>JAAEAZ010175317.1_pt1 | contig 20233 bp, 17 predicted proteins | sample 7277811 | NCBI WGS metagenome assembly JAAEAZ01 (sample SAMN13876997, study PRJNA601929) | soil metagenome | isolation source: soil | host: Panicum virgatum | place: USA: Fermi National Accelerator Laboratory | collected 2010-11-19 | reverse complement strand
GCCTCATCACATGTAAGATCTTTTGCTCCCTGTTCAATCCATTTCGATAATAATGCTATCTGATCAGCATTCATCCTTTGGGCCGGTGATGGAGGCATTATGTCATCTCCATTATTTGATTTAATAACTTTGATGAGTTTGGAATTATTGACATTACCTGCTTTTACAATCCCGCTTGACATCAGGCCCTGGTAAGAATCTGTGATCACGCCTTCTTTATGAGACTGGGTATTATGACATCCGCTTTTTGCACAATTGGAAACCAACAAAGGCAATATGTCCTGGGAAAAGTAAACCACGTTAGGATCACAGGGTGTTCCGAATGTAGAATCAGGTGGAATGTTATTGGTGTCAATTGGTGTGCCTGTAGTATCAATAGGCACCGGGTCGGGGATAATTAAAGGCTCATGTACACATGATGGCAAAAACAAAGCAGCAAATCCTGTGAGGATTAATCCTGCCAGGAAATACTTGGCTTTGTTTATTTTAATGTTGACAGTCATCTTTTCGGTTTACTTGATTTTTTAGTTTTCTATTATTCCCTGGTTTAGCAGTCGTAAAAACTAAAAGAATCATTATCTCTTTGTTCGACAGCAAAAAAACGGGTATTTATGCGCAGTTCGTGTATCGATTCCTCCGAACAGGCTAAAAGCGGTAACGAACAAGCTATTAATTAGAATGTGTAGGAAGTTGAATGTAACAGGCAGTGCTGCATTTTAACAGACAATTAACTGAAAATGACTTCTTTGCAGGAGAATTCGCAAAAAATTTGGAAATAAATTCTTCAATTACCTTTACTGAAATAATGACCTGGTCCCGTAGTACAACGGATAGTATGTAGGTTTCCGGAACCTAAGATTGGGGTTCGATTCCCCACGGGACTACTACTCAAAATTTATAACCAAAGGATATTCCAAGATAATATGGTATGAAATATCCGTTTCCGAAAACAGGATTTACAAAAACGCGGAATGTATATCCTCCATTCAATGGTTGCATCCTGTAACCAAAAAGAAGATGACCGAATGTCTGTGTTAAAAATCCTTCTTCAATTTGGGCATCACCGGTTTGGATGACAGGGGTTACCCCAGCACCTATTTCAAAATAATGCTTGTTATCTTTCCCCAATAGATAGTTTAATCCAACAGGAATATAAATTGCACCGGCACCACCTTCACTATATCCACCAAGTCCAATCCGGCCGCCTAATCCATCTTCTTTAGCAGAAAAACGTGTATCAAAATTAAAAGAGACAATTCCCGGCCCACCCAATTCAAAATAAACTGATTGAGCTACCTGGGCTGATGCCATTGATGATAAAATCATAGCAAACACAAATAATAAGAATAGTTTTTTCATCATCTGTAAGTTTTATCCAGAAACAAGATAGATGAAAGTGAAAGGAAAGAGACACTTCCATCGTCATTTAAGATAATATTAATATCGACAACATGTTGTATCGGTTATTCTTGAAAAATAATTACGGCAATTGGTTTTCAATGCCAATCCTAAAGTCCTATCTTAACCTTTCTTTAATAAAAAAACCTCAACCCCGATCATGGAAATCACCTCCAATTTTGACAGCGGCAACATTGAAACCGTAAGCATTGATACCAGGAAAGGCGACATCAAACTAAAAATCCGAAAGGATACCAATTCGGATTTTCTGCAATGGTTTCATTTCCGGTTGACCGGTGCCATGAAAAAGCCCTGTAAGATTTCAATTCTCAATGCCGGAAAAACTTCATATCCTGAAGGATGGAAAAATTATAAAGCCTGCGCTTCCTATGATCGTGAAGAATGGTTCAGGGTGCCCACGACATATGTCAATGGCGTACTTAAAATTGCTTTTACGCCGCTGCACAATACAGTTTACTTTGCCTACTTCGCACCATATTCTTATGAGCGGCACCTGGATCTCATTCACCAGGTACAAATGTCACCTGATGTCAAAGTAGAAATTGTCGGAAAGACTTACGAAGGCAGAAATATCGAAATGCTGGTCATCGGAAAACCAAGAAAGGATAAAAAAATAATATGGGTCATCGCGCGCCAACATCCGGGTGAACCAATGGCAGAATGGTTTATCGAAGGATTTTTAGAGCGCCTGCTTGATCCTTCAGATTCTGTATCCAAAATCCTTTTAGAAGATGCTATTTTCTATGTGGTACCCAATATGAATATCGATGGCTCAATCGCAGGCAACCTGCGATCAAATGCAGCCGGTGCCAACTTAAACAGAGAGTGGCAAAGACCTTCCAGGAAATTCAGCCCCGAAGTTTATTATGTCCGCAAGGAAATCAGTGAGACAGGAATACATTTAATGCTTGATGTCCATGGCGATGAAGAGCTGCCTTACAATTTTATAGCTGCTGCTGAAGGCATCCCCGGATATAATGAATACCTGGCTACAATGGAAGCAAAATTCATTGGACACTGGATGGCAGTGTGTCCCGATTTTCAGAATACATTTAAATATCCTTTAGATAAATTCGGTGATGCTAATCTGACACTTTGCACCAATCATCTCGCACAACATTATGGTTGCCTGGCGCTGACGATTGAAATGCCATTCAAAGACAATGCAGATTCGCCTGATAGAAAATATGGCTGGTCAGATGTAAGATCTTCTTTACTGGGAGCTTCGGTGCTGAACCCCATCTTACATGTGTTATATCAACTGAGGTAGCACTTGTGACGAGTGTATAAAAATAGACTCACTCAAATGTTGAGCGTAGCCGAAACATCAATTTGATATCCTTAGCGGTCGCTGAGCGTCAGCCGAAGCGAACGTTGATCGGAGCCGAAGCGAATGAGAGATTATTTCTCCGTACTCAATACCATCTTCAGATTGAGCTTGGCTGCAATCGACATGACATCGACGAGGTCCTGTACAGTCAGTGATTTGGCTATGCGAAGTACTACAGTAGGATCTTCATTTCTTTTGATCGCATCAGCTAAAGCACCTTCAAGCATATTAGAAGGAACTTCATTAGAATTGACATAATATTTCAAATCCTCCGTAACGGTCAATGTCAATGGCTGTTTTGCCAGCTGACTTGTGGTGTCTGATTTAGGCAGGAGAATTTTTATAATGTTGGCATTGGACATGGTGGCGATGATCAGGAAGAATAACAAAAGAAAAAACATGATGTCATTCATCGCCGACATCGCGTCCTCATCGTGAAAAGCCCTTCTTTTTCTGAGTTCCATTTATCTCACCGGTTTTTGTAGGCCTTTGATAAATTCCAATACTTCTTTTTGCAAGTGCAGGGAGAAATTATCAATTTTCGTCAAGAGGTAATTGTATCCCATAAACGCTACAACCCCTACGACCAATCCCGTAGCAGATGAAATCATTTTCTGATACAATCCGGCAGAGATCGTGCCGATAGAAATGTCTGCTGTCTGAGAGATATTGTAAAAGATCAGGATAACCCCAAGAATGGTTCCGATAAAACCAAGCCGGGGAGCAATACCGGATACCATGCTGATGTAACCCATCTTACTTTCCATTTCACCCATCTCAATATTCGATTGGACCTCAAGAGCTTTCTCAATGTATTCGATTGGTTTGCCGATTTGAGATACGCCTGACTTGATCACATTGCCCAGTGAACTGTTTGATTGATCGCACAGTAAGTTGGCTGAGTCAAATTGTCCAAGAGATATTTTATCCAGCACGGTATTGACCAGGTTTCCATCGATTTTGGATCGCTCACGGATGAAGATGTATTTACTGATGATAAATGCGATCGATATCAGCGATAAAATAATCAATGGTATCATGACAGGTCCTCCTTTAAAAAGGATGTCAATCATCCGAAGGCTTGTGCCGGATGACACTGCGGTGGAATCAACTGCGGTAGTTGCGGCTTGCAAGAAAAATCCAATCATTGTTTTATTTGTTGATTTTTATGGTTGCAAAAATAAGATTAAACCCTAAAGGAACGAAAATAAATATAAAAAATTGAGTAGATATTTTATGTCTTGATTTTCAGTGTGTTGTGGGGCTTTTAAGGGGAATTGGCCCGATTTAGGAACAGACTTATTTTCAATTAACGATACAGGGATAGCATATGGTATGTCCCTGTATGCCACATCGATGAGAAAATAAAAGTCAGAAACATCATCTGCATATTGATCAGGTTTGACTCAATGAGATGATAAGGAATTGAAATCTTCAATATGTGGTCCGACATCATTTTTAAGGTGCGATGAGGTAATGAAATCATCTTGACAAAATTTCCTATCAAAGGTGGCTGAGTATGTCCGAGTCGATCTATGATCGACGGACGATCGAAGCCACCGTCCTCATTTCAGCACCTTCAGGCCGATCGCACAATGCAAACATCTGCGCATACCACAATAATTCTTTTTAAGGTGCAACATGGCCTGTGTCTGACCTGCGTTCTCCGCTGTCCATCCACATAATTTCCATCCCTCGATGATTGCATTTTTCTCGGAAGGCAATTCAGTCAGAAAACTGAGAGCTTTTTCTTTCAACATTGGCAACCCCTGCATTTTACCATAAATAAAAAGGAATGGAGCGACAAGATTAATGATCAAATAAACAGCCGTGTCTTTACCAAGTCGCTTACCTGATGGAGTAGAAGTATTTTTAAAATGATAATGATCCTTCCAGTAATCATTTTCAGGAACAACCATAAATCGTTGCATCCATTGTACCGGTGATGTCAATTCGGTCAGTAATGTTATGAACTGTGGAGTGTGTGCGATCATTATAGAAAGTTGCGCTATTCTGATTGTCGGAAAGTGCACCGGACGCATGCGCATAAATTTCCATCTCAATGCAGGCATTGGTTGAAGGCCATATTTGTTTTTCAAAAATTCAAACTCTTTCCTGAGCATAGTGGGATATCCTGGACCCAACTCTTTTGTCAACATTCCTGCGACACCAAACAGCATCGCTTCAATCTGATCAATTCTGTCCCCATGCTTTCTCAACATCGTGAGAGGAATCTTCATCGCCAGGTTCTCCATAGAGTCACTATTGGCTGGCGCTCCAAGCTGCCTGGACAAAACGACAAAGAATGCTTGTTCCCAATCTCCTTTGCACTGCTCCAGAATTTTGGTGATAAGATCAGTTTTGCTTTCCAGTCGTTCTGTCATTAATCTTTCAAGCCACGATGTTCGGGTGATATCGGGAACAGATGATAATGATGATGCGCAAGGAACCCATTCCTCGTTATTCATCAAATGAGTGTAACGTTCAAGCAATTCATGATCCACTCTTCCTGCTAATTCAATGCAGGGGATTCTGTCACCGGATACATCCAGCACAGGTTGATCTTCCTGCCACACCACATGAAGAATGACATTGCTGTAGTGCGTATCCTTGTCATGCAGATGCATGTACCATTCTGAGCTTCGTACATGGATTTCTACATGTCCTGCCCACAATTGATCATCAATCCGGATTCGTGATTGAAGAAAATCAGGTCCCTGGTCATGGTTGGGTATTCCCGTTTGAACTATTTCAACAGGTTGATCCTGTGTTGTTTTTAAGCCTTCCTGGTTAAATAGTTTTCGGTACCAGATGAAGTGTAATAATTGTTCCTGCATTGATCATTTCCGGAGGAGTATGTCAAACCGTAACGGGAACTCATTTTTATCATCCGCATCGAAATATTCGGATGATGTTACCTGCCATTCGTTCGGTTCGATTTCCGGAAAGTATATGTCTCCAGCCACCTCAGATATTACCTCTGTCAGGTATATTTTTTCAATTAAATGCATGAATTGTTTAAAAATGTTGCCTCCACCAAGGATGAAGGCTTCTTTCTCCCCCGCTTCATATGCATAACTGAGGGCTTCTTCCATTGAATGGAGAACGATGACGGATGACGATATGAAGAATGGATCCCTGGTCAGTACAATGTTGGTCCTTCCGCGCAAAGGCACATAATCCATTGATGCAAAACTCTCACGCCCCATGATGACATGGTGCCCTGAGGTAATCTTTTTAAAATATTTCATATCCCGCGGCAAATGCCATGGAAGATCCCCGTCTCTCCCGATCACACGATTACTGCTCATAGCCACTATAGCACTTACAATCATGCTGCTAAGCTAATTCTGTTTAAACTGATGTGGAGTTTGTTTATGAGCTGAATCAAGGACATTTTTTTAACTTCTTCCCCTAGGGCAACACATTGTTTTTTCTTTTGAATTGCCCCGGTCTTTAGGCCAGGGAGCGGAATGTTCTCATGATTTCTGCTTGTGAATCAAATCCGTCTCCAGCATTTTGGTTTCAATCCATTTGCGGGATTCAGGTATTTCTCCTTCAAGATATTTTTCAATCATAAGCCCTCCTACGGGAGTTGCAAAACTTCCTCCCCATCCTGCATTTTCAATGTAAACTGCTATGGCAATTTTAGGTTGATTTTTGGGAGCAAATCCAAAGAATACAGAATGGTCTTTACCGTGCGGGTTTTCTGATGTACCCGTCTTACCGCAAACTTCAACTTCAGGAAGTGAAGCCAATGTAGCTGTACCGGCTCTGACTGCGCCCGCCATACCTTCTATCACAGGTTCGAAATATCTGTAATCAATGGATACCCTCCGCCTAGGATAAAATTCTGCTTTAGGTTGTCCGCCTGCCGGTATTCTTTCTTTTAAAATATGTGGATCAGTATATGTGCCTTCATTGGCAATAATGGCAGCTGCGTGTGCCATTTGCAATGTTGTCAGTTGTAATTCGCCTTGTCCGATACCCATCGATAAGATGTAAGAAGATCTCCATTTCCCCGGTCCATAGACTTCATCAAAATAATCCGGGCTGGGAAGATTCCCTGTTTTTTCATTGGGCAGATCAACACTTATTTTACGCCCGAAACCAAATTCCGTCAGGTAACTATTGAGCCTGCGCATTCCAATTTCAGGAAGTGAATAACCGGCATTATCAATCATGTCTTTATACACAGTGAAAAAATAAGTATTGCATGAATATTGAATGGCCTGCGACACATTATACACCGGGGGATGATTGTGGCACCCTCTACGGAATCCTCCGAAATTATATGAACCGTTGCAAAAAACTATTTTGTGTTCATCCAGGACACCTTCCTGCATTGCTGAAAGAGCCAGAATGGGTTTGAATATAGATCCGGGAGGATACATGGCCATCACCGATCGATCAAACAACGGGTTAAGCGTATCATTTTGCAACCTTGTAAATGCTTCACCTCTCATGCGTGAAATAGAAAGTTCATTAGGATCATAACCAGGTGAACTGATCATTGCTAATATCTCACCTGTAGAAGGTTCTATCGCTACTATGCTTCCTCTTTTATTTTGCAGCAACTGCTGCCCGTATTCCTGCAATACATGATCCAGCGTGAGAATAATATTATCTCCCGAAACTGCAAGTGAATCATGTCGTCCATTATCCAGCGGTTCAATTTCTCTGCCAAGGTTATCTTTAAGAATATACTGTGCTCCTTTTGTGCCCCGGAGGAAATTCTCATAATAACTTTCAACACCTGTTGATCCGCAATAATCACCGGGTACATATGTGCCGCCGGATTGATCAACTTTGTTTTGATCAACCTCTGACATGTAACCCAAAATGTGCGCACTGTTATTTTCAAAATAGCCCCTTGCACTTCTGAGTTCTCCATAGAAACCTGGGAACAGGTGAAGATATTCCTGGATGTATTGGAACTTGTTGGCCGGTATATGCTCCATGAATGTAAATGGAATCGATTTTGAAAAGCGGAGTGACTTCCAGTCTTTTTCAAGTCTTTCCCTGTAAGTTGATTTATCAATTTCCAGAAGTTGACATAGGAGTGCAGTGTCCAGATTTTTGGGGACCTGGTTATAAATCACTTTTAGATCATACACAGGAATATTATGCACCATCAAATGTCCGGTACGATCAAGGATAAGCCCTCTGCTAGGATAAAGTGTGCGACGAACCAGCGTGGTTCTCTCTGCTTTCTGCCCATAGGTCGGGTCAATCAATTGTAGCCACCCTGTCTGCAGGATGAGTATCACTGAAACAAAAATGATAAAACGCTTAATCCAGATAGTTCTGTCGGTCTGACGATCCTCAGCCATTATTTGCGGGGATTAAAAAGCATGTGATAACCCATGATGACACTCATCGATAACAAAAACGTAACGATGGTTTTGACAAGTATCTTCCCAATGTATACAAACGTGAATATTTCCGCTGTAAAAAAGAGAAATACAAAAATGATCATTGAAAAAGCGGTATAAGCCATAAGCCAATTAATGCCCATGGATTGTCTTGTCGGACCCATAGTCAGCTGATAACCTCCACGGGGTTCGAGATACAGGAGAATAATTCCTCTTGCATATCCCATTGCTGTCAATGCAAATGCATGAACACCTACGGTGTCATAAAACAAATCAATGATTAATCCGAGGAGAAATGCAATGATCGTCACATAATGACGTGCCATCCTTATGGGCAACAACAGTATGATGATCGGGTAAAGGAAAATATCTCCATATAGCCAAAGCCATTGATTACCTGAGCTGATCCGTTTTAATATCAACACCTGGATGATCAGGAAAAGGATGCCCCGGATAATATGTCTTAGTGTCTCTCTGTTCATTGAATGTCCAGGTGAGCATCTTTGTTATCAATGACATAAACCCTGTCAATCCTGGAAATGTCTTCATGCAATCTTACTTCGATCGTATAATAATTGCTTCCTCCTTCTGTCCAGAATCGATTGACAGTTCCTATGAATATTCCTTTGGGATAAATAAAAGAATATCCGCTCGTGATGATGGTATCACCGATAAGAATGTCGGCTTGCCTGGGAACAGCTTCAAGAATCATGTAAGCAGGATTTATTTCTCTCCATACCAACGAGCCAAAAAAATTATTTCTTTTTATGGAAGCGCTAATACGGGCCGCACTATGTAGAATGGAAATCGCAGTCGAGTATTGATCTCCGACTTCATCTATTATTCCTGCAATTCCATGAGGACTTATGACGCCCATTCCTTTCCGTATACCATCTTTGGTTCCCCTGTCGATTGTAAAGTGGTTGTTGCGTTGATTGATTGAATTGTTGATTACGCGGGCTTCAATGACTTTGAAAGGTTCCAGTATACAGCTATCGACCGGTCTCTCACCACCGGGAAGATGTTGAAACGTTCTTTCCAGGTTAAACAGTTCAGATTTAAGTTGTGCATTTTCTTTAGCGAGACTGTCGGCGGTCACTTGCAGATGACCATACTTATAAGCCTTGTCAGCCATTTTATAAAGTTTTCCTGAAAAGACTGTAGAAGAATTTAAGAAAATAGCACGTTGCTCTTCATTATAATGCACGATAAGAACAAGTGCAACTATTTCAAGTAACACAAATAAAAGAAAGGCAGAATACCTGATGATAAACAGGAGTAGGTTATTCATGTATCAGGCGAAGATAAACTGATGACCAGACTTAGTCAAAGTGATCAAACACGCTTCCTGTCAATCAGGAATGAGAATCGATCTGTATTTTTTAGTGCTATTCCGGTTCCTCTCACTACTGCCCGAAGGGGTTCGTCAGCAACGTGCACAGGAAGTTTTGTTATCCGTGATATTCTTTTGTCCAGTCCCCGCAACAATGCCCCACCGCCTGTGAGATATAACCCTGTGCGATAGATGTCAGAGGCTAATTCCGGAGGGGTACTCTCCAGTGCTTTCAGAATAGCTTCTTCAATGGTGACGATAGATTCATCCAGTGCTTCTGCTACCTCAGCATAATTGATGGTGATTTGTCGGGGAATGCCTGTGATCAGGTCCCTTCCATTGACTGCAAAGTCCGGCGGGGCATTATCCAGCTGCTTTAATGCAGATCCGACGTGAATCTTAATCTGCTCAGCTGTACGTTCGCCGATGAGTATGTTCTGGTTGCGCTTCAGGTAATCAACTATATTCTCTGTGAACTCATCACCGGCCGTCCTGATACTTTGATCCGTAACGATGCCGGATAAAGCAATCACAGCGATTTCCGTGGTGCCGCCACCGATATCAATGATCATATTCCCTACTGGCTCCTCCACATCAAGGCCAATACCTAATGCAGCTGCCATGGGTTCAAAAATGAGGAAAGTCTCTTTTGAATCAACGTGATCCGCGGAGTCAAAAACAGCTCGTTTCTCTACCTCCGTGATTCCGCTCGGGATACAAACTACCATCTTAAGGTGGGTAAAAAATCTTCGCTTGGTGCCGATCATGTTGATCATGCCCTCGATCATATTCTCTGCAGCCTGAAAATCTGCTATAACGCCGTCCTTAAGCGGCCGGATGGTTTTGATATACTGGTGAGTCTTTTCATGCATCTGCATCGCACGTGTTCCCACAGCAATGGTTTGACCCGTCCTGGTATCAATGGCAATGATGGATGGCTCATCGATGACGATGTTGCCGTCCTGAATGATCAGCGTATTCGCTGTGCCCAAATCAATGGCGATCTCCTGTACAAAAAGACTAAATAATTTCATGACCCTGTCTAACTTGACCTGAACAGCTCTTCATTCAAAAAAGCAGTTGTATTAATGCTGGATTTCCTTTTTTATGACGGATTATTCGCATGGGTCGGAATCCGTACTTTCTCCAAAAGGGATACAAAGAAACCGCTTTTTCCAAAATAATGGAAATTTACCTCAGTTCAGGTATTTGGGAACGTTCTGAATAACCCTGGAATGCCCTATTTTACTACAATCGTAGCCCATTCATCCAAATCAAGATATCGAACTGCCAAAGCCCTCAGGTCCTCAGAAGTGAGACTTTGGATGGTTTTGATCAGCTCATCAAAATGAATGTCTTCCAGTCTTTCGATCTTCAATGTTTTAATAAAATCCATTGATGAAAATGGCCCGTCAAGTTGGGTCATGAGATGGCCCATAAGATAATTTCTGGCCATACTGAGCTCGCCTTCAGGAATCAGTTCTGTGCGAAGCCGTTGAGTCTCTGTCCTGATGGCCTTGATGATTTTTTCCACATTTTCAGTAGCGGTTTCAGTGCTTATATAAAAGCAGCCGTCTTCGGCAAATGAATCCACGCTTGAATAGATCCCATAAGTCATTCCCTGGTTCTCCCTGATCTCGGCCATTAGGCGGCTTCCAAAATATCCGCCGAGGATAGTATTCAACAAGTATAGTCCCTGGAAATCAGGATTGGTCTGAGGAAATAATTTTCTGCCTATTCTGATAGCTGCCTGGTGAGCCTGGGGGCCCGGTACTTCGATGTAATCCGACTTATTTATTACCTGCGGTAATGACAATGCAATGATTCCATTTGTATGAGCAGGCATCCACTGACCCAAAGTGTTGTTGATAATCTCTATTTCTTTCTCACCAAAAGAACCGGAGACGAACACCATTCCGCGGTCAGGAAAAAGATGATGTGAATGGTGATATTGAAGATCTCCTGTGCTGATAGCCATGTAATCTTCAGGGTTGGTGTTTTTCCCATAAGGATGCAGAGGCCCGAAAATATTTTCTGTGAGATGCCTGTAAGCCAGGACCTCATTTTTTTTGAGGTCGATTTTTAGCCGTTCAATTTTGTTTTCGGCATAAAGCTTTAACTCATTATTGTCAAAGGCCGGAATCTGTATCACTTCGGTGATCACATCCATGAGTTCAGGCAAAAACCGGGTCAAGGTGAACAGCCTGACTCTGATGGTATCCACACCACCTCGAGTCTGAATTGTAGCTCCCCTTGATTCAATATGCTCGGCCAGATCAACAGAGGACATTTTTTTTGTTCCCTCAGAAAGTAATCCCGCCATGAATTCTGCTACTCCGGGTTTGATTTCATAGCTGGCCCCGGCCCTGAATACAATCTCTACCTTCATTACAGGCTCTGACCCTCCGGAAAGGAGGTATGCAGGCATGCCATTTGCCAGCTTTAATGAATTATATCTGGGTAGGCTTAATTGTTTTATTGCCTGGATATTCGGTTGATCTGCCAAAGGCTCCATAGCTCAAAAGTACTAACTAAACAGGGCAAGAACAGAAGAGCTTCGACAAGGATATTTTTGAGGTTCGTTTACATGTTGCCTTTTTTATCACGACTACTGTTAACTTTACGGCATCCGGGATCCTCCCGGGATCATAGTTTCATACGCTTTTAACCTCAAGGATAAATGGAATTTAAAGTCTCATCAGGTGAATTATTAAAACATCTCAATGTAGTATCCGGAGCTATCCACACCAATCCCATACTGGCCATTACAGAAGATTTTCTGGTGGATATCCGTAAGGGCACCATGACTCTTACTGCCACTAACCTTGAGACAAGCATCTCTACCCGTATGCAGGTAGAAAGTAAAGAAGACGGTTCAGTAGCTATTCCCGCAAAAATTCTCCTGGAAACACTTAAAGCTCTTCCTAACCAGGAAGTTTCCTTTGATATTGATCACGAGCAACGCTCTCTTGTCCTGACCACTGAGAATGGAATGTACAAGATGGCGATTGATCCTCCGGATGATTTTCCTGCATTGCCTGCTTCAGATGATAAAGAAATAGTTATTCCTGTAGGCCGTCTCATAGGCGGAATCAATTATACCATATTCGCTACAACATCAGATGAAATGAGACCTGCTATGACAGGAGTGAATGTTGTTGTTGATTTTAATAAAATAAGTTTTGTTGCAAGCGATGGCCATAAATTAGTCAGGTATCATGCACTTGGAATCTCGACAGAACAAACAGGTTCGTTTGTTGTACCTAAAAAAGCAATGGCCCTTCTCAGGGGAGCAGCGCCTACAGAAGGCAATGCTTATTTAAAATACAATAAATCACATGTCTTCTTCCGGTTTGAGGATACTGAAGTGATCTGCCGTTTGATCAATCAATCCTATCCTGATTTCAACGCCGTCATTCCTGTCAATAATAAAAACGTTTTATATATCAGCAGAACACATCTGCTCGGTGCATTACGACGCATAAATATTTTTGCTAATCGCACTACTAACCAGGTTTTCTTTCGTCTTGCAGACAATAGCCTTACGATCACCACGAAAGACATGGACTTTTCAAATGAAGCAAGCGAACAATTGAGTTGTGAATTCGAAGGCGATCCGATGGATATAGCTTTTAATGCAAGATTTTTTATAGAGTTGCTCAATGCACTGGTCCAGGAAGATATTCATATGACCATGTCAGTACCCAGCAAGCCTGTGCTGATTTATCCTGATGAACAGTTAGAACATGAAGAGGTGATGATGCTGATCATGCCGGTCATCATCTATTAGAACGTGAGATACGTGAGATACTCACTACTCACTACTGACTACTGACTAAATTAATTTAGCAGATAGCGAACGTGAACATTAAACGTCCTTCCCAGTAGCTCTGTTTCCTGGGTCAAATACAATCCATGCATACCTTCCTCTCTTGACACCATTCCGGTGTGCTGAAGATCATTGATGTTCTCATGATTCGTAGCATTGATCAGTGATATTCCTACGAGTGCAGGATTATGAAAACATTTGAAAGAATAATCAAGGCCCAGGTCAAGACTAAAGTAAGGTGGCAAATATTTAAATACAGTTCCCTGGTCCGCCATGCCGATTCCATCTCTTCCTTCCAGTCGCACATAACTTAAATACGGCGCCTTGGATTTATACGTCAGTAAAGATGAAGCTATGAATTTCCCCATTTTATATTGAAGAGATAATTTGACCTGGTGCCGGCGATCTTCCTGCGGTGAATATGAATTTCCATTAAATAATTTGTCAAATCGTTCAGTAATCTTGCTGAGTGTATAAGAAACCGAACCATCGAAATTTTTAATCTTATAAGCCATCACCCAATCCATTCCTGCGGTCCATCCATCACCTGTAAATAGTTCATAAAAATCACCGGGTGGTGTCTCATTATGAAAAGAAGGGTCAGGCCGCAATGCACGTACATCTGCCAGCCCATCAATTTTTTTATAATAAAACTCACCATCAACACTGAAATGATCTGAGGTATAAGTGGCCCCTGCCATGTATTTGTCAGATTTTAAAACCGGGTATCCGGCTTCAGGCTGGCTGAGGGCCTGAAAGTCCACCTCGCGCCCAAACCTGTTTTCAACCGTTATTTGCTGAATCGTCTGAATGTTTTTTGAAAACGCAGATTTGAGACTGAAGTGATCGTTGATGAGATAATTAAGTTGTACATGGGGTAATGGATAAATTTTAGAAGTACTATGGAGATAAGTCATTCGCCCTCCTAATGTCCACGAAAGTTTTTGAAATAATGTCTCATGTATTTCTCCAAAAAGTGTGGCCTCAGTTTCCTGTTGCGCTTCTGTTAAATAAGGTATTTTATTTTCATTTGCTACAAGGTCAACCTGGTGATGTTGAAGATCGACTCCTAATTTATACCCCAGGTTGCCGGGTGCATCATTTGAAATAAATGTTTTTATTCCGGCGGTATTTAAATGACTGTCTGCATACCCCGAATTATGGTCTATATGGTTCATGTTGTGAATGAACTCTTCATCGCTGGAAGTATATGCGGAACTCTTGTCAAAAGAAGAAATGAACCCGGTAAGGTTTAGTTTTGAATTGTTTTGGAAGGGCGATTGAAAGTCAAATGATATTCCTCCATTGCTCCATTTATCCTCGCTCTTAAACGACTGGCTTACTGTATTGATTTCATTTCCATGATCCATGAATTCAAAAGCCGTATTCGTGGTGTTCTGCAGATGATCCTTATTCATAAAATAGGAGACCATAAGGCTACTCTGTTGACCGATAGCTGCGCGAACTCCTAAATTGATATCATAAAAATTGAATGTGGGTTGTTGGATTGATGACCATTCGTTATCACCTTTGAATTTTCCCGGCTTTCTGAAATTTGAAACAGACGAACTAGTGCTATCACTCAATGCCTGGTTGAGCATATTGGTATGAGACACTCTTGCGCCTCCTGTAATTCTCACTTTATCCGACGCAGCCCAATCACCGGCAATAGACGATAATAACAAATCCGTATCGAGAATCAATTGTGATCCGGGCCTGTCGTGATCCGAATCAACACTGATGAGCCCGTCAATTCTTCCGCCATATTCCACAGGCATATTGTTTTTATACAACTCTAAATTTGAAAAATAATGATCATTAAATGCACTGAAGATGTTGTAAAAATGATATGGATCATATACCGGCAATTCATCCATAAGCACTAGTGTATTTTCCGGAGCACTTCCCCTGATCCGGATTCCTTCTTCGGATGAATAATGCGTATAACCTGTCAGGTTGTTGATCAACTGGTCTGTATTGCCTCTCAACAATTCATCCGGTGTGATAAACTGGTATCCCTTCAAATCAATGGATTGTGCCTGCGCATCGAAAGACATTTGATGAAACGGGACCACGATCACCACCTGCTTTAATGGAATGCTCGTAAGTTCCATTTTGATAATTTGCATTTTACCACTGAACGATTGAACAGGAATCGTCACGGATTTAAATCCCAGGTAATTCACGACGATCGATCCGGTGGTATCACTCACTGACAATGTAAAGTTTCCGTTTTCATCCGTAAATGACCCTCGATTAGTTTCTACCTGGCTCACAGCTGCATAAGACAACGGTGATTCATCCCGGCTATCTATAATGGTCCCTTTAAGCAGTTTTATTCCGGTTCCTGTTTCATTTGAATACTCTCTTCTTAACATGAGTTTATTTCCATCCACGATTTGGTATGAAATACCCGTGTCGTGTAAAAGCCGGTGAAGGAGATCTTCGATATTCGTAATCCCGGGGCCAATGTTCCGGATAGAATCCAGGGCAGGAATTAATTCCGGTGCAAATGCAATATCAACTTTATAATCCGATGATATCCTTGAGATGAAATGATCAAATCCGGATACCTGGCTATTCAGTACGGCTGTTGAACCAAAAAGAATAAAAAGGATAAAAATTTTTATTCGATATAACTTCATGTTAGGTCAACGAGAGATAGATATCGTTTTACCCGAATCCTGGGTTGTCAGATGAAGTGGCCACGTGATCAGGTGCAATGCTTCTGTTAAATCACCGGATTCGAAAAGGCCGGTGTACCTGATATCCCCAATGCCTTCTCCAAGTTTTACTTTCACATTATATTGACGCTCCAGTTCACTCACCACCACCGATAATGGCTGATCATCAAAAGTGAACTTACCCTGTGTCCATTCAGGAGATGCCGATGAAGGGTCAAAAGTTTTCATCTTAAGTTTTTCTTTTGATTTTTCGGTATAACATTTTTGACCGCTGGTGATTTCGACTTTATCAAATTGGCTTTGTTCGACTTTTACCTTTCCGGTATAACAACTTACTTCAAACCGGCCGGGTCTCGAAATAACATTGAAACTTGTCCCCATCACTGTGACAATTCCCTGCGGAGTGATCACGGTGAATCTGCTACCCGGACTTACTTTAAAAAATGCTTCTCCTTCCATCCTGATCTCCCGGTCAACTTTGAATTTGGCTTTATTATAACTGATCCTTGAGCCTGCATTCAAAGTGACTATACTTGTTTCGGGTAATTCAATTTCATCCCTTTCACCTGAATCCACGATCACATTCCTTACTTCATGATCTGTGCGCAACCATATCAAAAGGGCCAGGGCCGCTGCAGCTATTAGGGTCCACCGAAGTATATAAGATTGTTTTTTAACAGCTTTCTTTTGTTGTTCAGAGGAAATGTCGGATCTGATTCGGTCCCATAATTCAGTTTTGGCTTCGTCACCTATTGATGCCAATGGGATAGTTGACATCGCCTTTACGATGTTCTTTGCTTCTTCTATTGTGGATATGCGTTCAGGATTGATTTGCAGCCATTGAGTCCATTGCTGATGATGCTCATCTGCTAAAACCCAACGTATAAAGTCATCTTCACAGGCCAATTCCTGTGCCGAAAGTAATTTGTATTTATCCTCCATCATCCACCATTTTTACTTCATAAATAATTCGTCGAGGAGTTTCGATCTTGTACTGAGTGTATAATTAATGACGCATTGTCCTGTTCCGCTAGTCATGATACTGATGCAATTACCCTGGGCATCGGAAGCATCCAGGTGTTCTCTGTTCAAAACACAATGACCAAGCTCATGAAATACCACAAACTCTCTTTCCAAATCTGTTGCTGTATTCCAATAAATTTTGTCGATGATCACGGTATTCGGTTTTGTAGCATCATGGGCGCATTCACCGATGACATTGGGTTGGGTGATTACGCGTAAATATCCACTGACTCTTGAGGCCACATAATCCACTGTGACATTCCGCAAAGCGCCTTCCACAACAAACCTGTCAAAGTATTCATTAAGTGGGTTGTCAATATGTAAAGGATCAATCGTTTCATCTTTCTGACATGAGATTCCGGAGAAAATGATCATCAGTGTTGATAAAACAGCAAACTGCCAGGTGCTAATTTTTAAATATTTACTCATTGATTTGTTACTATTTATCGCTCCCGTCATTAAGCAGAGTATAATATGTGGTTTTTGTACTCAAATCATTAGAAATAAAATGGTTACGATGAAGTCATCTCCTTCCTTAACGCAGAAAGGGCCCTGGTGACCAGGTTACGGGCAGATTGATAATTAAGTTCCATGATTTTACCGATCTCATCATAATCCAGCTGTTGGTAATATTTCATAAAGATGATTTCTCGCTGCCTGTCGCTGAGTTGTCCCATCGCGCTTTCCAGTTGCTTTTGCCTGGCTGATTCATCTTCCAGTTGAATCCATTTTTCCTCATGCCCGTCTGTCAATATATCGGGATCCCCGGACACGTCCATTCCAAAAGTCAATGAGCTGATCTTTGAGCCTTTATCAAACAACCGCCTTCGCAAGGAAACCATAAGGTAGGCCCTGGTGGAATCGGGGACAGTCAATCTTTCACGGAAATTCCAGACATACACGAATAAATCATGGATACAGTCCCTGACCTTTTCGGGGTCATGGCTCAATACGATTCCATATTTGTATAAATCATCCACATGGGCATTGTAAAGGTCACGAAGACCATTTGGTTCTCCGCGTTTTAACGATTCCCAATGTATAGACTCCTCCATTAATGTAATTCTGCTATCCCAGGCAGGGTATTTGGCGGTTAAACTATTATCCTGCGTGTATTAAAAATATCTGAAACGACGGGGGTCGTATATCCTGTATTGAGGGGGAAGGTTTTTTGTTTTTTTAATTCTCCTTCAAAGATAGAGATATTAAATCTTTTGACTTCTGGTTGTACCGGAAGTTTAATGGCATGGCTCTATGCAGCTTTATCCACAAAATACATAGCCAGCTCTCCTTTTCCTTTGACCTGTATCAGGCCCCGGGCCCTGAAAATCAGTTCCTGGTTGTCTTTGATAAGGCGATAGGTTGCTTCTGAAATATTTACCCGGCCAACCTCGCCTGTAGTCTCCATTCTGCTGGCGGTGTTGACCGTATCACCCCATAGATCATATTGAAATTTCTTCACCCCTACTATGCCAGCCACTACGGGTCCTGAATGGATACCAATACGCATTTCAAATGCAGGAAGGTGATGAGTGTCCCTTTCCTTTTTTCTGTCAATGATAAATTGCTGCATTTCAAGTCCTGCCATGACAACATCAAGTGTTGTAGCCTTGTTGTTAGCCGGAATGCCGCCTGCTGCCATATATGAATCTCCGATAGTCTTGATTTTCTCAATCCCATACCTGGTGATGATTTCATCAAATGCCTTAAAGCATGCATTAATCTCTTCAACAAGATCGGCAGGACTCAATTCTTCAGAAACAGTGGTAAAGCTTTTAAAATCAGAAAACAGTATGGTGGCTGTTTCAAAATGTTGAGCATCTGCATGCCCTTTTATTTTAAGTTCTTCTGCCACCGAGCCTGGAAGAATGTTCAGTAGCAGTCCTTCTGAAATATCTCTTTCACGTTGTATTGCTGATCTTGATCTGTGTACATAGCGTAGCCGGCTCAATGATCCAATTGCAATTAACAAGACAACTAAACCAATGTATAAATAGTGATTCCTTGTGTTGGTGATGCGTTCAGTTTTCAACGAAGCATCAAGGTTGTCTAATTTGAGTTGTTGAATTTGACGGGCCTTTTTTTCAGACTCGTATTTTTCCATCATTTCCGTTACGGCTTTGACGCGTTGTTCATCAAGATATTGCTCATTAATTTTAATAAATTCTAAAATAGTGGTATACGCCAGGTCATATTTATGCATTTTGTAAAAAACATTCGCTCTTGCCCTCAGAACTTTAGCTATGTTCTCTGTGCTTTTAAGTTCCTGGGCAAAAAAGTAAGCAGAATCAAGGAGCGTAATTGCCTGGTTGTATCTTCCTCTCTCCCTGTTCAAATTAGCCATGTTGATCAATAATGACATGTAATTATCCATGTCGGAATTTTGTTTTGCTTTTCCTGCAGCGGCATTGAAAAAAAAGTACGCGCTGTCAAGATCTCCAATCCTCCCTTTTATACCTCCTAAATTGTTAAGTGCGATTTGAGTATAGGTAAGATTATTATCCGCTACTGATTCGTAATAAACTTTACGAAGAGTATTGATAGCTGATACAGTGTCTTTTCTTCCAAATTGGGCTATAGCCATGTTAATAAGTATAGAATACCGACTGTCTTTTGTTTTCCATAGTGGATTCCAGTGTGTCAGTGCAATTTGACTTATCGAATCTACTCTTCCCAATTCTCCTAATGAAAGAAAAACGTTTGTGAGATTACTGAAAAGAAACATTAAAGTAATACTATCACATCTTGGGTTATACATCCGGTTGGCCCAGTAAAGCTGAATCAATGCAGAATCAGACATTCCCATATTGTCAAGGTGAATGGCTTGTAAGATGCGTGTATAAATTTGTTTACAAGTATCTTTTTCACGAAAGGAAACCTGAAATGCTGAGTCAGCAAGATTTGATTTTGTCTTAGAGTCTAAATGTTGGTCGGTGCGGATGACATTTATTACACTATCCACCCATTCAATTGCGCGCTTATCTGTTGATTGAGCCCGTCCGTATAAAGACAAAATCCAAAGAATCCCTATAATAAACCATCTTATCATGGGAACTGTAATTATTGAATCAGGTAAATAAGAGATGTAAAACGAATTAAAACATCACATGATGCTGTCAATGTAGCTGGCTAGTAATTATCACCATCATCATCGCCCTTGCCTTTGGTAAATACCCATGTGCCTGTATCTGTTCCCCCGTCATCGACCTGGAAACTAAGCTGCCAATTAGTACCATTGGC
>JAAEAZ010020725.1_pt1 | contig 20401 bp, 14 predicted proteins | sample 7277811 | NCBI WGS metagenome assembly JAAEAZ01 (sample SAMN13876997, study PRJNA601929) | soil metagenome | isolation source: soil | host: Panicum virgatum | place: USA: Fermi National Accelerator Laboratory | collected 2010-11-19 | reverse complement strand
TGTCCCGTCCTGAAAAAAGTTGACAGTACAAACTGATTCAACTTATGAAATCTAACCAGTCAACTATTCGCTACAGCGAAGCCTTTAAACAGCAAATCATTCATGAATTCGAGACCGGACAATCTTCCATTGCTAGGTTGCGACGAAAATACGGAATTACTGGAGGAAGCACGATCCAAAGCTGGGTTAAGAAATATGGTAAATTTGGATTGTTACCAAAGATCCTCCACGTGCAGAAACCGAATGAAAGAGATCAAATATCAGCGCTAAAGGCTGAAATTAAGCGGCTTAAACAAGCCATTGCTGACGAAGTGCTGGATCGTAAGATTGCAGAGAGTACACTTGAAGTAATCTGCGAGGATCACGGTTTAAATATCGAGGAAGTCAAAAAAAAAGTTGGTGCAGAATTGCCTGTAAGGCCAATCAAAAGGAAGAAAAAGTGACTCGAATATGCAATCGTATGAATAAGAGCAGAGCCGCGTATTACAAGCAACAGCTAGTGAGTGCCCACAAGCAAATTCAGGGAACGATTTTGCGTCAATTAGTTTTGGAACAACGACAAGACAGGCCCAGATTAGGAGGTCGTAAAATCTATAATGAAATTCAATCGGCTTTGCAGGCACACCAATTGAACATTGGGAGAGACAAGCTATTTGAATGGTTAAAAACGAATGACTTATTGGTTCGGCCTTAGCGACAATATGTGAAAACTACAAATAGTGCTCATCGGTTTAGGGTTCATGAGAATCTGCTCATGAATGAAGTAATAGATCGACCGGACCAAGCTTGGGTATGTGATATCACCTATTTGAGACTAACCCATGGCTTTTGCTATCTGGCATTGATTACAGATGTTTATAGCAGGAAAATCATTGGATACCATGTTAATGACACACTTGAATTAAAAGGATGTATGAAAGCTTTTGAAATGGCTTGCGTCAATAGAAACCCACTTCAAAAAACTATTCATCATTCTGATCGCGGCATTCAATATTGCAGTAATGCTTATGTTAATTTGCTTCGCCAAAAAAATATCTTGATAAGTATGGCTGAAGCAGGGAATTGCTATGAGAATGCAATAGCAGAAAGAGTTAACGGAATACTCAAAGATGAATTTAACCTGGATGCTACTTTTAAGTCTATTGAACAGGCAAGACAAGCAGGTGCTCAGGCTATTAACACTTATAACAAAAAGCGACCCCACATGGCCATAGGAATGAAAAAACCAGTAGAACTTTATGCAGCTTAATTTAAATCTTTAACCAAAACTGTCAACCTATTTCAGGACAAGACACTCACTACTCACTACTCACTACTCACTACTCACTACTCACTACTCACTACTGGCTTCCGGCTTCTAAGATACAACCAAACTATCCCGACTAGTCCAATCACAATCAAAAGACTCGCGATATACTCCGCCTGAGTAGCATGCATCCCCAAAATAGTGATATCAGGATTCGTCCGGATTTTTTCAATAAAAAACCGCTCAACACCATTGAGCAAAACATAAATGAAAAAAAGTATTCCCGGAATTTTAATCCGTTTCCTCAACGACCATAAAATGCCAAAAATGATCAGCGCAAAAGTTGTTTCATAAAAAGGCGTTGGATAAACACCTTCTCCTAAATGTCTGCAATAATGCCAAAGACATCCATCGATCTGCATTCCGTCATTCAATACATTGTTCGGATAATCAAACGACCACATCCAATGTGGCAGGAACCACCACGATGGTTCAGGATTTGAATTGACAATACCCCAGTCGCCATCACCCGAAAGCTGGCAACCAATTCTTCCTACCGCATATCCCATGATCAATGCCGGCGCCACTGCATCCATCATGTGGATCGGCTTCATCCTTTTTTTAGTGACATACCAATACACGGAAATAAAAGCAAGAATGAGTCCTCCATAAATAGCAAGACCACTTCCACTCAATAACTGATCAAGCGGACTTTTGATAAATGCTTTAATATTCTCTTCGCTTTCAATGATCGAAAATAATCTTGCACCTACCAACCCTGAGATCGCTGCCAGAATAGTGATATCTCCAACTCGCTCATGAGGCATGACGGTCACTTCCTTGATTAATGGTTTTGGAAGTTGTTTTTTCCGGCTATCCCAAAATCTTAAAAAGCCAAAAAACGCAGCAGCAAGAATACCCCATATCAGGGTGCCTTTCGCAGATAATAAAACAGACGCGGGATCAGGTTTGAACTGATCAAAATGCTGAAGGATATAAGGCAGTTTGAATCCAATAATAAAACCAAACAATGCATTTTGAGTTATCTCCTGCCAGGTTGCCGGAAAACCCATTCTGATTTTCTCTGTGAAACCTGTCAGTAATCCTTCTTTCTCTTTTCTCAGGATCTCCAGTCGGAGAAAGTAAGCACTTGCGATAAACGACAGGATCAGGAGCACACCAAATGTCTTGAAGACACTTAGCCAGTTATCCGGAGCACTGCCGAAAATATCATGAAAGAAATAAGAGAGATCCGGATACATAGTCGCGAATGGTCGATGGTCAAAAATGAAATCGAAAGCGAAAATAGCCTACTTTTTCCGTATGCATAGATTCCACGGATGGTTGGAGCAAACTCCAACCATGGCATCTTTGTAGTATCTCTGTAACTCACCCCCCGACCCCCTCTCTTGTGGAAAATGATTTTACTTTTTACACGAAGTATTTCGAAAAGAGAGGGGGCGATTTGAAAATACCTTTCCATTGCTCCCCCTCTCTTTGTGAATCAGATTTGTAAATATGTAATTACAATTTCTATAAGAGAGGGGGTCGGGGGGTGAGTTAGGGGAAGAGAGGATCAATACTATTATATCTCTATATACTGCCGTGGCAGGAGTTTCTTGTGCTGACCTTGTCGAAGTAGCTCCTGCCACATGTATTATTCCTCCGGTCTATTACCCTGTATTGCCATAATGGTTGGAGCGAACTCCAACCATGGCATTTCACAATTATTGAAATTCTTCTGTTGCTGGCTCATCAATGCTGAAGATGAAAGTCAGCTGACCGCATTCTTTCATTGGTGCAGAATATTTTTCTTCAAACCTGTATTTGAGTGCCAGGTCTGTAGCCTGCATGATGATATCGTGATCTGTGATCGTGGTTTTGTCAGGATCATAACCTGCATAGACCACTCTTCCCTGCCTGTTGATGCAAATATTCAGTACAACTTTTCCATTGATCTTAGCGATAGTAGAAATATCTTCTCTATAGATGACTCTGCGGGTGATGATTCCGGTTCCTTCAAGTCCATCACCTCCGCCACCGTTACCTGCAGTAGCAGCACCTTGCTGGTCACCCGGGATCGGACTACCTTCTCCACCGCCATCGGCATGCGTTTCAGCATCAGCACCATTGCCATTGTTTTCAGTTGCGGTGACTTCTGTGTCATCCTTGGTCACGACATCACTCTGTACCTCACTTACATCTTTTGCAACTGTAGTTTCAGTGACAGGTTGTGTCTCTTCGACAGGAACAGGATCCTTGGTGGGCTTGTCAGTTGTAGGTTCCGGTTGTTCATTGTAGATAGGACTACGCGCCTGAAGCCCTTCGCTTCCGGACTGAACTACCTGTGGTATTTCCTGGTATCCTAATTCAACGAAATACTCTTTTGGTTCGACCTTCGCTATTTGATGAGCGATCGGCAATAAACCAAGCAGCAATAATCCTGCATGGACTCCAAAGCTCCATTGGAGGCTTTTCTTTTCGGTTACTTTTTGCGTTTTCATACATCAATGATTTAGATCAGTTATCTAAAAGACGCTCGCATTTGTGTTAAGGTGAGTTGCTGATGTATTAAGGAAAGCGTAAAAAAATTGGGCTAAGGTTGTAAATCTTGGCAGCCGGTTTAGTCTAAGGGCTTAAGCCTTAGGTCTACACACATAAATTATTCTCAATTTCAAATCATTCGCCCCGGTGCCATGAGAAGGTCGAGTAAGTACTTTCCTTAAGTTCTTTCTTAAGTTTCTTATGTTCCTAAGTGGTAAAATGAGTTTACAGAAATCTTCATTTTTTTAACCACTTAGAAGCTTAAGAAACTTAGAAAGCCACTTAGAAATGCACTGTCATTCGCCTTGGCATTTTCAAAATGAAACTGAACGGAACGAAGTGGAGTAAGATGAATGAAGAAACGCAGGGGTCGGGGGCAAATATGAATTCAGAACAAGGAACAACGAATAATGAATTAAGAGGGGAACTAAAAAAAAATTTCCCGATGACATAAGCCCCTGGACCAAACCGGCTGCCCTGACCATCAACCAAAGACTAAAAAAGAAAGCCGCACTCCTTAATAGAAGTACGGCTTCTTGCGCAATTCTCTTTATGTTCTCTATTTAACAAACTTGTATGCCTGTGAGGCATGCCCATCTGTGATCACCAGCAAATAAAATCCGGGACTTAAATTTTCAGTTTCTAACTGCACATCATTCTTTCCTTGCGTTAATTGAAACTGATCAGATGAAATTAATTTTCCTGACACATCCACTATATTCATGGAGAGAGAAGACATTTTATTCATTTCAATGCTGACATTCAATTGATCTATGACAGGATTCGGACTTAACAATGCCGCACCTGATATTTCATCCAATGGTGCTATTCCGGTCTGGATCGAACATAAATTATCTTTTACGATCTGTCCACGAATCTCTCCTGCAGGATGAAGTGAAGTATGCACATTAGCATAAACATTTCCTGCAAGAATACCATTGATGATCGAAGTATCAACAGCAACTGCGTTACTAAATAACGAACCATTAGTAAATGAAGCAGTCAGCGGCAGGATTACTCCGCCACTCACACCGATAGGTGCACTGTGCAAATGTGCTGCTGTCATTGGACCAGTCAATCCATCAACCACAATGGATAAATTGAGATTTGTATGTAGCCTATCAATTGATGCTAGACCGGAGCCTTGTGCATTTGGCGCATTTATAGGTGAAGTTTCCTGGTTTGTACACATATCAAATCCATATCCATCCCTGGCTAACCTGAACATTTGGCCTCGCAATTCTCCTCCGGGATAAGCGGGGGTGTGACCATTGATATATATTTCACCAGTTAGGAGAGAGATTATGTTATCACTTGAAATAGGTCCTGTAAAATCCAGGCTATTATTATTCAGACTACCTGAAAAATTAAGGACTACAGGGCCGCTGACACCGACATGTCCATGATGAAAATGAGATGCACCGATCACGCCTGATACAAAATCAGTGACCATCAACGTATGCACATTCATTAAGTCCGGCGATACGGTAGCTACTGCAAATCCACTTGCAGACGTTACAGCAAATGGCACTTCCTGTGATCCGGACATCCATCCATCAAATGAAAGACCATTTCGCACACTGAGCTGTCCCCTGATTTCTCCATCCGGATTGTCGGCTGTATGCACATTAATATATATGTTCCCAACGAGCAGAGAAATAAGTTGGGGAATCGTCAGATCAACTTTACCTCGTATTCGATGTCCATCAATCAGGCTACCAAGGTCAACGATGACAGGCCCATTTACACCGGGCGCTGCTTCATGCAGATGAGCAGCGGTGATATCACTGGAAAGGCCGGTCAACTGAACATTGACCTCCAATGATAAAGATCCTTGCGCATAATGAAATGCTCCCAATCCTTTCCCATCAGTCGTGATTGCAGGATTCTCCTGGCTTCCATCTAACTGAGCCACATAAGTAAAATCCTGTTCCAGTCCGATCTGTCCTCTTATTTCTCCGCCGGGATGAGCTGCAGTATGGACATTGATGTAATAACCTCCGGAAATGAATTTGGCTAGTTGCTCGGGAGTGATATCTGTGATTTCAGTTTGAATGCGATTACCTGTAAACGTCAGCGGAAAAATAACCGGCCCATTTATTCCCGGTGTACCATCATGAATGTGAGCAGCCATAATAGGCCCTGACAATCCGGTGACAGTTACATTCACTTTTGCAATAGTTCGGTCTTCATTGAAAAAAACAGTTGCAATACCAACTCCACTTGTAGTGACAGCAGGATTTTCATGATCGCCGTTCATCTGGGCAGAAAACATCAGGTCATCTTTGAAATGCGGATCGAAAGGCAGCGTAGCGAAAAGATCACTCGAGTGAACAAGATTGCCCCTGATTTCGCCGCCGGGAAACATGCTGGAATGAACATTAGCATAAACTTCATTTTCTTCAAAATGACTTGCTGCAACTGAATCAAAAGGTTGTGCGCTGAGCGCATCCCAATAACCTTCAGCAGCACCAAAATTATTGTAGAAATTAGTTAGAGGAAAAATGACGGGACCAGATACTCCTGGTTCTTCATAATGAAAATGAGATGCTGTGAAAGTTCCCTGCAATCCACTATATACAATCATGAAATGAACATTTGTTTCATTTCGATCAATGGAAGCCATTCCTGCACCGGTGGCAGTACTATTATTTGATGGAACTTCCTGGCCACCATTCATATCAAAAGTATAAGGCTCACGCGCCAACTTATATACCTGGCCTCTTATTTCACCACCCGGATGATCAGTGGTGTGAATATTCATATAAAGACCGCCTTCAAGCATTTGATTAAGCAGTTCAATCGTGAGAGGTTGTGATCCTGAGATGGTATTTCCATTGATATCATTTGACATATTAATGACCACTCCTCCGCTGACTCCTACTTTCCCGGTATGAAAATGAGCAGCAAGTGCCGGACCCGAAAGACTATCAAACAATACAGAATATTCTACTTCAGATAAATCAGGTTTTATTGTTGCAATAGCCAGTGCCTTACCTTTCGTGTTGACCGGAGTTGATTCCTGGTTACCATCCATGACTGCCTCAAAAGTGAGGCCTTCCTGCAGCAAAAGCTGTCCGCGAATTTCACCGTCTGGATTATTGACAGTATGCACGTTGACATAAAGTTCACCCGCTGCTAATGCATCTATAAAACCTGTAGCATCCCAGGTTCCGCTTAATACATTTCCAACAATGAAAGAAGAAAGATCAAAGATGACACCACCGGCAATGCCTATTGCCCCCTGGTGAATATGTGCTCCTATCACAGGACTGGTCAACCCTTCGAAGATCATTTTAAATTTTATTTCATTATGATTTCCCGAAAGATTGGCTACAAATAACCCTTTACCATCCGATGTAACAGCCGGTACTTCTGAAGAACCTTTCATCAATGCTGAATAACGCAAATCTGTTTCTAAGCTGATCTGTCCCCTGATCTCACCATCGGGATGCAATTCGGTATGGGCATTGATATAAAAACCGCCCCTGATAAAAGTGGCGATCATTTCTTTTGAAATATTTTGCACAAAACCTTTCACCCTGTTCCCGCTGAGGAAAGTTGTGAGGTTAATCACTACACCTCCATTTTCTCCGGGGGCTCCTTCATGAATGTGAATCCCGGTGATGGGGCCGGTGAGATTGCTCAGGCTTACACTGACATATAGTGTAGATTTTTTTTCATCGAAAGTAAATATGCCGAGGCCCTGCCCATCTGAAGCCACGGCAGGTACTTCGGTCGAGCCATTCATTTTGGCGGTAAAAACCAAACTGGACGTAAGACGTTCAGCAATGGCACTACTCCAAAGAATGGAGAAGAATAATAGCAAAGAAAGTAATGATGTTTTCATAATTTATGATTTAAATGAATCAAAATAAATTAAATAGTCACATTGCGGATAAGACAGAGAAAGGGCTATCCGTGAGGAAAATATAGACGCCATTATCTAAATTATGGGATTAGACACCAATCATTGGAATGTTGAGGTGCCAATGATACTGAGCGAGAAAAAAAACACTCCAAACAGAATCCTTCCGTCCCTGATAGTGATCAATTCTTCTATCCGTATCTGGTAAATGACAAATATTATGGCAAGACTATAAACTTCAATCTGCACGGGTTTGCATGATTGACTCGATTTCATCCGGATCGATGGGAATGGATTCCATGAGATTTTTCGGATTTGATTTTGTGATGAGAATATCGTTCTCAAGCCTTATTCCAAGTTTTTCTCCCGGGAGATAAATACCCGGTTCGCAAGTCAGGACCATACCTGCATTTAGGGGTGTTGATTTGTCACTTAGATCATGGACATCATATCCGAGATGATGACTGACTCCATGCATGAAATATTTTTTCCAATGAGGGGACTTAGGATCTTGTTTCCGTAAATCGGCCGGAGAAAGTATTTTAAGTTTGATCAATTCGTGTTCAATCAGTTTTCCTGCCTCGGAGTTCAATTGCTCCAGTTTAATGCCGGGTCTCATCATGGAGGTGACTTCATACAGGATTTTCAAAACTGAAGAATAAACTGCACGTTGTCTTTTTGAAAATCGTCCTGATGCCGGAATCGTGCGTGTCATATCTGAAGCCATGCAGGCATATTCCGCACCGAAATCGATCAGGACCAATTCATCTTTTTTTATGGTTCGATCATTCCGGATATAATGAAGAGTGCATGCAGATTTTCCTGAAGCCACAATGGGTTCAAAAGCGTGATAGCATCCTTGACGGGTCAGAATATAAGTTAATTCGGCTTCCACTTCATATTCCTTCATGCCCGGTTTAATAGTGTGTAATACTCTGTTAAATGCCATTCCGGTCGTTTGTACCGCATTTTTCATCAAATCAATTTCGCCAGGGAGTTTGATCATACTTATTTCCCTGAGGATCGATTCTGATGAAATAAAATGAAGATGCGGATACAATTGTCTCAATTCAGCAGCTTTGCGGTCATTCGTGGAAATGACTTCTGATTCGGAACGATCTGGTTTATGCGTATTCAGATAGATAGCTGAGACTGTAGGGATCAATGTTGACATCGTTTTATCCAATTGATCAATCATGCGGATATCCGATATGCCTGAAATCTCCCTTGCTTGTTTTGAGGTCAAACGATCACCATTCCAGGTAGAATGTAGAGGATCTTGCGGCAGAATAAATGCCATCTCCTGGTATAATTTGTTTTTTGCTCCCCGGATGAGGACGAGAATTGTTCCCTGTTGATCAAGTCCTGATAATGAAAACAGGCGGGAATCTTGCCGGAAAGGAAAGGACTGATCTCCGTTGCGAAACATGGATTCATTCGAAAAAAAGATGGCCATTGAACCGGAAATCATCTTTTTTGCAATTTTTTTTCGCTTTTCAGCAAATAATTTTGACGGAATGGAGGGATATCGCATAAGCTCGTTTTATCAAAAATGAATGCAAAAGAGGTCCGATCATGAATGATCCAACCTTCGGAATGGATCAACTTCAGCTGCAATATATCCAATTCTTCAACTCTATTTCCGGGCAGAATCATCAGCCATTTTCATAAGCTGATTCTCCTGTCGGATAAAATGAATGTCATCTCACGATTGAGGCGTCACCTTGTACAATGTAGCAGGCATAAGGTGCGCAGCAAAAGGCAAAAGATAAAAATCACGGCTGCGCATACAGGTCATTTGAAAAATTTGACGAACTCAATAGTTGTTGAAGAAAAAATCAGACGCATCAATTTATCGGGACAGGATAAATTTCATCGATCGGTTTGCGCTTAAAATTTTGGATCAGTTTTTGCGTTTATGATTTGGAAGAAGCGATTGAGGACGCGCGCGTGATAAAAATATTTTTAACTTTTTTTTGAAAAAATATATACAAAATAAATCTAAAGTGTATTTTTGTGTTGGAATATGACCATATACCTATCATATAGAATTCATCATCATCTACTCACGGATTATAAAACTACCTGTATCGGGCATCCTTTCGATACCTGGATGTAGGTAGCGACTCTATCTATTTATTTGTAAACCAAATTTCATTAATCATTATGGCTAAATCAGCAAAAAAGGCAGTTAGAAGAGCTGTCAAGAAAGCAGGTGCTCGTAAAGCAGTTAAGAGAGCAGTTGCTAAGAAAGCAGTTAAAAAAGCAGCCGTTAGAAGGGCTGTGAAGAAAGCTGTTGTAAGAAGGGCAGTTAAGAAAGCAGCCGTTAGAAGGGCTGTGAAGAAAGCTGTTGTTCGTAAGGCAGTCAGAAGGGCAGTTGCTAAGAAAGCAGTTGCTACGACTATGCCAGCAGCTAAAGCCGCTCCTTCAAAGAAAGCTCCTAAGAAGAAAGCTGCTACCAAGAAAACTGCTAAGAAATCTGCAAAGAAGTAAGCAGACGAAACCTACTTTTGCCATTTTCGGCAACGGGAACAACGGAATTACTTAAAGTATTTCCACCCGAACGTACATCAAGAGAGAATTAAGAGCGTTGATACCTATCAGCGCTCTTTTTTTTTGTCGCCACTCGGCCATCGTTCGATGAACCGGTTTCCGGAACAAGAAAAGCAGGAAACCAGTTGTTTCCTCATCTATTCTCTACTTTAGAGATACAATTTTACCCAAACTATGCCCACGGCCGATCAATCCATTCATCATCAGTTAAAACGAATGGACAGGAAAAAACAAATTTTGATGGACCTCATCCGGAATCTGCCTGCACAAAGTTATTATCGTCAACCTGATCAAAAGACATGGTCCATCGGCCAGGTGGCCAATCATCTTTTCCTGAGCGAAAGCCTCTCCCTCGCATATTTAAAGAAAAAATTATCCTATCCCGATACGATTCCAGGATTTAGCATCAAATCGTTTTGGTCTCTTTTCTTTGTCAATTTCACATTATGGACTCCGATTAAAGTGAAAGCACCCGCTAAAATCAATATGTGGGATAAACAGGAAGTACTTTCTCCGGACGAACTGGAATACAGGTGGAATGAAGTTCGAAAAGATATTTCCGACACGATCATGGAAAATCTACCGAAGTTTAATACTCATCTCGTCTTTAAACATCCTTATGCAGGCCGAATGACAATGAAACAGATGCTGATTTTTATGAACCACCACATCGCCCATCACTTGCGCCAGGCAAGAAAAATCATCAAAAGAATAAGTTGAAGCTGATATTAGCCTTTCGGTTTTTCGGAAGTTTTTCTGACGATGGCAGCTATTCTCATAGCTAAATCATTCATCTCTGCACCGGTCAGGTTGACTAAAGTCACGATAGTGAGATCCTCTTCAGGATAGATTAATAACATGCTCGTTCCACCGACTGATCCTCCCGAATGACCATACCATAACTTTCCATCATCATCTTTACCGATGCGAAACCCAATGCCATAATTTGTTTTTTTTCCGTTAGGAAGAGATTGAGATTTCGTGAACTCCTCCAACTCACCTGCATCAAGATATCCCGGACCGGTCAGCGCATATCCAAACCTGGCCAAATCTTCTGCACTGCACAGCATTCCACCACCAGCCCACTTGTTACTAAGATCGACATGAGGAGATACTACAATATGGTCATCCTGAAAATCATAAAATTGAACGCGATGATACCGCGTGGAATCGGTAATATCAGGTTTCAAATCGGCCAGGTGTAGCGGAGTTTGTACTTCATCTTTTATGATTTTGAGAAATGGGATCCCGGTACCACTTTCCATCACCTTGCTGATCAACGTAAATCCATAAGTGGAATACTTATAATCCGTTCCGGGTTTATAAAGCAAAGTATCATGAATAAAGACTTCAAGTGCATCTTCAATAGAGGAGTAATGCACATCACTCAAAAACTCAATGCCGTTGTAATGTCTTATCCCCGCTTTGTGTCCGCCCAATTGCCTAAGCGTGATTGAATCTTTATCAGGAGGAAATCCATGATAATACCCGGAGATTGGTTTATCCAGGGACAAAGATCCTTTTTCGACCAGGCGGGCAAGAGCAGAGGCCGTTATCGTTTTTGAAATACTGCCGATTCTGAACAGATCATCAGATGGATTGATAGGTCGCTTTGATTCAATATCAGCATATCCATATCCTTTCGTCCATTCTTTTTTTCCTTTTTCAACTACTGCAATAGCCAGTCCCGGATAGTGTCCTTTGTCCACGCTTAGCTTACAAATAGAATCGATAGAGGCAACTGTAGTTTTGGATAATTCAAGAGCTTTGAACTGATTGGATACCTGGCAGGAAGCAAATAGTAGAACTACCAGTATAATTAAGACCGATTCAGGTTTAATAGGGCTGTAAAATTTGAATTTCTTCATAGAACAATGTTGAAATGATTTTGAAATTTAATCCAATAATGTTATAGTTTCTTGTGAATTATACCTGTAATCAAAAATTACCCCAAATCGTAAATCGTATGCTTCGACCAGCTTCACTCAACCATGTGCTACAGCTCAGCAACCATCGAAAATCGTAAATTGTGTCTTCATTTACAACCTGATTCCAACTATGAATTCTCTTACCCGTACTAAGTTATCCCTGATGATGTTTCTCGAATTCTTCATCTGGGGCGCATGGTTTGTGACCATGGGTACCTATCTCTCGCAGGTACTTTCATCTCAGGGCTTCCAGATTGCTGCGGCTTATTCCACTCAGTCACTGGGTGCAATCATTGCGCCATTCATCATTGGACTGATCGCAGACCGTTATTTTGCCGCCCAGCGAATTCTTGGATTTCTGCATCTTGTAGGAGCGGTATTATTATTTATGGTGGCGAGGGCAGAAAACTTCACTGCTTTTTATCCATTTATTCTCGCTTACATGATCCTTTATATGCCGACACTGGCCCTGGTCAATTCAGTTTCATTCCGGCAGATGAATGATCCTTCAAAACAATTTGCCAGCATTCGGGTATGGGGTACAATTGGCTGGATAGTTGCGGGAATCATCATTGGATACGTCGTGCATTGGGAATCCAAAGGATTATTGCGCGATACTTTCTACATGGCGTCAGGTGTATCTGCATTTTTGGGTTTTTTTAGTTTTCTTCTTCCTGACACGCCACCTCGTGGCAATACAGGTACCAAACCATCGCTGAGAGAAATTCTCGGTCTTGATGCATTGAATCTCCTGAAGGATAAAAATTTTCTTCAGTTTTTTATTGCCTCCATCCTGATATGTATTCCTCTTGCATTTTATTATCAAAACGCCAACTTGTTTCTCAATTCAACCGGCATGAAAAATGCAGCAGGGAATATGACCTTTGGCCAGGTATCCGAAGTAGCTTTTATGTTATTACTGCCATTATTTTTTAAGCGGTTTGGTTTGAAAATTACTTTGTTGGTTGGAATGGCGGCATGGGCAGTTCGATATTTGCTTTTTGCATACGGGGATGCAGGACAGGGCGTATGGATGCTCTTTCTTGGGATTTTATTACATGGAGTATGTTATGATTTCTTTTTTGTTTCGGGACAGATCTACACCGACTTCAAAGCCGGTGAGAAAGTAAAGAGTTCTGCCCAGGGATTAATTACCCTCGCGACATATGGGCTGGGGATGTTTATCGGTTTCTGGCTTGCAGGTAATATTTACAACAAATATCAACTGGAGGGAGGAGCACACGATTGGAAAATGATTTGGATCATTCCAGCATGCATTGCCTTCGTCGTTTTATTATCTTTTGCACTGATCTTCAAAAATGAAAAAATTGCATCAGAAACCTGATGCAGTCCTATGGCAACCATAATGAAGAAGATGTGTTTGATGTCATAGACTTAAATCATGGCACATCTTATCAATTTAACGATGTAATATTGCCCCCTCAAAAGAAAAAAATAATATAGCACCAGGTGAAATCCGGGCTAGTCATCATCTTTAAAGGATTTCTGAGGTTCCTGATTTTTCAAACGATTGAATAGATAAATAATGCAAGACACATTTATTGTTGACGGTATACGTACAGCCATTGGGTCATTCCGGGGAGGACTTTCTTCTATCAGAACAGATGATCTTGCTGCCCATGTCATTCGGGCTTTGATCAGCAGGCATGAAAATCTCGACCCGGTATTGATTGATGATGTCATCATGGGATGCGCTAACCAGGCTGGTGAAGACAACAGAAATGTGGCGAGGATGGCTTTACTCCTTGCTGAAATTCCGTGGACAGTTCCCGGTGAAACCATAAATCGATTGTGTGCATCCGGAATGTCGGCGATGGCACATGTGCACCGTGCGATTCAGGCCGGAGACGGAGATATTTTCATCAGTGGAGGAGTGGAAAACATGACTCGTGGTCCATGGGTGATCTCGAAATCAGATCAGCCGTTCGGTGCAAATATTGAAATGCAGGATTCATCTTTTGGCTGGCGTTTTATCAACCCGAAAATGAAAGCATTGTATGGAACGGATTCAATGGGAGAAACTGCCGAGAACTTAGCCTCGCTTTATAAAATATCGCGCATAGATCAGGATAAGATAGCTTACCATTCTCAACGTAAAGCAGCAGCAGCGAAATCAATATTCAAAGAAGAGATCGTTCCGGTCATGATTCCAAGAAAAAAACAGGAACCTCTTGTATTTGATAAAGACGAATTCATGAAACCTCAGACTACCCTGGAAGGATTAGCGGCCTTACGTCCTGCATTCAGGGAAGGAGGAACTGTAACGGCAGGAAACAGTAGCGGACTCAATGATGGTGCTATTGCTGTTTTGATGGCCTCGGATAAGGGAGTGCGTCAACATAGTTTAAAGCCGATTGCCAGGATTGTTTCCACTGCAGTCGTTGGTGTTGAACCTCGCTACATGGGTATTGGTCCTGTGACGGCATCACAACTTGCTTTGAAAAAAGCAGGACTGAAGCTGGATGATATGGATGTCATCGAAATCAATGAAGCTTTCGCTGCACAAATTCTTGCCTGTACAAGAATGCTTGGCTTGCAGGATGAAGATGAACGTGTAAATAAATATGGAGGTGCCATCGCTATAGGCCACCCCTTAGGAATGAGCGGCGCCCGCATCACTTATTCGGCTGCACGCACTCTTCAACGCTTGGATAAAAAATATGCATTAGCGACAATGTGCATCGGTGTAGGACAGGGATATGCGATAATTCTCGAAAAAGTATAGCCTGCTTTTTACACATCAACTCTCGCGTATTTCGCATTAGCTTCAATAAATGCGCGACGAGGTGGAACATCATCTCCCATCAGCATACTGAAGGTGCGATCTGCTTCAAGGGCATCATCAATATTTACTTGCCGGAATACACGTGCATCTGGGTCCATTGTTGTTTCCCAGAGTTGCTCTGAGTTCATTTCACCGAGACCTTTGTAGCGTTGCACTTTGACACCAGATTCATTATCTCCTGCAGTGTAGGAATCCACTGCTTCCTGGCGATCAGTTTCATTCCAGCAATATCTGAATTGCTTTCCTTTAGATACCCTGTACAATGGAGGTGCAGCAATGAAAATATGACCATTATCAATCAATGGCCGCATATACCTGAAGAAGAATGTCAGGATGAGTGTCACAATGTGACTGCCGTCGATATCAGCATCGCACATGATCACAATTTTATAATAACGGAGTTTTTCAATATTCAGAATCCGTTCTCCATTTTTTTCTTCAATGCTGACACCAAGTGCCGTAAACATATTCTTGATTTCCTCATTGTCATATATTTTATGTTCCATCGCCTTTTCAACATTGAGGATTTTACCTCGAAGCGGAAGTATGGCCTGAAAATTTCTGTCACGGCCTTGCTTGGCTGTTCCCCCGGCACTATCTCCCTCTACAAGAAATAATTCGCAGAGTTTTGGATCTCTTGAAGAACAATCTGCCAATTTACCTGGAAGACCACCACCTGTAAGAATATTTTTTCGTTGCACGAGTTCACGTGCTTTGCGCGCAGCATCACGCGCTCTGGCGGCCAGAATTACTTTCTCAACAATTCTCTTTGCATTGCCTGGATTTTCTTCAAGGTATGCAGATAAGGTTTCGCCCACTGACCTGGAAACAATACCCACAACTTCTGAATTTCCAAGTTCACCTTTCGTTTGGCCTTTAAATTGAGGCTCCGGTACTTTAACTGAAATGACTGCGGTCAGTCCTTCCCTGAAATCTTCACCGGAGAGCTGCACTTTAGCTTTCGTGAATTGGCCGCTATCATCTCCATATTGTTTAAATACTCTCGCAATAGCTCTTTTAAATCCTGCTTCATGAGTACCGCCGTCCTTTGTGGAAATATTGTTGACAAAAGAAAAGACATGTTCCTGGTAACCGGTATTGTATTGCATAGCTACCTCAATTTCTACGTTGTCTTCTTTGCCCTTTATATAAATAGGCGTTTCAATCAATGGCGAACGACTTTCATCCAGGAACTTTACAAATTCGCGAAGACCTCCTTCGGATAAAAAAGTTTCTGTTCGTGCATTGCCTTGTTCATCAATATCCCTGTCATCACGGAGAGTCAGTTTAAGACCACTGTTCAGAAAGGATAATTCACGAAGGCGATTAGCTAATGTCTCATATTTGAAATCAAGAGTTTCGAATATTTCAGCATCAGGCCAGAAACTAATGGTCGTACCTGTTTCAGTAGATACACCGATTTCATCTACACCGGTCGTTGGCTTTCCTCTTTCATATTCCTGCCTGTAGATTTTGCCATCGCGTTTTATTTCGGCACGAACTTTTATGCTCAATGCATTTACGCAACTAATGCCGACACCGTGAAGTCCACCGGATACTTTGTATGTGTCTTTATCAAATTTTCCACCGGCATGAAGCATCGTCATAACGACTTCCAGAGCAGATTTTTTTAATCGCTCATGCATATCGACGGGAATGCCCCGGCCATTATCGATGACCGTAATTGAACCATCTTTATTGATATAAACTTCAATATGTGTGCAATATCCGGCGAGATGTTCATCAATTGAATTGTCTACAACCTCCCATACGAGGTGGTGCAAACCTTTGATATCCGTACTGCCGATATACATGCTCGGACGCATCCGGACCGCTTCTAATCCCTCCAGCGCCTGGATATTTTCGGCGCCATAATTACCCTGTTGTTTAACCGTCATTTTCCTTTAAAATTGAAGCTGCAAAAATAAGCAAAATTGGCCGAATAACCTAACCAAAATTGAGATATATATTATTGATTTTCAATAAGATATAATAATAATTTTAAAACCTTTTCAGGAATATAAAAAGTCTGAAAAACTGGAGAGAATTAATGGTCCTGAAAGGATCTAAAATTATAAGCCTCAGGTCCAAACCGCAGAATAGAAAATACCCTTGATAATATACCAACAACGCTATTAAAGAGTGTTAATATTGACGTTCTTGTAAAAAATCCATAAGTATGAATCGACTGAATATAATGTTGATGTTTCTGTTTTCTTTCACATTATCCCATGCCCAAAAGCTCATGGGTTTCTCGGATGCCAATGCGGCAAAACAAATCGATTGGGAAAAACAGTTCGATGCCCAGCTTAAAGCGTCTGACCTGGACACATGGATGCAGTTTCTTTCTTCGCATCCGCATCATGTCGGCAGTCCACAGGATAAAGCAAATGCAGAATATATAGCCAACTTATTTAAGCAATGGGGCTATCAAACCGAAATTGCGTCTTACTATGTCCTGTTTCCTACACCATTGACAAGATCATTGGAACTCTTAGGTGAAAAACCGTACAAAGCAAAGCTGGAAGAAGGTACATTGAAAGAGGATAAAACATCCGGGCAAAAATCTGAGCAATTGCCTTCTTATAATGCTTATTCTGCTGATGGTGATGTGACCGCCCAGTTAGTCTATGTGAATCACGGTATTCCTGAAGATTATGACGAACTGGCAAGAATGGGCATTGATGTCAAAGGTAAAATCGTGATCGCTAAATATGGCGGATCATGGAGAGGTATAAAACCGAAAGTTGCTGCTGAACATGGTGCTATTGGGTGCATCATATATTCTGATCCTGCGGATGATGGTTATGGACAAGGTGATGTATATCCCGAAGGTGCTTTTCGACCGAAGGATGGTGTACAGCGAGGTTCGGTGATGGATATGCCAATATATCCCGGTGATCCATTGACTCCGGGAGTAGCAGCCACTAAAGATGCCAAACGATTAGATAGGAACGATGCAGTCACGATTATGAAAATTCCTGTATTACCAATCTCGTATGAAGATGCATTGCCTTTATTACAATCCTTAAGTGGTCCAGTTGCTCCTGCATCGTGGAGAGGTGGTTTACCGATAACGTATCACATTGGTCCGGGCAAAGACAATGTTCATTTGAAATTGCAATTCAACTGGGATATAAAACCATTGTACGATGTGATTGCAAAATTGCCCGGCAGTGAAATCCCGGATGAATGGATTATACGAGGAAATCATCACGATGCATGGGTCAATGGAGCTGAAGATCCGATCAGTGGGCTGGTATCAGAACTTGGAGAAGCAAAAGCAATGAGCGAATTGGTAAAAAAAGGATATAAATTGAAAAGAACATTGGTGTATTGTGCGTGGGATGGAGAGGAACAATCCTTGCTGGGTTCAACCGAATGGACAGAAGATCACCAGGAAGAGTTAAGAAACAAAGCAGTATTGTATTTGAATTCGGATAGCAATTCACGGGGTTTTATCGGTGCCGGCGGTTCACAAACATTGGAGCCATTTTTTAATCAAATAGCAGATGATGTGATTGATCCGCAAACAGGTGTGAGCATTAAAGAAAGAAAATATGCTTCTACAATTGTGAATGCGGATAAAACTGCCAGAACTAAATTGATTGGTAATAAAAATATGAAGCTGGGTGCACTCGGTGCCGGTTCCGATTGGTCAGGGTTTCTTCAGCATTTAGGCATTGCTTCTCTGAATCTTGGTTTTGGGGGAGAAGGAAATGGTGGACAATATCATTCCATTTATGATTCCTATGATCATTTCGTCAGATTTGGCGATCCGGGTTTTCAGTATGGTGTGACCCTGGCAAAAACTGCCGGCAGGGTAATGATGAGAATGGCCAATGCAGATGTGTTGCCTTTTGATGTAAATGTTTTTTATAAAACGGTTGATGATTATTTTACGGAAGTGAAGACATTGCTTAATGATACACGGACGCAAACAGATGAAGAAAATAAAATGATCCGTGATAGTTTATATGATCTTGCATTAGATCCGACGAAATCATATAAGGCTCCTAAAATAAAAGATGCGGTTCCCTTTCTAAATTTCAGCGACATGGAAAATGCCATGATTCAAATGAAGAACCTTACTGAAGAATCTCAGAAACAGTTCGGGAACGCTATTCTGTTACCTGTTGCGAAACAAAATGAGCTGAACGAAATTTTATTCAAATTGGAGAGAAGCCTGATCAATGAAAATGGATTACCGAGAAGACCATGGTACAAACACCAGATTTATGCCCCGGGATATTATACCGGGTACGGTGTGAAGACCTTGCCGGGGATACGCGAAGCTATTGAACAACGTAACTGGAAAGAAGCACAGGACAATATTGAGATCGTTGCAAAAACGATAGAAAATTATACGCAACAAGTGCAGATGGCGATGGGGATAATGATTAATAAATCATAATAATGTTGTTGGTTGTTAGTTTTTAGAAATTGGACAGGTTATAGGTTGTTAGTTTTTAGTTTAATTTCCAAATAAACAATAACCATCTACCAGTCCATTATCTAACAATCAATAATCAACAACTTCTTAATGGTAGTAAGTTTTAAGATTGCCTTTCACTTTTCACTTTTCACTCTTCACTCTTCACTCTTCACTCTTCACTTTTCACTCTTCACTCTCCACTCTTCACTTTTCGTTTAACTTTGCCCTCCCATGAGTGACCTGGAGCGGCTAATTGACCTTTATAGTCAGGACGCCGCCGTAAAATCTCTTCAACAGGCACTGCGGGCAGATCAGGCACACGTAGAGGTGTCCGGATTGGCCGGCAGCGGGAAATCCTTTGTCCTTTCCGGACTGGTTTTAAATAGTGTTGGCCCCTGGCTTGTCATTTCACCCGATAAAGAAGCTGCAGCTTATCTTCAAAACACGTTGGCTTCACTTCTGCCGGATGCCGATATTTTATTTATACCCGATAGTTTCAAACGCCCCGGCTTGTTCGAAGAAGTCATCGCAGGTCAGGTTATGGAACGCACAGAATCCATCAACAAACTTTATCAAAATGGCCTGACAGGATTTAAGAAAGCTTCCATTATCGCGGTGACATATCCGGAAGCGATGGTGGAATCAGTCATTTCACCCTATGCCGTCGCCCAACAACAAATACAAATTAAAAAAGGAGAAGATCTCGGTCTCGACGGTCTGCTTTCATTGTTAGTGGATATCGGGTTCGATCGCGTTGATTTTGTATATGAGCCCGGTCAATTTTCAATTCGCGGTGGCATCATTGATATTTTTTCATTTGGTAATGAATGGCCTTATCGCATTGAATTGTTTGATGAAGAAGTTGAAAGCATCAGAACATTCGATCCGTTGACACAATTATCTCAACGTAATCTCTCTTATGTCAATATCATTCCAAACGTACAGACACATTTCAACAGCGGAGAATATATTCCTTTGCTTGAAGCCATACCTTCTGACACCCATGTATGGATCCAGGAAC
>JAAEAZ010123845.1_pt1 | contig 21367 bp, 20 predicted proteins | sample 7277811 | NCBI WGS metagenome assembly JAAEAZ01 (sample SAMN13876997, study PRJNA601929) | soil metagenome | isolation source: soil | host: Panicum virgatum | place: USA: Fermi National Accelerator Laboratory | collected 2010-11-19 | reverse complement strand
AGTGAAGAGTGAAGAGTGAAGAGTGAAGAGTGAAAAGTGAAGAGTGAAGAGTGAAGAGTGAAAAATGGATGGGTGTTTTGTTAGTACTTTTAAGCATTGATATTTTATCGATAGTTATCAATTTGGAATAGAGAGTAATCCTGATTGTTGGAGAAAACTCCAACAATGGCATTTTGCCGCTGCCGGGAGTTTTCTCCCGCAGCATCTTACGAATGGAAATAATTTATGTCAGACACAAATGATATGATTAGAGTGAGTCGCCAGGGATCTGTGACCACGATCACCTTAAACCGCCCGCAACGATATAATAGTTTCATCCGTGAGATGGCGCTTGATTTTCAAAAAAAAATCGCTGAATGTGCGAAAGATGGAACGCGATGCCTGGTGATCACAGGAGAAGGAAAGGCGTTTAGTGCAGGGCAGGATTTAAATGAAGTAACAGATCCTCAAGGACCGAAACTTCATAACATCGTAGCTGATCACTATAACCCTATCATCAAAGCTTTAAGAAACCTGGAAATGCCGGTGATTGCGGCAGTCAATGGTGCAGCGGCAGGAGCGGGAGCGAATATTGCTCTTGCTTGCGATATTGTCGTAGCGAAAACATCATCTTATTTTCTCCAGGCGTTTAGTCAAATTGGCCTCATACCGGATAGCGGTGGCACTTATCATCTTCCAAGACTGATTGGTTTTCAGCGTGCGAGTGCATTGATGATGCTTGGTGAAAAAGTCCCTGCACCAGATGCAGCCTTGATGGGCATGATCTATAAAGCAATACCTGATGATGAATGGGATGCTTATGTCACAGCTCTTGCCCAGAAACTGTCTGACATGCCTACAAAAGGCCTGGCCCTGACCAAGAAAGCACTCAATATGAGTCTTACCACCGATCTTAATCAACAATTAGCTGTCGAGGAAGAGCTTCAAACCGAAGCCGGAAAAACGGATGATTATCATGAAGGCGTGAAAGCTTTTTTAGAAAAACGCAAACCGACTTTTAAAGGAAAATGAATCGCATAGCCATAGTCGGAGCCGGAGCCATGGGAAGTGGTATTGGACTTGCAGCTGCTATGGCAGGCCATGAGGTGATGATCTATGATTCATTTCCGAATGCAATTGTTACAGCAAGAGATTCTATTCTTTCGTCTTTGAACAAATTTGCAGCAAAAGGAAAAATTACTGACCAGGAATCAAAATCAATATTTGGCAGAATTTATTTTATCGAAAAAATAGAAAGCATCGCCGGGAGTGATTTGATCATTGAAGCTATCATTGAAGATGCAGATGAAAAGAAAAAAATATTTGAAAAAATCGAATCCATTGTTGACGATCATTCTATCATCGCAACCAATACATCGTCAATTTCAATAACAGGACTCGCAAAATCCCTGAAAAAACCGGAACGTTTCATTGGCATTCACTTTTTCAATCCACCGGTGCTTATGAAATTGGTGGAAATTATACCGGCACTGCAGACATCTGCTGAAATCGTGAAAAAAGTTTCTCTGCTGATCAATTCCTGGGACAAAGTGATCGTGAAAGCAAAAGATACCCCGGGATTTATTGTCAATCGAATCGCAAGACCTTATTATGGAGAGGCTTTGCGGATCGCTGAAGAACAAATTGCAGAACCTGCTCTCATTGATCAGGCTATGCGCGAATTGGGAGGTTTCAAAATGGGACCATTTGAACTGATGGATTTTATTGGTAATGATATCAATGATTCTGTCACACGGACGGTATGGACAGCCATGCATTTTGATTCGAGGTATAAGCCCTCCGGAATGCAGGGAAATCTTGTTCGGGCCGGTTGGCTGGGTCGTAAATCAGGAAAAGGTTTCTATGAATACCCTTTAGTTGATGCTAAAACCTCAAATTATGACGGCATCAATCTACAGGAGATTTGTGATCGTATTGTTATTATGCTTATCAATGAAGCTGCAGATGCGCTATATTTTGGAATAGCTTCAAGAGATGATATAGATCTCGCGATGACCATGGGCGTCAACTATCCGAAGGGTTTATTGAAATGGGCTGATGACATAGGAATAGGCACTTGTGTCAATAGAATCGATGCTTTGTTTGATCTTTACCATGAAGAACGTTATAGATGTAGCCTTCAACTGCGAAATATGGCATCGGATCAACTTAAATTTTATACATGAACCCGATTGTGGAACTTATGTACAATGGTGATGCCTTTAGCCAGTGGCTGGGTATCCGTCGGTTAGAAGAAAGTCCTGGTTATTGTGTTCTTGAAATGGAAGTTCGTCCTGAGATGGTGAATGGATTCGGCATCGCTCATGGTGCGATCACTTATGCATTAGCAGACAGTGCACTTGCTTTTGCGTCGAACTCACAAGGTCGAAAAGCAGTTTCGATCGAAACATCAATCAATCATTTAAAAACTGTTTACCCCGGCGATATTCTCAAGGCAGTTGCTGAAGAAACTTCCCTGGGAGATAAGCTTGCGGTTTATCACATCAAAGTTTGGAGAGGGGAAGATATAGTTGCACTATTTAAAGGCGTTGTCTTCAGGAAACAGGAAGAATGGAACATTAATTCAAAGTAACCTTGAGAAAAAAAATTATCTGCATATTTTCTCTTCTGATCATGGCCATCGTAGCTAATGCCCAGGATCATATTTATGAAACAACCGAAGGGCACATCTCTTTCAAATCTGATGCCCCACTTGAGGTCATCACGGCTTCTTCTTCAAAACTTGATGGTGTCATTGATAATAAATCTTTAGCTTTTGCTTTCAAGGTTCAGATTCTTACATTCAATGGTTTTAATAATGGATTGCAGCGCCAGCACTTCTATGAAAACTATATGGAGACATCCAAATATCCAGAAGCAAGTTTCTCTGGTAAAATCATTGAGTTGATCGATCTGTCCGTGCCAGGTACCTACGAGGTAAGAGCTAAAGGGCAGCTTAATATTCATGGCCGAATAAAGGAACGTATCCTCAAAGTTGAACTCATTTCTGACGGAAAAGAAATCAAAGCCAATTCGCAGTTTATGGTCCCGTTGACGGATCACCAGATAGAAGTCCCAAAAATCGTCAATCAGAAAATTGCCCAGGAAATCGCGGTTACAGTCCGTGCTACCCTTTCACTTACAGCCAAATCATGAAATGGATTTTTAGTGGGGTATTTCTGATCACGGCATTAAAAGTTATCGGCCAGGAATATTATTTCCGGCAGATGCCTTTAGATTTTGATGGAGATATTCAGACAATAGGATTGTTATTCCAGGGAAGGGATCAAATGATCTGGATAGGTACAGATCAGGGCCTGTATTCATTCGATGGCCGAAAGTATAGGCATATTGCAAGGCCAGATAAAGTGGATCACGAAGTCACAGCTATAGCAGAAAAAACAAATGGAGAAATATGGGCTGGTTATGATGATGGGATTATCCAGACGATATCTGCTTTTGACCTCAGTAGAATTATTAAGAGTGATTCAATCAAGGGAGTAAAGATTTCAAAAATTCTTTTCCAGCATGATGGAGATACATTTATTGTGACCTATAGTGCGGGTATTTGGAGAATTCATGAAAATCAATTTACCAAACTTAAATTTAGTTCGCTTGACAAGATCGATGATATTTATGATGCACTGTTCGATAATCAAAATCGATTGTGGCTGGCGACAGATCGCGGGATTTGGATCTATCAGCAAAATCCTGGTGAAGAACTTCGCCATTTGGGATTGGAGCAAGGCCTTCCGGATGAAATAGTAAATAAATTAATTCCCGGAGTGGATGGTAACATTTGGATAGCGATGTATGATCATGGTCTCGCGGAGTACCAGGCGTACAAAGACAGTATCGTCAGCATGATGACACTCAAGTCAAATGACGTCATGGTAAAAAGCCTCAAACCCGGACAAGCCGGCGATGTCTGGTTGGCCACTGAAAAATCAATAGAAAGGATTTCTTTTAATTCTCCGGTTCACAGAATTCAACTTCCTGCAGATATTAATGAACGAATTGAAGACTTGCTTTTTGATTACACGGGAAATCTTTGGATAGCGACTGGAAACAAATTATTCATGGCGAACACGCAATTGGAACATCGTCTTCCTGATGTCACCGGAATACAATCTATTGCCCCTCTTCAAGGGCATTTATGGTTGGGATGCAAAAGCGGGCTTTATAGTATGAATGAAAATAACGGAGAAATCACACAACATCTTCAACAAGAACAGCTCAACATTTTGACCATTTATGCTGACGCATCAGGACTCCTCTGGATCGGTACTTTTGGTCAGGGTCTTTATTTGTTTGATCCGAATACAGGAAGGAGCAGACATCTCACCGAAAATGACCACCTTTCGAACAATAGTATTCTCAACATAGATGGAGAGGGGCATAGATTATGGCTTGCCACTCTAGGGGGTATTACGGAAATAGACTGGACTTCTGATCCTTTTACAGACAAATTATCTATTATAGATTTCCAGGACAAATATGATTTTCCGGCCGGATATGTATTTGATGTGTATGTCAGCAAAGATGATAAGGTATGGTTTGGTACGGATGGCAAAGGCCTGTATTACCTTGATAAAAATCAATTGTATCCTTTCGAACGCCCGATGGTGCTTCCGGGCCAGGACTCATTTGATCTGAGAACGATCTACAGCATCACCGGTGATGATCATAATAATCTTTGGATTTCTTCGACGAAGGGAAACATTCTGAATTTTGATCTCAATGGAAATATACTTGAACACATTACTTCTTCGCATGGATCAGATAATAGTCTCATCACTTCAGGTAAAGGAGAAATCATCATGGTTCAGGAAGGTGTCATCCAAGTAAAGAATCCTTTATTCGGTGTATTCCAGTATAGTACTTCTACCGGACTGCCTACATTTTCGCCTAGTACTAACGCTGTTTCGAGAGACAAGGATGGTTCTATTTGGATAGCAGATACAGATAACATCCTTCACTATATTCCTTCACTGACTGATACAGCATGGTATGTCCATCTACACCTGACAGATATTTCTCACGCTAATGCTCCTGAAAACGAAACAATACAACTTAAACCGGATAGCAATTTTCTTGATTTTAAATTTACAGGCCTCTGGTACCTGGATCCGTCGCGGGTTCAATACAGGTATATGCTTAAGGGGCATGACCAAAACTGGATTTATACACAGGAAGGCAGGGCTGTGTATTCAAAACTTTCCCCGGGAACGTACACTTTCCTGGTAGCAGGGTCGTATAATGATGATTTTTCTCAGTCTCCACAATTGACGCGACGCATTGTTGTATTACCTCCTTTTTACCTGACATGGTGGTTTATTTCAGGGATTATATTATTCATTTCATTAGTGACTTATTTGTCGATCCGGGCCAGGATCAGGAATATCAATAAATGGCATCAACTTGAAAAAGAAAAAACGACTTTGCAATTGCACGCCATCCAGGCCCAGGTAAATCCGCATTTTCTATTTAACAGTTTCAATACGTTGTCCAATATTATTGAAGAGGATCAAAAAAGTGCAGTGGCATATGTAGACCAGTTGTCCGGGTTTTTCAGGGGGGTTTTGATGCATCGTGCAGAGGAGCTTATCTCCATTGAAGATGAACTCATCATCATGAGAAACTACGCTTATATTCTTCAGAAAAGGTATGGAGACAACATCAGGATCATCGAAAATATAGAAAGCCACGAAGGCTACATTGCTCCTCTCAGTATCCAGCTTTTAGTGGAAAATGCCATTAAGCATAATAAAGTTGCTAATGAAAAGCCTCTTACCATCCGGATTGATATAAATGATCATTTGGTAGTGGTTTCAAACCCTATTCAGCCTAAAATTCAATCCATTGCCGAGTCTACAGGATTTGGACTAAGCAGTTTGTTGATCAGATATCAATATCTTACACCGATTAAAGTTGAAGTTATAAACGACGGAAACAGTTTTACAGTCAAAATCCCCATCATCCACCTCAATGATGTAACATGAAAATATTAATCGTAGAGGATGAAAAACCGGCTGCTACCAGGCTGGTCAATATGTTGAAGAAGGCAGAGCCTGATGCGGAGATCATCGGCATCACCGATGGTGTTGAATCCACGCTCAATTTCCTTGACCAGCATCCGCCACCTGACATCGCTTTCATCGACATTCACCTGGCGGATGGTTCTGCCCTTGAGATATTCAGGCATCATCCCCTTGATGGAATCGGCATTATTTTTTCAACGGCGTATGATCAGTATGCCATTGAAGCTTTTAAATTAAATGCATTGTATTACCTGTTGAAACCTATCAAACAGGATGAACTCGAACAAGCTCTCGCCCGGTATAAGAACCAGAAGGGAAAAAATAATGATTACAAAGAGATTGTCAGCAAACTGTTGATCAGGCAGGGAAATGATAAACGATTTCTGATCCGTATGGGACAAAGTTTACGCCTGATTCATCAGCCGGATATCGCTTATTTCTATACCTCAGACAAAATCACATTCATGATGACGAGAGAAGGGCGCAAATACCCGGTGGATTATACATTGGAAAACCTGGAAGAAATGATTGACAATTCTAAATTTTTCAGGATCAATCGTCAATATATCATTCGTATCGATGCCATTCAGCAGATGCATTCTCATTCAAAAGCCAGGGTAAGGATAGATTTGCTGCCTGTGGCTCACGAAGAGGTTATTGTCAGCACCGAAAAGTCCCCTCTTTTTAAAAAGTGGTTGGAAGGAGAGCAATGACGGAATTTATCAGAACTTCTTTTATCCGTTTCGGCAACCCGCCATTCCCATTGGGCAATTTAACATTGACCCATATCAATTACCGTTATAGATTTACTCACGACTGATTTGTTTTCCAGGGTGAGGGCCTAAAATGCATTCGATAAATGGAAAAATATTTTGGTTATAGTTTGTTTGTTTTTTTGGTGATGGTTTCGACTTCTTGTGTATATAATAATGAGGAGGAATTATATCCACCTAATGCATGTGATACGTCAAATGTGACTTATAATCTGACGGTGCTGCCGATCATTCAGACGAATTGTTACGAATGTCATTCTAATGCCCATATGCAGGAAAGCCAGATATCACTGGAAGGATATTCTAACCTGATTATTAAAGTCAATGATGGAAAACTGATCAGTGCGATTACTCATGACGGCAATGCGGCTTTCATGCCAAAAGACCGTCCTTCACTTGCGGATTGTGATATATCAAAAATTAAGAAATGGGTAGCTGAAGGTGCGCCGGATAATTGAAGCAGGAATGAAAAAGTATATATGCATTGTCATTTTAATATCAGGTTTGTCAACGGTTACATTCGGGCAGAAATATTATTCTAAAACTGCGCATGTATCATTTCTATCGCAGGCCCCGATTGAAACCATTGAAGCGAATAATAATAATGCTTATATCGTATTTGATGCTTCGACAGGACAAATTGAATTTTCGGTCCTGATTAAAGGTTTTTCTTTCCAAAAGGCCCTGATGCAGGAGCATTTCAATGAGAATTACATGGAAAGCGATAAATACCCCAAGAGTACATTCAAAGGATCACTCCTTGACTGGTCGGATACAAAGCTGATGAATGATCATGTCTACAATGTCAATGTCAATGGTGATCTCACGATTCATGGTGTAGCAAAACAGTTTAACGGGCCCGCAAAATTAACGGTTAAGGATGGGGTGATTTCAGCTTTTGCAACTTTTGATGTCACCATCGCTGATTATCAAATCGAAGTGCCGAAAGTGGTGAGGGACAATATTTCGAAAACAGTTAAGGTGACGGTTAAAGCAGACCTTCAACCTTTAAAATAAAATGAACAACGTTCGTCAGGCGGTTTTGTTTATAACCTTAATGGCTGCCGTTAATGGGCAGGTAATTGCTCAACAAGAGCAAGATTTGCTTAAACTACTTGGGAGAGAGGAGACGACCGAGTACGCGGCAGCCAGTTTTAAAACTGACAGGGTCATCAATTTACATTCACTGGAATGCACCGCAGCCGGTGTGCTGGATGTAAAAATTTCGCACCGGTTTGGATTTATTAACAGCGGTATTTACAATCTGTATGGCCTTGACCAGGCCACTATTCGCATTGGGGCTGATTATGGAATAACGGATAAGCTTACGATTGGCGTCGGGAGAAGCAGTTATGAAAAAACATATGATGGCTTTATTAAATATAAACTCCTTCGTCAAAGTACCGGCCTGATCAAGATGCCGGTCACAGTGGTCCTTTTAGGTGCTGCTTGCATTGAGACACTGAAATGGGAACATCCGGAGAGAGAAAACCTGTTTTCCTCAAGAATGTATTATTCCGGTCAGGTGATCATCGGACGGAAATTCAGCGATAAATTCAGCTTTCAATTATCGCCTTCACTGGTCCATCGAAATCTTGTTGCGACTCCGGAGGAGCACAATGATGTTTGGGCATTGGGTTTTGCCGGAAGATTTAAACTCAATAAGCGACTGGCTCTTAATGCTGAATATATTTACCTGTTCCCCAACCAGGTCGCCGATGGTATCTACAATTCCTTTTCAATTGGATTTGATATTGAGACAGGAGGCCATGTATTTCAACTTCATTTTACTAACAGCACCTCGATGGTGGAAAGAGGTTTCATCGCTGAAACGGTGGGAAATTGGTGGGACGGAGGCATCCATTTTGGATTCAATATTTCCAGGGTATTCACCATCGTGAAACCAAAAGAATAAATTATTTCTCTCAATCCTCGATCAGCGCCGAGTTAAAATTTGTAAATCTTATCTTAAAGATTTCAAAATTCACTGTATTTTGAAACCATCATTAAACAAAGATTGTAGTAGAACCTAATAAAATCGTGCAGTACAGCACAATCCTTTCCACTTAGCGACTTCCATATGAAAAGCACTTTATTTCTCCTCTTCTTATCATGCCTGATCATTTCATCAGTTAATGCCCAGGTGCTTGAAGAAACTGGTACTATGAGTCATGGTCCCCAGCCGGCATTTACTATAGTTATCCCCGGAACAGATTCAAAATTTGTCGATGCTGAATGGCATGAATACATGAAAATCTATGGTAAGACCGCCAAAGTCAAACAATCTAAAGAAACAGTGACTGCCGGCATACATATTGTAGATATCGGAGGGCTCATCAATCTAAGTGTATATAATCTAAATGCAACCACCGGATCGGATGTCAAGACATTCGTCTGGATTCAAATGGATTCAGGCTTTATTAATTCAACTACTTACCCTAAAGAATATCCTGCAGCTGTAAAATTTGTCAAAGAATTCGCTCATAAAGTTAAAGTTGACCTCATAGCAAATCAACTGGAACTGGAACAAAAGCACCTTGATAAAAGTCAAAGCAACCAGGCTAAGCTTGTGAAGGAAAACGAAAACCTGCATAAAACCATTGAAGAAAACAAGAAGAAAATCTCCCAGGCAGAAATTGATATTGATCAAAATGTAAAGGACCAGGAACAAGCCCAGAAAAATATTGACAACCAGAAAGTCGCAGTAAGTGACGTCCAGAAAAAATCAGATGTGACATCAAAACAAATTGATGAACAAGTCAAGATTTTGTCAAAATATGAAAACAACCTGTCCAAACTCAAACGTGATAATGATAACCTTCACAAACAAATTGATGATTCAAATAAGAAAATTACCCAGGCAGAGATAGATATAGAGACTAACCTGAAGAACCAGGAGTTAGCTCAAAAGGAAGTTGATAACCAGAAAGGTGTTGTTGACGGAATCCAGAAAAACCTTGAAGCCGCTAAAAAATAAGATTGACGTCCACTGGACAATCCTTGTCCCATCTCAATGAGGGTTTTGCCTAAATTCTTTTCAGCGGCGAATAGGGAAAACCCTGAATTTTTACTTAAAGAACGATAAAAGCTTTGCAGGCCAATAATTAAGTATAATTATTGTAGACAGATTAGGCAGGAAACGATATTTAATATTGTATCAAAATACCCTCCCTGCCGCATCCATTATCACCCCCGATAAATGGTCAGCCGTATACATTACGTCGTTTCTCCTTTTGCGAATTAGTGTCTAAGCAGTAGTCCCAATTACATTCTACGGCCTGACCGGATTATTTTATTCATTGATTGACTAAAACTAGAATTATGACACGATTGTCACTATTATTTTTTGCCCTGTGTATATGGGGCATGGGATTAGCACAGAAAGGATTTGCTGATGAAGTGATCAGGCTAAAAGCCGAAGGACACCAATTTAACGGAGTGTCCTTATTAAAATTCCAAACAAATGATGTACACAGCCGGGGTCTCAACCTTGGCGGATTAAAAAAAGGAACTGTATTGACGATCGACCAGGAAAAAATCCATGAGTTGTTCAAAGGTCAAAATGATTATATCGAGTTGTCTGTTCCGGTCTCAGATCGTGCAGAGATGAAACTGAATTTGTACCGGCATGATATTTTTACTCCTGATTTTGCTTTGTACACAAGTGACCGGCCAAATCAACAGGTAAATTATACCCCTGGCCTTTATTATAGAGGTACGATAGACGGAGATCCTAATTCCATTGTTGCGATTTCTGTTTTTAATGATGAGATCATGGGATTGATCAGTAACGCTAATGGCAATTATGTGCTGGGCCGTATTGAAAATGACAGGGAAAACAAACACATCTTGTACAATGATGCAGATCTCGAAAGAAAATCTGATTTTAATTGTTCGACAGTAGATGATGGACCGGGATACACAGAAGAAGAACTCCGTACACAACCTCAGAGCCGCGATGCAGGAGATTGTGTGCGCGTTTATATTGAAATAGATGATGACATTGTCACTGCTAAGGGAGGCGCCGTTCCGGCCACTAACTATATCACGGCAATGTTTAATCAAAGTTTTATCCTGTATGCGAATGAACAGATTACGATGACCATCAGCCAGATTTATGCATGGACGACCAATAGCCCCTATACGGGTACAACAGCATCAGCAATGCTCACTTCGTACCAGGACAATACCGGTGAATTCAATGGTAATGTTTCAATACTTGTTTCTTACGCCACCAGCGGAGGTATTGCTGTTTTAGATGGCTTATGCCAAACCAATCCGGACTGGAGAAAATGTTTTGCCAGCATTGATGGTGTATATTCTGACGTGCCGACGTATAGTTGGGATGTCATGGTCGTAACACATGAGATGGGCCATGTCGTAGGCTCAAAACATACACATGCATGTGCATGGAATGGTAACAATACAGCTATTGACGGATGTGCCGGTTCAGTAGAAGGCTCATGTCCATTACCAGGTATTCCACCTCAAGGAGGAACTATTATGAGTTATTGCCATTTGCAAAGTGTCGGAATTAATTTTACACTTGGTTTCGGACCACAACCGGGAAATGTAATCAGGAGTAGAGTGAATGCTGCCGGAAATTGTCTGACCACTTGCGGCCCACCACCACCACCTCCGCCACCAGCTTATTGTGCATCCAACGGAACAAACTCTAATTATGAGTATATCAATAAAGTAGTTCTCGGATCCATCAACAATACAAGCGGTAACAACGGAGGATACGGAAATTTCACTTCGCAAAGCACTAATCTCACTCCGGGGACAAATTATACGATTACATTGACGCCTGGTTATAGTTCGGGAACGTATGCAGAAAATTGGCGTGTGTGGATCGACTATAATGGAGATCTTGATTGGGTGGATCAGGGTGAACAAGTAGCCCAGGGATCAGCGAGCGGTGCGACCAATATTACATTTACTGTGCCTTCTGGGACACCTACGGGAACTAAAAGAATGAGAGTGTCCATGGAATACGGCGCTCTTCCTCCGATCTGTGGTTCATTCACATACGGAGAAGTAGAAGATTATACGATCGTTATTGGATCAGGCCCTCCATCCGGTACGTGTAATGACGGAATTCAAAATCAAGGCGAGACAGGAGTTGATTGCGGTGGTCCGTGTGCACCATGTCCTCCTACTCCAACATGTAGTGATGGAATTCAAAATCAAGGTGAGACCGGAATCGATTGTGGAGGCCCATGTCCTGTGTGTCCACCACCACCTCCTCCTACAGGAACAGTGTTAAATACCGGTTACTTTGAGACAAGTTGGGATGGCTGGATTGATGGTGGAAGCGATGCGGCCAGAGTCACCAGTACGTATTCATTTGAAGGTACACACTCGATTCAACTCAGAGATAATTCAGGAGCTCAATCTTCTATGACTTCACCTACTTTTAATCTTTCAAATGCAGTTGGTGTTCAGGTTACGTTTCATTTCTATGCTTACAGCATGGAAGTGGGTGAGGATTTCTGGTTGCAATATAAAAGTGGTCAGGGTAACGGTAACTGGACGACATTAGCCTCTTATATCAGGGGAACGAATTTCAATAACAATACTTTTTATATCTCCACAGTTACAATCACCAATTTCGTGCCTACTACGGCGGGGACTTTCAGGATTCAATGCGATGCCAGTGATGATTTTGACCAGGTGTATATTGATGCCGTGACCATCACAAGCTTCAATGGTCCTGCATTGATTGAATCTGGCATGACGATCGAAGAAGTTGCACATCCTACAGTTGTACCAAATGATTTGGTTTCTGATGCCGGCAAGCAGCTTGTTGTTTATCCTAATCCTGCAACGGATGAATTGAATATTTCATTCAATGGGGAAATTCAGTCTGTCAGGATCGTATCACTTGAAGGAAAAGTAGTGGATGTCAAAGAGTCAAATGAACAGAATCATTTGATTGATATCAGTCAACTGGCGAAAGGCATTTATTTTATCTCTGTTCAATCAAACGGAGAATGGTATCCGACGAAATTCAGTAAAATGTAAAGCAATCGCTTCAGATAAAATAGAAAAGGCAGTTCGGTTTCACGTCGGACTGCCTTTTCTATTTTAATTATAATGGAAAGCCTGGTTATGTTCCAGGGGAGTTCCACATGTCGCGCAATTTCCGGCTACACCTGCACCGCCCGGGCATCCTTTCGGACAAATAAAATGATAGACACCTCTCGCATTTTGAGCTTCTTTGTGTGTGGGAGTTGCCATGTGTGTGACAGGATCAATGTACATCAAAGGTTCCTGGTAAGCTGATCCGCATACGGGACAAATACCGGGACCGGTACCGCCACTTCCTTTACAATTGTTTGGACACATCCAGTGCAGAACTATTTTTTGGGAAGTATCTGCTGTAGCTAAACTCTGTGCAGTACTATCCTTCGCAGATAAATTATTTTGTGTTGTGTCGGAAGATGTTTTCTTGCCAGCGCAACCTGAAGGGATCAAACTGGTTGCAACCAAAACGATAATGAGAAAATGATAAATCTTCATATGATCAATTGATGGTTCAATGCCGTGTTATCGGGATATTCCGTTATGCAAAGATAATGTTCAGACCAAATTGATCTTATACCTGTTTCTCATCCTTGGCTTTTCAATATCCTTGTCTGTTATTCGATTAAAAGCGTTTCAATTTGAATTTGGTTCGTCAAGAGGCGGTGTACAGGGCATTTTCCGGCGATTTCCACCATTCTTTTTTTCTGATCATCATCTATATTTCCCTCGATTCTGATGATTTCAGTGATTTGAGATATCTGGCCTGCATCGGTTTTCTCCGTGATCAGTTTTACTTCTATGAAAATCTGATCGACTGCCCATTTTTTTCTGTCGGCGTACATCTTCATCGTAGAGGCAGCACATGTAGCCAGGCCGCTCAAAACAAGCTCTTGTGGCCTCGGACCTTTGTCCTGTCCTCCGTGGTCAAGGGGTTCATCACCGATCAATTGGTGACCCCTGGCATTGATGTATGTCGCATAGGCTTCATGCCCAATGGATGCTTGTATCTTTGTTTCTGACCCCATTGATTTTGGAAATATTAAAAATTGAACACTCGTTTTGATGCCACCAGAATCCAATATACCCTTTTAAAGAGTAAAGACCATAGAACAGGGCACCATATGAATGAGGCTTTTCCAGGTGCCAAAGATGCAACTAGTCAAAATTAGTATTGTCTTTTAACACAAATCAAGACGCGACAAACCGGATGTATTCAGAAGTTGAGGCATCTCTGATCGATTCCTGCCTTAAGGGTAACAGAAAAGCTCAGCATACAATGTACAAGCGTTATTGCGACGCCATGTACAATGTTTGCTATCGGATTCTCGGGTCAGAACCGGAAGCTGAGGATGCTTTGCAGGAATCGTTTGTGGATGTTTTTCGAAGACTGGATACATTTCGTGGCGAGGCCAGCCTGGGAGCATGGATCAAACGTATCGTCATCAATCATTGTCTCAATGAGCTCAAACGACGCAAGATCGTCTTTGAATCCATCGATGATCAGCATAAAGAGATCGTGACAGAAGATAATGATGATGATGAGGATGTTGAATATGAAGTGAAACGAGTTAAAGAAGCAATCATGAAACTTCCTGACGGATACAGGCAAGTATTGACTCTTTATCTCATCGAAGGATATGATCACGGTGAGATTGCTACCATTCTTGGAATCCAGGAAACCGGATCCAAATCGCAGTACAGCCGGGCAAGAGCCAGGTTGAGAGAAATATTAAAACTAACACCAAGTGTATGAACAAGAAATCATCATTGGAAGATTTCATCAGGGAACACAGATCAGAATTCGATGACCTGAAAGCACCTCCAAGCTTGTGGGAAAAAATTGATCAACGGAAGCCCCAGGTTCATTCCCTTTGGAAATGGTCGGCTATTGCAGCAAGTGCTTTACTCTTAATATCCGTCGGGTATATTTTTGGAACAAGAGTTAACAGGCAGCCGGAAATAGCAGGATGGAAGGAATACCAGGAAACAGAGCAATACTATGAATCACGTATCCAGTCAAAAATGGATCAAATTAAAACCCTGCCGGTCAGCGATGAAGTCACGGCAGACATACAAGTCCTGGATGATGTCTACCAGCAATTGAGAACACAACTCCTGGAAGACCCGAATGCCAACTCACAAGTTCTGCTCAATGCGATGATTCGCCATCAACAACAGAAACTTGAAATCATGGAAAAAATTTTAAACCGTGTCGATAAATATAAAACTAATGAAAAGGAAGGTCATCAAATGTAGTCTGCTGTTTCTATTACTCCCGCTTTTTGTATTTGCAGGAGGAGATGGCGAGCGAGTGGAGAAAAAAATTAATCGTGATTTTACAATCCAGCCTAACGGACTTGTGGATTTAACCAACAAATATGGAAATCTCGATATCGCTATTGGACAAAGTAATCAGGTGAAAATAAATGTCACTATTTCTGTTGAAGCTTCTTCCGCTAAAAAAGCCCAGGAAGCACTGGACCGAATCAATGTGGAATTTGAAGAAGGTAATAACCGTGTCGAGGCAAGGACAGTCATTGAATCAAATTCCGGATGGAACTCATGGTTCAATTTCGGCAGCAATGAAATGGAAATTAATTACCAGGTGCTGGTGCCTGCAGATGTCTTTCTGCAACTGAGCAATAAGTATGGCAATATTTATCTCGAAACGACCAATCGCGATGTTTCTGTCGAATTAGCTTATGGAAACATCCGGCTTGGAGACATCAATGGAAATCTTGACCTGGACATGTCTTACAGCAAAGGAAACATATCCCTGATCAGGGATGGCAAACTTACTTTGAGTTATTCCGAACTTGAAATGGAGGATGGAAATGAGGTGACGCTGGATAATAAATATACGGATCTCAAAACGGGATCTCTTCAAAAGCTGAACATGGAATCTGCCTATAGTAACCTGCATTCAGTTTCCATCGGGCGATTTGATTACAATGGAAAATATGATGACCTGGCTGTGGAGCGAGCGGGAAGTATAAATGCAGAAACCAGTTACACAGGTATCGAGGTAGATGAAATGGAGGGGAATGGTGATTTTGATATGCGCTATGGTGATCTGAAGATCCAAAAAATTCATGGTGGATTTTCGCGAATGAATATCAATACGTCTTATACCGGGGTAGAATTGGATTTCAATACAGATGCTGCATTTTCAGTAGATGCAGAAACCAACTATTGTGATATTCATCATCACGATTTGAAGATCATGGAGGATACAGAAAAGCAGTCCAGCAAGGTCTTAAAAGGATCGCGCGGCACGGGTGGAGGTGCCGTGATCGCTAGAATGAATTATGGGGAGTTGACGATTGATTAACTATACATATCCTTGTGCTTGTAGATGAAATAACTCGGAATAGAGACCTGCTTTTTCTAAAAGTTCTTCATGTGTGCCTATTTCGAGCATTTCACCATTGCGCAAAACGAGAATGCGATCCGCCATGCGCACGGTACTGAATCGATGAGAAATAATGACAGCACTTTTGCCTGCGGTAAGTTCTGAAAAACGTTTAAACACTTCATATTCTGCCCTGGCATCCAGGGCAGCAGTCGGTTCGTCAAGAATAACAATCTGTGCATCTCGCATATAAGCACGTGCTAATGCCACTTTCTGCCATTCTCCGCCGGAAAGATCTACACCTTCAGCAAATCTTTTACCCAACATTTGATCATATCCTGCCGGAAGTTTTCGGATTACCGGATCGGCAAGACTTTTTTCTGCAGCATTATGGATTTGAGGTTTGTTTTCTGCCTCATCAATCTGGCCAATAGCCACATTCTCTGAAGCAGTGAAATTAAATCGAACATAATCCTGGAAAATAACGCCGATCAGTTTCCTGTAAGATTCAATTTTAAATGACCTGATATCAGTTCCATCAATTAATATGCGTCCTTCTGCAGGATCGTACATCCTGGCCAATAATTTAACCAATGTAGTTTTTCCAGCTCCGTTTTCCCCGACAAGAGCTAATTTTTCACCAGCTTTCAGAAGGAAGCTGATATGTCTTACGGCCCAGACCTCTGTACCGGGATATTTAAAACCGACATTTTCAAATTGAATTCCTGTCATGATAGTTTTAGGTGCATCAATTCCGTCAGCATTGTCTTTGATCAGGGGATTGATGGCCAGGAAATCAAAATAATCCCGGAGATAGAGTGCAGACTCAGTGATTTTTGTAAAAGTGGACAGCAGGTTTTGTAATTGATTTTGCAGCCTGTTAAATGAACCTGATAAAAATGTCATATCACCAACAGATAAAATACCTGCTACAGTACGAATGATGATGAGAATGTATGCAGCATAATAGGCAAGCACACTTCCTACTTGTAACAATGTGCCCCAAATGCTTCTCTTAATCGCCAATACTTTATTGACCAGATAATATTCATTCGAGATCCGTCCAAATCTCTCTGTAAGAAATGGATCAAGACCAAAAACTTTTATTTCTTTGGCTGTCTCTACACTGGCTCCAATATACCTGAGATAATCTAATTCCCTTCGTTGAGGTGTCCAACTACGAACCAGGGAATAACTTGATCTTGAAAAATAAGCTTCACTCAGAAATGAAGGTACTACTGCGACAACAAGAATGACAATCAACCATGGCTCAAATGCTACAAGTCCCGCACCAAGAAAAATAATGGTGATCAAATCCTGCATTTGACTTAACACCATCGACATGAGAACAACTCTTCCGGTAGTCTGGCGACGGGCACGCTCAAGTTTATCATAAAATTCACTGTCCTCGAACATGCCCAGGTCAAGAGATGATGCTTTGTGCATTAATTCGATGGAGGAATGATTAGCATACAAGTCACCTAACAGAGCTTCAGTGAGACTGATGAGACGATTAAATATTTCCGAAAAAGCAGCGAGCCCCAATTCCATACCTAACCACCACCACAATTGATGAAAATCTTTTTGAGGAGCATGTATCAGCCTGATCACTTCATCGATAATCAATTTTCCAACATAGAGCTGGCCTAATGGAATGGCAGATTTGATGGTGCGGAGGACAATGTTGATAAATGTCAATGAAGGAGACGTCTTCCAGATCATCCTGAAAAACGGGATCAATAATTTTAAAGATTGAAGACTTTCGACAAACCCTTTTTTTGGTTTGGGGTCCATCTCCACCGGAAATTGACTATTTAAGGCCATTGATGCAACCTAACATATTTTTGTGATTGGATGTTCTATTCTTAAAACTCCAATGAAGGACTTTCAGTTATCTTTAAAAAATTTGCATGTTATATGAAATTAGAAATCATCAGTGATGAAACGCCCTTCAATGAGTTCTTCCACATCCGGAAAACCAGGCTTCGACATGAAAATTTCGATGGCTCAATGTCTCCGGATCTGACAAGATATAGTTTTGAAAAACCTGATGCGATCGCTGCGCTAGTCCACCATGTATCAAGAGATGCTTACATCCTCGTTCGTCAATTCAGGTTTCCGCTGGTGAGTCATCATATTGATCCATGGATGACAGAAATAGTGGCGGGAGGTATATCGGAAGGAGAAGATGCTGTCACTGCAGCAAAACGTGAGATCATCGAGGAGATTGGTTATGCTCCCCTTAAGATTGAAAAAATATCCCGTTTCTATGTGTCTCCCGGAATTCTGAATGAAAGAGTTACTCTATTTTTTGCAACAGTCGATGAATCATCTAAAATAAATGAAGGCGGTGGCGCGGATGATGAGGATGAAGACATTGAACTCATATGGGTGCCAAGACATGAAGCTATGCAATGGATGGAAAGCCAGGCTGTGAGCGATGCAAAGACAATGATTGCTTTACAGTGGCATCATATGCAACAACAGATTCCTCGGCAGAAATAATTTTACTGTGGGATAAGTAATATACAGGAGGAAGTGTTTAAATGTTTAAATGTTTAGATGTTTAGGTATTTAGATGTTTAACCTAACCAACTAAACATTTAACCATCTAACCAATTTTTTATTATTTCTTGCTTGCGACTAAGTAAAATCCAATCTGGAAGATATCATTGACGTAATCGTCTTTAAGGTTATCAAAAAACTTTTTGGATTTAAAGCGGATATCAAAATCTGTGCGATCGATATCAAAAGGAGCTGCGGAAGCCGTCATGAATTTATCATTCAATTCAATCCTCGCTTTAAAATTTACCGGTTTGGTGATATTTTTTATGGTCAGGTTGCCATTGATCATGTGAGTGGCATCAGGATCATTTTCCAACTTTGAAGTTGAAGTGAATGTGTATGTTGCTTTTGGATATTTGCCAACATTAAAAAAATCTTCTTCCTTCCCCGGAGCAGTTCCTTTAAGATGTGCCTCCAGGTTTGCACCCATATCTCCTTCAGGACTCAGGACTTTCAATTGCGTCATATCCAATTCAATGAAACCGCCTGTGATGTTTCCACCTTCAACATTTATTCCACCTGTGGAAATTGGTACTGTTCCATTATGAACACCTGTCGGCTTGGAGCCAATCCATTTAACGGTGCTTTGATTAGGAACAACCTGGTAATTAAAATTATTGGCCGGAGTACTTTTAGAATCTGTCGCAGTAACAGCATTACCGGTGCTCGTCGGTTGATTTTTGTCTTTACAAGCTGTGCTCATAAGACTCAGAAAAATTATTCCAATAAATAATAGTCGACAGGTAATTTTCATTTCTCAGTAATGTTCGGTTTAAGAAATATAATTTTTAAGATTTTCATGCAGTTGACCGACAAAGCGAACAGTTTCGTCAATACCATCAATCATTATGATTTTTCCATCCGAACCGGCCCATTCATTATCTGTAGCTTTTCCGGAAATGATAATCGGTATGGATGTACGATCGGATAAATCACGAATAAAAGGTCCAAATTGCCAATGCACAGGATCTGCATTTACGATTAATACACATTCTGATGTGCATTTACTCAGTGCAGAACATGCGCAATCAAGATTAACATCACAACCCATATCCGTCACGCACACTCCTTCTTTACGAAGAAAATAATGCATGAACAGATGGCTCAATTCCTGTTGATTTCCATTGGGCAGGAACATCATCACCCTGGGGCCCGAACAATTATGAGGTAAAGTATCTATTTCACGTATTGTCTTCCGCTTTATCAACTCGTGAAAACAAGTCTCATGTGCTTCCTCTATCGTCCCTGAAAGCCACATGATCTCCATTTTATCCAGAGTAGGTAAAATGAGGTTGACCAGGGTGGACTCGAATCCATGCTGCTTAATGGAGGCATCGAGAACAGCATCCATTAAATTGACATCAAGACTGATTAATCCCTTATATAAACTTTCCTGGTGATCCTTATGAGCCAGTGAAATCCGTTTGCATTCTGCCTCCATTTCGCTCCTGGTCATTTCTGCTATCCTGGAGATTCGGACACCCTGATTATTCAATTTTTGGACTAATCTGAGTATTTCAAGGTCACTATCTTCGTAAAACCTGATATTCGTGTCCGTTCGCTGAGGCTTGAGGAGGGCATAGCGCTTTTCCCATATCCTGAGCGTATGAGACTTGATGCCAGTAAGTTCGGCGAGATCGCTTATGCTATAAATGCCCAAAATTCGAGGTATACAGGTGCTATAAAGTGAAATTGGTATAATGTTATTAACTCACAACAGTAATCATAATTAATTTGTTTTCCACACATCCGAGCCGGAATAGGCAGATACTCATGATTCAATCTACCCAAATCTCATGCGAATAGGTATAGTTTGTTACCCCACATATGGAGGAAGTGGTGTGGTAGCCACAGAGTTAGGTCTGGCCCTTGCATCCAAAGGGCACCAGATCCATTTCATTACTTATAAGCGTCCGGCCCGCCTGACACATTTCAGGGAAAATGTTTTTTTCCACGAAGTCAATACAGAAGAATATCCTTTGTTTGATTACACTCCTTATGACACCACACTGACCAGCAAATTGGTTGATGTCGTTAAATATGAAAAACTTGATCTGTTGCATGTACATTATGCGATCCCACATGCTACGGTAGCATACCTGGCCAAGCAGATTCTGGCTGCGGAAGGCATCCATATTCCTGTAGTCACAACACTTCACGGAACAGATATCACACTTGTCGGTAGTGACAGGTCATTTGCACCTGTCGTAGCATTCAGTATCAATCAGAGTGATGGTGTCACAGCAGTGTCTCAACATCTTAAACAACAAACCTGCGAACAATTAAAAATCAGCAAGGAAATAGAGGTCATCTACAATTTCATAGACTTTTCAAGATTCAGCCGGACCAATAAAGAACATTTCAGGATGGCCATAGCACCTGAAGGAGAAAAAATATTAGTGCACACCAGTAATTTCAGAAAGGTCAAACGGATAGAGGATATCATCCATGCATTCGATATTGTATTGAAAGAAATACCTACTAAACTACTTTTGGTGGGAGATGGACCTGAGCGACCAAACCTGGAGAGGTTATGTCGTGAACTGGATCTGTTTGATCATGTGCGATTTCTCGGGAAACAGGATGCCATTGAAGAAATTTTGGCGGTGTCCGATCTGTTCATGATT
>JAAEAZ010278608.1_pt1 | contig 21592 bp, 23 predicted proteins | sample 7277811 | NCBI WGS metagenome assembly JAAEAZ01 (sample SAMN13876997, study PRJNA601929) | soil metagenome | isolation source: soil | host: Panicum virgatum | place: USA: Fermi National Accelerator Laboratory | collected 2010-11-19 | reverse complement strand
TGGTAGTCCTGCTGCCTCTAGGAGCTTTGCGATTATCGCCTGCCATGCGCTGTGCATCTGGTCCTCGAGAGATGGCAAGCTTTGCATATATGTCCTGAGGTTGTCAGGAATCTTCTCGACGACCTGAACAGGAGTTGATGCAATCTTCTCCTCCAAGGCTTTCATGCCCGTACACTTCTTCCCAAGATCTGAGCCAAGCATGACCATGTAACAATCACCGGCCCCGGCTGGTTTACCGAGCTTGTTCTGGGGATCATAGACGATGATACCAGCCTCATAGATCTGATAGGCCACGCCTGGGATATCGTTGATCTCATTGGTGATGGGTAACCGTGGCGCACCTTGAATTTGGCGGTAGTAGGCAAGAATGCCCCCAAAGATGGAACATCCATTGCTGCAATTCCAGCGTGTGTCATCTCCTGTGAAGTATGTGGCAGCGAATGGCGAGCTGAGTTGTAGTGGCATAGTGTCTCCTTGTGTTGGTCCTAAGAAAATGTCGATATCCACAGCTTGATTGATGCCTGGAATGCCAGTGGCATTGTCGCTGTACTGCAAAGCATCGTAGCTGGTCCAGGGAGATGGCGCTGGTGGCCTTGTGTTTGGGTCGAACACCCAGTCAGCATACCAGAGCGGATACTTCGCCAGAGGGGGATATTGCAGATGGTTCTCGATAAATGATGGGTAGGAATAAATGATGGGAAGCTGGCCATAGAGCGCCTCTGCCTGTTGTAGCCACTGATAAGCCCAATCTGCCGTCGCCTGTGCTACGTTTTCCTCGTAGTCCAGGGCAATTATGTCCTGGGGGCGGATTGCGCCAACGACACTGTGTTGGTAGTTTGCTTCATCGATGGCCGCATTGTACTGAGGATATCCATAATGGTAATAAATGATAACATCAACTCCAGCGGCTAGTGCCCCCGCTCGATAGCTCTCAAAATGGGTATCGGTAAAGCCAGTGCCATAACTTGATCGCATGGCCACGCGGGCTATGCGATCGCCTTGTCTGGACCACGCGGCGTATGCTTGCCAATCGATGTTTTGTGGTTGAAAAGCAGATATGTCAACGAATTGCGCGGTCATGGATTACCGCCTTTCGCAATAACGCTTTTTGCCTCGATAAGCCAGAATTGAGCTTGCTGCATATTAGTAATGGCTAATGCTACTTCTCGTCCACCTGGACCTCTATTGACAGCAGTAGCCAATTGCTGTAAATCAAGGATAGCGCCTTTTATTTCCTCTAGTATTGCATCTTCAAATGTTTGCTGTGTGTTTTCCACTATGTGTGCTCCTTAAAATTCATGGTCGTAAAATTGCAGCGTTTGGGGCTGCAATTTTGGAGACGCACAGAGCGATAGTCGACTGTTGGTCTATCCTGTCCATCACGCGTGTGGTACCCCGTGCGCCTCGCTCAGTATATATCACTCCAAGTCGCTTTGCCGATATTTATATGGCTCAATATATCGGGCATGCATATTGATGATATCCTGTTCTGGGATGGGCCTCTTTCTGAGTAGGGGGTTTTCTGTGCTCATGCGGTTCCTGTTACGCTCAAGACACTCTTCTAATGAGCAAGTAAATCTCAGGTCCACTATCTCTATCTTGGCTAGATTCCCAACAACCACACGCACTTCTTGAAGGTCGCTTGCCTTCAAGTTTGTATTATCGTCAATGACATCTCTTCCTAATTCAAGCCACGTTTTCATGAGTGCATAGTGGGCACGTCTAATGTAGCCCTCATTATGTGCGTTGTAAAGATATGGTCCATCGTCTCTTACCCAATAGGCCATAGCTCTCAAGTCATCCTTAGAGGATCGCATGGCGTGCATAAGATTGTTCAGGCAGTACGTAGTCTTACAGGACGCTGGTAGCCCACGAAGAAAGTACAGTGTTCTCATTGCTCACCTCGTTTTTGCTCAGTATAGCAGAGTCGTGCTAGTGACCAAACCAGTGAAAAAACGACGCCACGAGCTGTGTGACAACGCTCGTTCCGACAAGACCACCAATCAGATACAGGACACGCTTTCCGTGCTTGGCAAAATTATCGACACGTTCAAATGTCCTATCAATACGTTCAAATGTCGGTCTTACATCTTTCCATTCACGTTTAAAATCGTTCACGCTCTCCTCAATTTCATCTACTCTTGTTGATAGTTGTGGTATTGTCTCCTCTACTACCGTAAGCCTATTGACTAGCGGCGTAACATGCATTTCAACGAGATCTTTTAGCTTGCTCACATCCACAGAGATAGCACGAAATTCAGTGATACGTCCTTCAATGGCAAGTATTGCTTGCTCCATTTTGTTCTGCGTTGTTCTGTCGCGTATGTATGCCAGTGCATTTATCTTGCCTTCAATCGGCATGGGTCGGAGCTCGATATCAACAGGGAATTCATCACCATTGCTCTTTAATCCAAAAAGCTGCAATCCTGCTCCCATTGCTCGCGAATGTGGCTCCTGAAAGTAGCGCTTGCGGTGCAGAGGATGGGTAACACGCAATCGCTCAGGCAAAAGCATATCCACGCTCTGACCAATGAGATCATCAACGCTGTAGCCAAACAAACTCGCCGCCTGAGAGTTCGCAATCACGATCTGACCAGCGTCGTTGACAATCACGATAGCATCAAGAGATATTTCCAGCCCGTTTTTTAGGTCCAAAGTTATCGGCTCACTCATAGAGACTCCTCTAGGCTTGCGTTGGATCTTCGATCAGCTAAACACTCCACCGGGTGACAATGACCCTATGCCACTCGACATGATCATGACGCTAAATGGCGTCCCATATAGTCCCGATCCGTATCCTGGCATGATCCTCCTCCTACTCAATAGACAAATCTTCGATGAGGCTGCATAATAGCAGCATGAATATCATTCTCATCATCGTGTTTATCTGGCTCCTCATTGGCCTTGCTATCTTCATCTACGCGGTAAGAACAGCAAAAAAAATCGACTAACTACACTATCGAACCCAGTAAATCGGCAATTTTCAAATGCCCTGCTGGTGTCGGGTGGAGATCACTGGTAGAAGTTACCCATCCGTTCGCTATCGGCTGTCTCCCAAATGCGCTATAAACATCAACAAATGCACAATTATTCTCTTGTGCACATTCAAGCATCACTTTTCTGATATCACGATAGGCGGTGTAGTATTTCGCGGTGCTGGTGTAATCCATATTTGTGATTACTACAGATGAGGCATAATCCCCGTCTGGTGCCCACATTGCCACAAGGATAATACTGCATGCGTCATTTTTCCCATAACGAAGACTCCATACAAGCCTTCTAAGTGCCGTTTGGAAATCTGATGATGCCACACTTTGCCCTGCATCATTTACTCCTAATGCAACAATTGCCAGGTCTGGTTGAGTAGGAAATCCAAGTCCAGTCAGTGCAGAAGGCGATGCCGTTGTCCCCTGGTATCCCTGATAGAGCGCAATCCTGTCAGGCGGAAATGTTGAAATTGTCGCAAGATTATTATCTCCCTCTACGCCCGCATACAAACCAAGGCCCGGCACGCCCATGTTAGCAAAGCACAAGCCCGTAGTTGCTTTGTAGGCCGTGATACCTTCAATATTAAGCGCACCTCCTCCACTTGGAGCATTGATGGTCAGTGTGTGACTTCCTGCCGAAAGTCCGGTAATTGATATCTTTTTTAAGATTGCGCCTGGATATGTGGCAGGACCGGTAGTCGTGACCGTTACCGCACTTCCACTGTCTATCTTGTATGTCCATGATCCGGCAGTGAAATCGAGATATACGATTTCAAATCCCACGACATTATAAGGAGGAGTGCAGACAATAAAAGGTGTTTCGGAATGATCTACATAGATATTGACACCGAGGACACCATAAGTGGTGTAGTAGTCACTATTATTTGTGCCATACAGAACAAGAGGCGGTGTGGCCGTGCCTGGTCCACCCAAAACGCCATTTATCGCTGAAGAATAGAGCACGCCATAAAAATCTCCGCCAAGCGCATTATTATTAGCAGAAAGAATTGATGCTCGAAGACACGCAAAATAGGAATCAGTCATCATGTCCGTTGCGCCCCAGCCCTGCGTGATACTATCCCCAACGGCAACCACGTTCACCTTCTGACTTCCAACCAATGCTTTCGCAGCCTTCCATGCAGTGTCCCATCCAGACGGAAGATAGCAATATTGCGGTCCATCCAGAGCGTCGAGCCATGCCCCAGATGCCTTTGCATAAATCCGCTGGTTAGCCGTTCCTGGCGTGTCGCTTCTAAAGTAGTAGTCTCCGTTAGCACCATTAGCATTATTTGGTGCTCCGCTTCCGCTGTAAAAAGTAGATGCGTTCTGTAGTTGCATTTGCCCAGAAGGAAGAACTGAGAAAAGCTTGCCTCCTGACGAATTAAGTGCATCAAGGATATTTGCTGTTTGACCTGAATGTGCCTGAATTGCAAGAAGAGCAGTGCCACTCTGATCATTGGTAATCAGGACGCTATAGGCGTCGAGTCCTACCCCATTGACTGTTCCCGTCCTGAATGAAAGTTGCGTGCCGGTCGTCCTGCCTCCACTCAATTCGAGCATGTGATAAGCCTGTAATTGCAAGGCTCCGCCATTGGCCACCTGGAAGCTTGTGAGTGGATCGCCAAGCTGAAAGAGCCCCGCCGTTCCACTCGTCAAATTGGAAATCCCCACATAGAGGGGAGATCCGGTTGAGGTCCCACTCGCATCAAAATGCGTTGTTTTAAATGTATTGGTACTGCTAGTGGAGGTAATTCCATTATCTGCGTTAAGCGCATCGGTGCATTCAAGTGTTCCAGTAACCTTGGTGTTTCGTAGAATCGCGTTCGTTGTACCCGTACCATCCCCACCAAAGACCGTACCGCTTCCCCCTACTAGTCCGTAATCAAAAGACAAGCTGGTGGCACCATTTGCCACAATAATGGCAGTAGTTGGAGTGCCAGACAGGAAAACATTATCAATGCTCACAGTGCCACCTAAAGCACCGCTGCTGTCATTGATATTGAGTGCGGATTTGCATATCCCCGACGCGGCATAGACAAAGATATCTCTGAAAGACGCTTGATTCGATCCTGGAGAGGCAGAAGCCGAACCAAAGAGGATGGCATTTGCAGGCGTTGAGTATCCTCCATTAAAGCTATCCATTGCTATAAAACATTGATCTATATACAATTGCTGTGTATAGCTGTCGGCAACGAAGAAATCGCCGTTAACGGTTGTAGTCTCAAGCTTCAATTGAGAGAAGAAGAACCCATTGTTTCCTCCGCCTGTTGCTCCACTACCGCGCTTAATCCAAACAGCCCCGTTTAAGAACGCCTCTATACGGCATTGCTCAAACCAGAGCATATTTGACGTGCCACTTGAACTACCATAAATGCTAACGACAGGCTGGCTCGTTGAACCACAGTTGTTCGACGTGCACTGTGCAAAGTAGCTATCTTGCATAGTGTTTAAATCCAGTGTCACGTCGTTATTGTTAATAAATGAGCAGCCACGAAAGAACATTTGTTGCGCCGAATTTGTTTGGAGTAGCGCCCCTGTATGTGATCCACCATCAAGAGTAATATCTACCAGCCCGCCAAATTTAGATGGATGCCCGTTCGGTCCACCATTGCCGTTGAAAGTTACGCCTGCAAAGTTCCCGGCTTTGAGAAGTCGAGTTGCGCCGCGGCCAGCGCCGCGTAGAATGATGCCATTGCCTGACGCTGAACCGGTTGCACCTGTAGCATTTAAAGATGAGGAGTATTTGTATGTGCCCGGTGGCAGCATAACTGTAGCTGTGGTGTTACCTGTGGCAAGCGCCGCATTGATCGCATTTTGCAGGGCAGTCGTGCTATCTCCTGCCCCTGTGGGATCGATGCCAGGGAAATCAAGCGCACTTATAAGAGATTTAAGCGTGCCATCTGCGTTGTGCGCTACAGATAGATAGGCGTTGAGGATTGATCCCCATGTACTCATATCACCGCCAATTATAGGTAAACGTGTCATCTCTTATTCTCCTTGCCCCATCTGCTACAATGAGGCTAAACTTGATCAAAGGTTGTGTATGTTTAAGAAAATTGCATGGAATATCTTCTATTTTTCCATTATTGTCCTTTTCATTGTATTGTTCATTATTGCTTGCATGGCCGCCCCTTCACTAATGCGCTAATATCTATAGGCGTATATGCCAACGTATAAATTGAGTGCGTTGCCATTTAGCGCGGTAATATCTATTTTTCCGTTTGCGTCCAGTGTAACGGTGGCCTGGCCGCCTACCAGGTCGGTTGCATTGGCAGCCTCGCCGATCAGCGGCTGGAGTCCGGCATTCCAAGAGGTTCCATGTGGGGCAAAAACAACCGCTGTTCCGTGTGCAGACGGCGTGAATAGCACATTTAATTCTACGGCCTTCGCCCCCGATGGTATGGATCCAATACCTGTGCAGGTAGGAGTAACAGTATTCCCACTATTAAGGGTAATATTATTTTCAATTAATATGGGCGTCACAAGATAGGTTATCAGTCCGCCCCCTGTTGTATGCAAACTCACAGCCGTCAATCCACCCGCGTTGTCCGTTGTGATAAGGCCCCCATCATTCGAGACACCGTTGCTATTAAGTGCGTTCCAATTTGCCATTGCATCAGCCGCTCGTATCGTCGTACCGGCTGTAACAGTCGTGATTGGTGCATCAATACCAGTTACCATTTTTTTATCTCCTATACGAGTGTTGCTTCCTGTAGCGTTGTTTGTATTTCATAGATCTTTCGGTTAAGTGTTGGTGCTCTAAACCCTAATTCGAGCGTTACACTGAAATAGTCGTACCGTATCGAAACAATGGTCACAACGCTATTGAAGATGCTTCCAATGGTTGCATCCCAGACATCTGTATCCCAGACAGCACTATCCCAGACAGCAGGGGCCGCTGTGCTTGCCCACTTATCGACATCCCAAATAGCACTATCCCAAACGACACTAGCGCCTTCAAGAGAGCTTCGTGGCGGACGCGCATCAATGATCTTGAGTGTTTGCCCAACTTTGAAAAGCTCGATATCATAGCCAAGCCCCGGCAACATATCACCACGATAATCGGGCACCTTGACCTCTGCTCTCACCTGCTCTCTGTCCAGCAGCGCCCCTAACCCATCAGCAAGTGCTTGTGCTGTATTCGCATCGGTAATGCGGTCGTCGCTCTTGCCATAAAAGCGTTGTCTAACCGTTGAACTGGAACCGACATATTTACCAGTTACTCCACTCCCCTTCACGACAATCAAGTTTTTGCGCGGGACATTGCTGTCTGAGTACTTAATGGAGGTGATGTTTTTTCCAAGCAGTAGTGTGTGAGTTGCGGATGTCTCAATAGGTCCGAAGTACGCCACTTTGTCTGCTTGCGCCCTAAAGTAGTAGTTGGTTGGAGAGAGGTTTACAACGTTCGTCAACGCACTGATATTCGTCTGATTCTCGCATTTGAGTTGGGTCTTGTTGCCAGTGAGTGCAGTACTTGTTGGATCAAGCGTGTAGGGGTCCATGTAGGGCTTGCTGGTAGTAGCGTCGATTGTGCTTATGGTGGCACCCGCACTGTTGATGTAGGACCCTGTAAAAAAGCTCTTGAAAATCACGCCCGTGTCGATGTAGGTAGATGAGCTGCCAGATGTGCCGAATGTTACCGCATCCGATACCCCGTGGTCCCCGAGGGCAATTTGTGACCACGGTGTGACGAGCACGTCAACACTTTCACCTCCGTTGTCTAGGTTTGGTGTAATCTCATCAATGATACCCGCGTACTTGAGTAGCCCACTTGACGAAATACCGGCCCCATAGAGCCAATATTGGACGATGTTGTCTTTTGCAATCGTATTTTTGCTTCCTGGTTGGTACAAACCATCATAAGCATCGATTGGACGAGGAAGCGTCATGGTCACACTGCTGTCTGCTGCATTGATGTTGCTCTGAAATGTCAGGAGTGGAGCATCGCGTATCACATCGATAAAAACGCCATTTGGACCATACACCTTTACGACCTGGAATTTGACCAGAGCTGCACTAATCGACGACACCGCATCGATGCCGTATAATCCACCTCCGTATGGCCCAGTACCGTATAATCCGCCCATATGGCATATATCTCCTTAGCTTAGATATCGAGCATTCCATGAAATAATGCACTGAGCAGATACAGCAGATGCACAGGCTATAGCGATATTGAACGTAGTAGTTCCCGGTTCAATGATGGGAGGCACGCCAGCAAAGTCTGAGTTTTCGCCGCTTGCGTTACTCTGTATGCTCATGCCGTTTGCTATAGCAGGATCGCATTGAACATCGACATACTCATTATTGAGATTAGGAAGCGGAACATCTGTTGTCGAGTTTGCGCTGATTGTTTGCGCGTCTTCTGTTTGTGCAATGCTGATACTCGTCCACTGTGTCACTTTTGCAACGGTTGCACCAATGCCGTATGTTGCATTTGCGACAAAGCTATCAACGGTAAGCGTTGTGGCACTACTAGAAAACGCCGTGTGAACTGTTACATCTTGCGTTGTGCTGCCATTGGAGAGACGGAGTGTATCACCGACCGAAGCACTAAAACTCGTCGCGTTTACTGGTAACGTGGTATAAGTCGATCCGCTATTGCGTGCCGTGGTGAGTGTTGTGCTTCCGGTACTTGTCTTATTGATGATGTGGAAGAGTGGGTAGCTATAGACGTTTCCACCACCGACAATATCTATGGTCGCAAAGTTCCACAGAGAGCTGGCCAGCGTCAAGGCAACGGTTCCGGTATCGTGGCTAGAAGAGGATGTGGCGTATGCATAAGGATCTGTTGCCAGAAATTTGCACTGTACGATTGTTGAGGATATCTTTCCTTTGCCCAATACGGCCTCTGCCGACACACAATCGACACTCTGATATTGGCGTGCTCCACCATCGTGTATGAGCAACGTCTGTGAGCGCAACGAGAGAGCTTGCTGCAAGGTGTCGAGTCTGGACAGGAGATCAGAACGCGATGACCCGATCACCTTAATATCGAGTGCGATTTCATGTGGGTTGGTTGTCTCTCCGCTCTTTTTCATTGCTCCGAGTCGAGCGATAGGGAAGAGGACAGGACTAAACGATGGTGAATTAAGCGGCTTGGATTGAATAAAATAGCCGTATCCACCACTGCTGGCATTAATTTGTGTTGACCCGAAATAGTATGCAGTCATGAGTACACCCCTCTCTGTGCTATACTATCCTTCAAAGGAGGGCAAAAACGATGCCAGATAATATGCAACAAGATCGTTATCGCGCACTGATTCAGGCGGGATTGCCAATACCAGGGCTTCCATTGCCAGACAAAGAATTTGCGGAATTGATACAGTCGATTGTGGAAACACCGTTGACTGAGGAGCAAAAGATAGCCCTGCAAAGTCAGACTAAAGATGCAAAGGCAAGATGGCAAAGGCGTAGTCATGATGGGCGTGGTACTCTTTTTGTGTATGACGTTTATTTGGATCTGCCCCTTCCAAGCAATATGATGGCAAATGGCGTAGATAGTGATAAAATGCAAAATAATATATAGCACTCCATAAGGAGAAGAAAGACTATGGAAGACAAGATCACAGAGCAGCAACGATTGGAAACAGAACGACGGTTGAACGAATTGCGCACACGTTATCCATTTATCCAGTGCAATGCAAATTGTGAAATAAGCAACGATAGCGGCCTCATTGTCAGTGAACCTAAAATGGTTGGAGAGCATACCACTCTGACGCCTTGTGAATTGGCAATGCAAACGCTCGGATATATTCCAGAGGGAACGCCCGAAACATGGGAAGAGGTTAACATAGTGCAAAATGGAAACATTTAGCATATCAATAAGCCCCCCTACTGACCGACTCCATTGAATACCCACCCAATGACTGTATCACCTGATTTATACGCTGTTCGTCAATGGGGCTTATGCGCATATTTGTCGTAACATTGCCATTGCTTTGTCGTTGCAATGTCACGATTTGCGCCAACAATGTCACCATTTGAGCAAGATATTGTGTGTCACTACTCTGTCTTGTTGTAGGAGTTGCTGCAAAATCCGGTGTGGTTGGAGTCGCAAGACTTGAGGCAACGTTAAAGCTTGCACCTTGAATTTTACCCACTTGTGCATTTAGCCCGCGTGTAAGCATGTCTCCAAAGTCTGGCATCCACTCGTCAGCGTCGGCAAGCGGCCCCTTGTCAGGCACGGAGAAGTGCAGGAAGTCGCGCACCTTTTGTGCTACTTCACCCGCCACTTTGCCCACATTCCCAACAAGATCACGTATTTTATTGATAAATCCATTAATCATGTCAGACGCCCATTTTGGAGCATCATTTACCAATTGGAGGAACTTACTCCTCATATCGTTAGCTAGATTTACGACAAAAGATATAGCTCTTCCCGGTAGTTGCTGAAACCATGAAATAATGCCGTTTATCATGTCTGGTATGATGGAGTGTCCTACCAGCATGTTGTATAGCCACGTGAAATATCCGACGACTCCAGTTATAAAGCCGCTGATCAAGCCGTAGAAAAAGCCGAACGCTGCCATAAATATCCCAGAAACTACCTGCCACAACCCGGTAAAAATGGAGACAACACCGCTCGAAATAATCGCCAAATCCGCTGGTATGCGGTCAAAATGTCCTGTGACTAAATCAATAAATCCTGAGACAATACCGATGACTACCTGGAGAATCCCGCTGATTACCTGAATGATGCCACCTAGTGCTTGTGCCAAACCGGTCACGAGTCCGACGATGCCGGAGATTACACCGCTAATAATGCCGACAAGAATACCAAGCGCCACAACAAGGATAACTCCTATTATTGCGCCAATTAGCTGAAAAACGGGGATAAGCGGCTGAAACGATGCGATGAGTCCACCAACGGCATTGCCCAATTGTGAGAATGCCGGCATGATTTGCGTCTGAAATACAGTAACAAGCTTTTCCCAAAGTGGTGCAAATGTCGATGCAAGGAATGCTCCAATGCTAGCGAACATGTCCCACAGCCATTTGGCATTAGAGCCACCTGTGGTAAACCACGTGATAACGTTCGATAGGCCATTTACAATAAGCGTCAAGCCGTCCACAAATAACCCGATTGCAAACACGATGCCCGTAAAAATGCCATTCAGGATTTGCATGGGTACGCCACTCTGTGCAACTTTTTGGGAGAATTGCTCGATAGTTGCCGAAAGACGCTCAATAACGGGCATAGCCACATCTCGCAAGTGTGCGAAGGCATCTCCGAGTTGCTGGAACTTTGGCGCAAGATACTCGACAGCTGGTTGCATATTTGTCATTGTGTCTTTGATGGCCTGTCCAGAATCTACCCAATGGAACACAGCAACAGATGATTGCTCGATGCTATCCCCTATAGCATCAAATTTAGGTCCCCAATAATCGAGCGTTGGCTTTAGTTCTGCAAGAATGTCCCTCAGTGCTTGCCCAGATGCAACCCACTTATAGACGGTATTATATGTATTCTCTAGTACATCCCCTAGTTGCTGGAATGTTAGTTTGATATAGTCAACTACTGCATTCATATCTACCATGACCACATGTAAATCATGTGCAGCAATCTTATTATTTACAAAGAATAAGGCAACATTAGATCCAATAGAAACTATGTAGTTGAATGATCCTGAAACACCATTAACCGCATTTTCAAGCACATGTGTATGGTCAATCCAATCAATAATATCATTGACCATAGGCGCTATTTTGTCAGAAAAAGCATTAATAGCAGGTAAAAGGGCAGTTGTTACTTTGATCTGTAGTGATTCGAGTGAGGCAGTTGCCCTCTGCCATGCTGCCTGTGCACCCGCACTCGTCTTTTTAAATGCCTCATCAGCGGCCCCTGCGCTATGCGTGATCCCATCTAGTGCGTTGGCATAATCATTAGCGCCATTCGTCAAGAGACCCGTTAGCGCTGGCATGGCCTCCTCTTGACCAAGTAGATCATAGATGGCCTCAGAGTTGCCTTTCGTGATTGTTTGGAGGTACCGAAGTCGATCTATAAACTTCATCGACTTGTACGCATTTTCATCGAATGTGAGACCGAGACTATGTGCCCTATCAGCCAATTGGCCAAATTGCGAAGAGGTCAGGAGTAGCGCTTTCAGGCTCGTAGCGGTCTGCTCACTCGACGGCATGACATTGGTAAGTACGGCAAATGCTGCTTGCGATTCTTCAAATGCTACATTAGCCTGTGATGCTGCTAGCGTGACTTCTCCGACGACACCCGCGTAGTTTTCCCATTCCACCTTGCCAGTACTTACTGTCTTTGTCATCTCGTCTATAGCTTTAGCAACGGAAAGGCCGGGAAAGGCCTTTAATACAGCTGTTAACGCGTTGGCTACAATTTGCGTTGAAGTCATTCCCACAGCCGCCGCTTTTGCACTGGCTTCAAGGATGACCATGCTCATTTTAGCGCTAAAGCCAGCACTAGCCACGTAGTAGAGGCCCTCCGCAAGATCTTGCGGACCCTTGCCGATCTTGCCAGCCATGCGCAAAATAGCCTCACCCGCATCCGCAACTGCTTTTCCTGATAAGCCAGCAAGAGCATTAATCTTGCGCAAAGTCGCGTCAAATTGCATCGCTTTGGGGACGGACGCGGCTACGGCAGCAGCAAGGGCAACGAAGCCAGCCACGAGGGCAGCAATCCCAACTTTAGCAGCAAGCGAGGCAGCATTTCCGGCTCGACTCATGCTCTCCCTGGCCCCATCCATGTGCTGTGAAAGCGAGCTTGATTTGGCATTCTGCTCTTGCATGACCGAGGAGAGATGTTGTGTCTGTTCTTCCATGCGTTTTGCAGACTCTGCTGCTTTGGATTGCATGTTATCGAGTGTGGAGATGCTCTTGCTTGTGGAGGTTGCTTTAGAGGCAAGATTAAGCATAGAGCTAGAAGTGGCATTAAAGCTATTGGCTACTTTTGCCCCATCTTGTGCTACTTGATCAAAACGCTGTTTGACAGAGAGGAGCATGGAATCGAGCTTTTTGAGTACAGAAAGCGTATTGCCTTGCTGTATCTCAAATTTCCATACGGTCTTCTCATCTGCCATTGCTTTTCATCCTTAAATGAGCTTCATTACTTCCCCCTCATACTCTTCCGCATGAGGGAGCCGATTCACCATTGCACGCGTCTCTTCTGGACTATTGTTCTTATCACCTTTCGATGCTTCAGCCTCTTCTTGAAGCATGATATCGAGTTCTCGAATGTACCCAAAGAGTTCGCGGTAATCCATTGTTTTGAGATCAGTGCGCGTCAATCCACCTTTGTAGAGTCTCAACAGTCTTGCACGTATGCGCATCGCGTCGTATGGCTCTGTGATTGTGCCATCAAGTCGCATCCTTGCTGCTTGTGCTTGTGCTCTCAGGTGGTTAGCCGCGTCCTCATCCCACTCCTCTATAGTGCTCGCTTCTCTCAGTGCATTCTGGATTGCGTCCTCATCCCAATCACAGGACGAATCTATAGGAACGGAATCAACGATCGCTGAACCAGCCCCATGCTTCGCGTTGTACGCTCGTCTCGCTAAGCTTTGCTGTTCTGGTTCAGCCTGTCGAAAAAACGCTCCGAGAGTGCTGCTATCCCTTCGAAGTCCAGTCCTTCAATGAGCGTTTTTCTGTCCATCCAAGGCTCGGTAATCCGCCAAATCTCCAGCACGATGTCAGTCATGGCATCCACCATTTCGTTCGCTGAGAGACTTTGATTGTTCAACGCCATGACCTTGTGATAGATATCAACAGGCACCATGCTCTGAATGTGCGCTGTCCTGGTTTTGGGGACACGGTAGGTTAGCGGCTTCCCCTGTCCGTCAAGTAGTGGATTGCCATCATCATCGGTAATGGTCTCCTCTTTGTAGTGGCGCACTTTGACCGTCACGACTTCAATCATGACCTCATCAAGATTGACCGCCTTCATGGTCTGCATTGCAGCCTGAGCTTGCTCTTGTGTTATGTGTATTCCGCCAATATCAATAATTCCGTTTTCGCTCATATCATCCTCTAGTATGCACTGTATCTCGTATTGGTTATCGTTGTTTGGAGTAAGTACGCGTTATTCGATCCACTGCCTAACAATGGCGCGGCTATGCTCAGTGCGTCGCTTACCTCCATCGTGAAGTGTTTCCCGTCTTTTTTGAGTTCGGGCCACTTACCATTCAAGTAGGCAAGCGTCAAGATCTTGTATTGCACCGTTTGGAGAGTATCTGGTTGTGTAAACGTCACAATGAGCGAACCGAGGTAGACCGTTTGTGAATCAGTAGTGCCGGTAGTTGATCCAAAGTAGATGCCATAGAGTTTGGAGAAGACCGTAAAAATGACGCTGTACGAGACCTTGATCTCGACACCACCGAAGATAAGCGCCTCAAGTGTCAATGCTTCCGCCTGTGTATCGTCGTCAAGCATATTATCCTGTGCAATCTCAAGTTTAGTGAGATTTGTCGCGTCAACAGTGGTAGAGCCGTCAAGCGACACACCCGATTGCATATGTGTGAACAAGAACGGTGCGTGTTGCTCCAATGTGACCGTTGCAGGACTACTCTGAACAGTCGAGACGATGCCAGTAAATTCAATCTCATGGATCAAGAGTTTCCCGTGTTCAGTACTTCGCTTGAACGAGGATACTTTGCACGACCGCACACGAATGGCAGTGCCACCTGCACTATAGAGATTGCCCAAACCAACCTCGCACGTGAAATAATCACCGTCTTGTTGATCGGTAATCACGTGCGTAGCTTTGGATTTGACCGTTCCGGCTGAGGTATGAGCAAGTTTGAGTGTTCCGCTATTGGCAACCGTCAATGTGTATGGTGCTCCGCCTCCGGTGGCCGGAATAGTAAAGAGCGCAATCTCCTCAGTAGAGCCAGCCGCTTCAAGCACAAGCGGTATTGTTCCCGATCCTGTGAGGCCAGTGTTGGCAGCAACCGTAACCGTAGTAGCACCTACCGCTGTATCTGCTGATAGCGTCGTGCCTACCGTGTTTGCTGTATAAGAGTCGCTTCCATTCCCCTGTGCAGCGGCCTCAAAAAAACCAAGCTCGTTTGCACGCAACGCGGCCTTTAACTTGATTTTGGCCTTCTGTCCAGTCTTAATAATTGTGCTTGGTCGGCGTGATCCATCCCCTTCCTCCACCACTTCAGTATCAGCAATGATCTCGAGTCCAGAACCATCCATCCATCTTGGAAACCAAGATGGCGCAACAGCCACATCTGAGGAGGATTGTTTAGCAAAACCCATGTAACCGTTATTTGACCTGATAGGCGTGATGAGTGCCATTATTGCGCCTCCTCTACTACTTGCGAAGCATCAACTTCAAGCGAGGTTGGAAGTTCTTCAGGTGTCCGCTTTGCTCGTTTGGAAGATTTAGCGGGAACCTCTACAGGCTCAAAATCAGCTCTCCCGTCATGCCACTCGTAGCCAATTGCCTTCAGTTCCTCCTCGGCCTTGCCATCATCCTCTTTTCGCACGAGACGACCGGGGCCAAGATAAAGCTGTCTCCCACCTTTGAGATTGATAAAGGTCTGGCCCAATATCTCATGTGCTGGCATCATGAGCGTATCACCATGCGAAACGCTCATAACTGTGCGTTTGGAACCATCGATGTTAAACCACTCTTTTCTCCCGGTCATGGTCAAATCAATGATATTGTCGCCTATATAGCGAGCAGGACAGAATTCAATTTTATCAGTCATAGGTCTCCCTTACACGCCATACGGCAAAATATTATATACAATGGTCAAACGCCTGAAAACCATCGTTAACCCTGGAAATGTGCGGTCTAACTGGCATTCATCGGAACCAAGCAGCATCTTCGCAATGCCCATAGTGTGATTTGTTCCCTGGTACTCTGTGCTGTCGTTATCCTCTGCATTGCTTTTCACGCGTTCAATATCTTCTGCAATTGCTTGCAACTTTGCGTCAATCGTGGTCACGTCTTCATCCCAGCACGTGTAGTAGTCGATATTAATTGGTATCTGTCCCTCATACCCTTCTAATTCAGCATTGTCGTATTCTTGATCTCCTGATGAGAGTAGAAGTGCACATGGACCTTGATTCTGACTCAGGTAGAGATAGAGCTGATACCGTGATCTAATGAATACTGCACTTGATGACGCTAGAACCGTATTAACAGGTAATAGCGTTCTGAGTATGGTCATGATATCCAGGTCGGTATTAGGATTGTTGACTGTTCTTAACGGCATTATGCACTCACAATATCGTTGAACTTCTTGACGACTTTATGCATTTCAGGTTCAATGGCCTCTTTTGCCCTTGCGAGCACTGGACTTACAAAATCATTTGCCTTCGATGGCCCCGCACGCTTCACAGGATGAGCAAGCCCTTTCCAGAAGAGCGCACGCTTACGCTTTGGCTTGACAACACCTCTGCCCTTGACGACAAATTTCAATTTAGTCGGTTGCTTCGTCTGGACTTCAATAGCCGCCACATTGGGCCTGTGCTTCTCCACAACATGGAAGGATTGCGCAAGAGCACCGGGCGCATCACCCGAAGGCGGTGGACCTCCACTTTTTCCGCGTGGCGCTTTGCCCTTTAGCCGACTTGCCATCAATTCACCACTCTCTTTAGCAGCCTTTTGCAAGAGTGGAGTGACATGCCTCTCTACTTCCGCTATCTTCTTCCTCAGGATGTCAATACCCGATGTGTCACTAATGATGTTCATGGCTATTCCTGCAACGTAACAACGGCAAACCATGCGAGCGGTTCCCACGACTCGGGTGAATATGGTTTAATCACCCGATATGTCACGTTTTTGATAATGAGTCGATCATTAGGAAGCGCTTCTGTCCCTTTCGGCATGGCGACATCTTTGTCAAGACTTCGCACGACATAGTTTTCCTCATAGAATTCGAGTGGATGCGCAAGTGCGTTGACCACAGCACACTTGACGATTTCTACGAGTGTGTACGTGTTGCAATCACCGGTCTTGCGCGTAATCTGGCAATCATCAGGAAGAGTCTTGTTTGCTAGGGTTTGAAGCCATGTCATGCTGGTAGGCGTGATTAACATCCGAACTCACCTCCTGTGGTGCATGACTCCAAAAAGTCCAATCCAAGCATGCCAATCTGTGGTGTCTGATTCTGCCCGACGGCATCTACCGGATACCCAAGGCTTGCACATTCAGCCGCCGCCTTTTCCATCTGAGTAGTAAGTGCTTTAAATGCCTGCGATCTTGCAGCAGTGAGCATGTTGTTTATGGATGTGTCAACCGCCACTGCATAGACATCAACAAACCAGTTAAGCGTGTAGTAGCGGAGTAGCGCATAGTATGCAGTGATCTTCTCTTGCGCTACATCTGCGGTCGAGAGTTCCGCTTCTGTGTATCCGAGTGCTCGCAAACTCATATCGATCACTGTGCTATAAGCCGTTGCCTGATCAGTAGTCTCTAGCTGTGCATCGGTTGCAATGGCCTTATATTTTGCAGTAATGTATGCGTTTGCAGCAGATCGGTTCATTTAGAAGCTCCATGCGGACGGTGCACTATAGCTACTGGCGCTTGTCTTCAGACAGGCCCCGTTCGCTCGTTCTGCCACGGATATCCCGTATTCACGCTCCATAAACTGAGCACGCAACGGGTACAATTCGATATCAGCAGCAATGTGCAAACTCCCAGCTCCGTCGTTGCGAACACGCATTTTGAGCGGCTTGGCAGCACTGGTGTTATAAGCGAATAGGTAGCTGGATGGCATCCAGGGACGAACATACACATCAGCATTCACATCACCATTGTCAAAAATGCCAAGAAAACGGTCCTGATTATTGTCCGTGTCGAGTGGTGCCGCGATGTGGGTTACGTTATTTGCGATAATGAGGTTCTTGTTCGCAGCAGGATAAAAGCCAGTGAACGCCATTACTGTTGTCGCTAAATTCTTTGGAACCAACACCCGCATACCTGCTGCAAGATAGTGTTCCTGCACGTTCGATATGAGTGCTGCAAAGTCCGCTACTGCAAAACTACCACTGATGTAGCCAGCAAAGTGAGTGTGCGTGCTACCATCAAAGGTATTGCCGACCGGATCGGGCGGAATGTTGGCACTATCAGCATTCAGCAAGCGACGAAGTGGGATAGTTGCTGAATCCGTACGCTTGTCTACATAGGTCAGGTTGTTGGTCGGATTGAAAAGCGCCGCTCTAATCGCCTTTCCGATGTCCCTGATATCAGCATCACGAATTGCTACCAGAATCTCATCAAGATCCTTTACCGTCTTGTTTTGCATAAAGAGGCGAGTAACACCCCATGCAACCTGTTTGAGGTAGAGGGGGAAGCCGAGCGTTGTAGGGCTAACCTGCATTTTCTGGACATCAGGACGGGAGAGTTCAGAGCCGTCGATCATGTCAACGGTTGCATTTCCGCCCCATGTCGTTAGCCTGTCCTCTGTTTTCTCGACAAGATCCATTGTGATCTGATCGATAAGCTGATTGTGCACATTAAGAAACGTCTGGACTTGCTGGTAAAGCTCGTTTTCATCGTACGTATTCAGATAATCGCTTGCAGCCGCTTTGCGTACGCCAATTGTATCGAGTACTTGTAGTGTTCCGTAAGCCATTATGGCTACTCCTTTCTAGCCTTAATAGCTTCTTCGTATTTCAATACGTGTTGCATCAATCACACGTGCTACTGGTACCGTGCCGTACGTAGATGCGGTATCGTTTAATGCTCCGGCTGTTGTGCCATCAAGATACAGGTAGGAGCCAGGGGAGAGTGATGAGGCATAGGCCACGCGTACGTTCCACCACAGCGATACATTAGTATCTCCCGATGCAAACGCCTCTAGTGCAAAGCCATCAACGACAGCAGCAGCACGTGAGCCTGATGTATCGGAGGTTGGAACACCGGCTGTGTTGGTTGCTGGTGGAGCTGAGAGTGTGAAGTCTGTTCCCAGATTCGTGCCAGTCGTGTTTTGCAGAAGGCGCGGTCCACCATTCTTGGCACTGATGTATACCTTGTATTTGGTGGCATTGGTAGACGCGGCTGGAGTCGTTACGGTGATAGTGCTCTGGTTGGCAGATGTGGATTTTGTCGTGATAACGGACGGTTCTGAGGCGAGCGTTTCACCCGTCGCATTAACATAGGTGACGACAACGCTATAGGTTCCGTCATCCACCGTACCACCCGAGACAGCCGCTGCAAGAGCAGGTGCTAATGGCGGTGATGCAACGCCTACCAGTGCACCGGACGAGGGGTAAACCTTACCGTCCGATGTCTTGATATAGCAGGCATCTCCAGTGGCTATAGCAGCCCCGGCCGTAAGTCCTGAGAGATTACAGGAGGTTGGAGGTACAGGCGTCGTGATTGATAACGAACTCCCTGTACTCCGTGTAATTGCGGTCATATGATACCTTCCCCCACTTGTAGAGAGTGGTCAAGAGGATCATGCGCCAACTAGAATTTGGAATAATTGACGCCTATTTTTTTGATCATTTGTTCTTGTCGCTGTGCAGACGTTGCCTCCTTCTGAGGCGGTCCAGGCAAGTTACCAAGCTGCTTACTAAGTGCTTGCTGTGCTTGTCCGTCTATGCTTTTCTTGAGAAGGGCAGCGTCAGCATTCAACTCGTCTTCCGTTTGTCCTGTAAGGCGTGCTGCAAGCTCAGATGAAAGGCCGTGTGCTGTTGCAACTTTTAGGCACAATGCTTCATGATCACGTTTGGCAATTTCAGCATCTCTTGCAGCAATCTCTTGTTGCAAACCTTCTTTTTCTGCTGCAAGATTGTCAGCAAGTGTTTTGAATTCGCCTTGTTCTTTCAGTTTGAGTTCAAGATCGGCCTTATCTGCTAATTCCTGCTCTTTGCGTTTGCGTTCTTTTTCACGTGCTTTAAACGCCTCATCCTCAAACTTGGCATTTTTGGCGCGTTCTGATGCGAGTTGTTGTTGTAGCTCTTCAATCGTGGAGGTTCCCTGACTGACATTCAGTCCAGGATTGGCGACATTCGCCGGAGGGTTCGTGGTCGGATCGACATTCGATTGCTGGCCAGGAACAGTTGAAGGGTCTATGGTCATAGTATATAGTCATCCTTCCTAAATTGTCAAGTTCTCCCTGTCAATTTTAACAGGTTTTCAGTAGTGGTAGAATGCTGCTATAGCGCCTTAGAAACGGGGGAAACAGAGCTTGCTGAACATGGAATCATGTAAATAACGCAAGTCATCGTAAACACGCCAATAAGGAGACTATAGGTCCAAGCATTCTAACGGAATGCAAGCCTTGCGCAATAGCGCCAGCGTAATATCGGGAGAGTGGCGGAATAGGTATCGCTACGACTATTTGATAAACGGGCGCGGACGATAGGGTGCAAATCCCTTTAAGCAATAGTTGTCTAAGAATGCATAGTGAAAAGTCCCGTAACTATGAGGTGCAAATCCTTGTCTCTCCCATTACCCTCGCTCTGGCCCCCCCTGTGCAGGCAAAACAATTGCACTACCGGAATAGGCGCTATCAGGAAGAGGTGGGAGTCACCTAGCGACATGATCACGCTTCCCCAGATCGAAGTGCAGTGTAGGTATAGGGGCATTCATTCTGCGCATTTCTTGCAATATCTCAGCTAACATGTACGTTTGAGCTTCGATGTGGAGATTGATAACGCTTTTTGTGTCAAGTCTTCCCTTTTCTGCATCTGCGACGTTCAATTCCAACGCTCCTATGTCATAGCAACGAGATGCCCCTTGTAGATCCTTCACGATTTTTAGTATATCTTCCATTTATTTTCACTTTCTATCACTTTTGTTGCGTTGTGCAGTGGCAATTATAGAGACACAAACGCTCCCCAACGGGCACTAATTCACCAATCTTGACCCAACCGCGCTTAGTCTGCTCAACACATCCATTGCTTGCACCATGACAACTATCAGCACTTCCAAGCACGTTACACTCATATTGCAATCCTTGTGCAATAGCGCTTCTACGTCGCATCAACTCGTAAGAATGCAATGATGCTAGCCCATATGAGCCTGCTCTTGAGACTAACGATCCATTCAGCGGCTGTTTACCCTTGCGTATATCTCCCACCATGCCACGAAAATACTCGTATTGCCCTTTGATGAGTGACCCAATGTAGCCAAGATCCGATGGTGTCGTATTGTTGCGACCCCCATTGCCTGCAAGAGCCACCGCAACATGAAGCTGTTTAATCGTGCCCATGCTCCTAATTTGCCACTCTGCAAAGTTGATTTTGCCGTCTAGCAAGTCTTGCGCGTGGTTTTGCATGGTGATCGTTTCGGCTTGGATCAGCGTGTCAACGGACTTGCGCACTTCCTCCGCCTTGACAATACGCCCGTTCGTGGCGTTGCGGTAACGCCTGAGTCGAGCGTCGTAGTTGTAGGCGTTAGGATGTTGGGTCATTCCTTAAATCCATAATCAGACCAGTGGGCTATGTCTGGAATAGTTGGCTGTATCTCTTTGCCCCTATTGACCTGTACTGGATTACCGCATTCATGCAGGTATTCGAGAGTGTGTCCTATCGTATGTTGAACAGTATCATAAATGCGTTGAGCGAAGCGCAATCTTACCATTCTTCGGATATGCTGCATGCTTGTTGTTGCAGTGACTTCCTCTTGCTCTTTGATGAGCAGTTCAGCAATGGCTAAAAACTGTGTATCACGTTGA
>JAAEAZ010166080.1_pt1 | contig 21687 bp, 27 predicted proteins | sample 7277811 | NCBI WGS metagenome assembly JAAEAZ01 (sample SAMN13876997, study PRJNA601929) | soil metagenome | isolation source: soil | host: Panicum virgatum | place: USA: Fermi National Accelerator Laboratory | collected 2010-11-19 | reverse complement strand
GACGCGCGCGCGCCGCGGCCGCACCGGGTGTTTGTGTCGCCGGCGGTAAGCGCCGCAGTGTTCTACGACTTCTCGCTGATCAACCTGATCGTGTCGTCGCGCAAGAACCTGGTGATCGGGCTCGGCCTGGTCAACGTGCTGACGCTCGGCGAGCTAAAGGCCGTGCTCGCCCACGAGTTCGGCCACATCGCGCAGCAGACCATGGCCGTCGGGCGCTGGGTCTACATGGCGCAGCAGATCGCCGGGCACGTGGTGGTCAAGCGCGACGCGCTCGATCGCCTGCTGCATTCGCTGTCGTACGCCGACGTCCGGATCATGTGGGTCGGCTGGCTGCTGCGGCTGGTGGTGTGGTCGATCCGCTCCGTGGTCGATACGGTGTAAGGCGCTGATCTTCATCAGGCGCGGTATGCCCGGCGCCCAAATTTCCCGCGCGATTTTTCCCACGCGATTTTCCGGACGAAATGAATTCTGTGCCGCCTATAGCAATGCACGCTCTGAGATCGTATATAGTTGTAATCGCAGGGGAAACTGCGTCGCAAGCGTACGCCCAATGCACCCTCGGCTGCAACCTGGGTCGTACGATCCCGCGCGGAGCTTCGAAAAACGTGTTTTCCCCGCGCGATTTTTTCCGCGCGATTTTCCGGACGAAATGAATTCTGTGCCGCCTACAGCAATGCGGGAGATGCACCTCGACGCGACCGTTGGCGCAAAGGTTGTCAATAACAGCGCGATGAGCATTTTCAAGAGGGCCGGCTCCTAGCGGAGCCGGCCCTCTGTCTTTTTCAAAGCTGCTGCAGCAGCAGAATGATTGCTGGGCACCTGTTTCCGGGGGCACTACAAAAGTGCGGCTCCGTGGCGCGAGCAGTTGATCGCTGGTGCGCAGCCGGGGCACTACAAAAACGCGCGGCTCCGCTGGCGCGAGCGGCTGATCGCTGGGGCCCTGCCGGGGCACTACAAATCGACAGGAGTCGCGAGCGCGCAGCTTGCGGGTTCCGGATCGGTGCATGCATCCTACCCACGGCGCGTTACTGATAGGGGTTGCATCTCCCGCAGAGTTTCTCTCCGACCAGCTCTCGCGCCAACTCACAAAAATCGGAGAGAAAGATGGATGGAACCGTTCTGGTTGCGGTCGTTGGCCTATTGGTACTCGGTGTGCTCGGTGTCCTGGCTCTAACGAAGAAGGGCCGGGTTCACTGGGAGTCGCACACCGACAATAGCACCCACAAGGTGGAAATTGAAGGTGGGACGAAGCGCAGGCAGTAAGAATTGCCAGGGAGCCGCGGCATGCAACCCGCCAAAATTCTGCTGCGCCTCAAGGGTAACCGGGGGCAGGTCAAAGCGTTTGCGAACGTTCGTGGCCGGGACCTCCCACATCCGAGACAATTGCATCTCGGCTATCTCCACGTGAGGCAAGATCTGGAGACTGCCAAAGTCCGGCTATTCAATGCTCTCGTCGAGAAATGGCCCCGAGTGCGAAAGCCGCGGGAGATTGACTGGGCAGACGCCGAAAGGAAGTTCTCTAAGCTCCGGCTCGTCTACAACGAGCGGGCCCAGGCCCAGGCCCAGGCCCAGGAGCAGGAGCAGGCCCAGGCCGAGGCCGAGGAGCAGGAGCAGGAGCAGGATGTTCCTCGGTCGGCTGCGAGCGCTCCCCAGTCAGCGCCTGTGCCGTCCGAGGAAAGCGTCGAAGCTCCGTCGCAGAGCCAACGGCATGAGCTTGTAAGTATTCTTCCGGATCTACTTCCACAGCTAGTTGGTTATGCACGCCGCAGGATAGGAGCGAACCTCTCCGACGCAGAGGATCTGGTGCAGGCGGCCATCGAGCAGGCGCTTCGCTCTCACTGGGCAGGACGAAGTAGCCTGCAAACCTGGCTGTTCGCCATTTTGCATCATCGATGCGTCGACTACCTCCGTTCTTCTCGTCGAAGAGATGCCCAAGTCGATATCTCCGAGTTTGATTCCTTGGCTGCGGAGGAAGCCGAAGTCGAGGAACCATGGAAGAATTTCACTCTGGCAGATCTGATGGAAGCGCGGTCGTCTGTCAGTAGAGATCACTGGCTACTCCTTGAGCTAATATACCTTCAGGGGCTCGGCTATCGTGAGGTGGCGTCCATTTTGGATATATCTGTTAATACTGTTTCTTCGAGAGTCTCTCGCGCGCGGCAACAGCTTCGTTTGGTCATGCGGTCACGCCTGCGTTCGGGCAAGCGGCCCGACTAACTCCTGTGTGGTAGTTGCCTCGTCGCAGGCGCCGCCCGCCAGCTTGGCCGCGATCGGCCGCGCCGCGGCCAACCATGTTAGGGAGCACGTCCACTGATAGACTACGATCTGCCGCTTCTTGCTGAAGTCCTCGGCGAGCCAGCGCTCCAGCTCGTCGAGCTGCGCGTCGTGCAGCCCGCCCTCTTCACCGCCCGTCTTACGCAGGATCTTCGATAGTACCGACGTCGCCGGGAGCCTGCGATACTGCGTCGTGTCGAGCAGGATCAAGGCAGTCGAGCCGTCGATTTCGATCTGCTGGAGCAGGTAGCTCGCGTACGGGATGCTCGGCCTGCCGTTCCGGAACTGCGAGAGGTTTCTGCAGTTGTGACCTTCTCGACGAGACCGTCGCGTCCCTCAAGCTTCATGCACCCGTTGTTGTCGCGGTCGGCGGCCGCTATCGGCCCGAGCTTCCAGCCCTTCGCCTTCACGTAGCCGTCGAGGAACGTGGTCTTGTGCAGCAGCTCGCCGGGTTCGGTGCGCTGCGGTCCCCATCCGGTCGCAGTGGAGGAGAGCGCGTTCGCACACTCGCCGCTCCACTTGCCGAGCCTGTTGTCCGTGCCGCCGAGATCCGGCCAGTTCCGTAGGCGAGCGAATCGTGATTTCCCGGCGCGAGGAACCACGGCGTCGCCCCCGCGTGCGCCTTCATGATCGCCGCCGCGGCCACCAAGCTCACTACGCGGCTCGCCGAGACGCACCCACCTTCCCTACCCTGCCAGTCGGGCGCTAGGTACACCCGGATTGGGCGACCGGGTGCGGGGCGCATAGTCCTCGCGTGCAATCGCAGGATCGGTCACGAAGTGAAACACTGCCCCGTCGGTGACGGTCTCGCTCGCGGCGACCAGCGCGGGATTCATCGCAGCGACGAGATCGGCGCGGCAGAGGACGATCAATCGCGCGCCGTTCTCGGTGCCGTCGCAGGTGAACAGCCGACTTCGGACGAGCCACGCCTTGAAATGATCGGTCGTTGCGCCGTCGGTCAAGGTGCCGCCGGTCTGGGCTTCGATGTCGAGCACCTTCGTCCAGAGCGACGCGATGAATACCTTGCGATTGCCGTACCGGCCGGCGTCCCGGACGTCGGCTAGGGCGCGGTGCACGAGGCGGGTGACCTCGAGATCGTTGTGGGTCGGGGTTCGGTCGATGCGAGGGGCGGCGGTAGTGGTCATGTCCGCTGTTCAATGCGGATCATGTGCCAATGTCTGAAATTACCTATCTGCGCGGAACATGGTTAATCAGATTATGTCGGAATCAGAGAGGTGTTGTCACATCGCAACACGATGTGGATCCCGCGTCGACCTGGTCATGGGGGGATGGGGGATTACGTTCGCATTCGCTTCCGCTTCCTCCACACGCGGGCGCCATTGCCGAACCACGCCGGAGGCCCGCTCGCGAGCTCGACGCGCCAGAGGTTGTGCTCGCGCTGCACCATGGTCACACGTTCCGCGTGGCGGCGTGGCAAGCATCGCAGGTCGGTGTAGAGGATATCCCCGACCTCGATGGCCTCGAGTGCGACCACCTCGGCACGCGTCTCGTCGCCATCATCGGTCGCCCTCGCCTCCTCGCGCCGCGCCTCGACCACCGCGCTCGTGAGGAGCAGATCCGCGAGCGACTGCCCGCGGGCGCTGGCCAGGGGATCGAGGAGCGCAAACTCGTACGGGGCGAGCCGCACCTGAAGGCGACGCGCGCCTACGCTACGTCGCGGACTCGGCGGGCGACCGACCAGCCCGACAAATGAGAGCGGCGGTGCCGCCGGATCCCAGCCCACCAACGTCGCACACCACGCGCGTAGCTCACGCGCGCGCTTGGGTGCCACCTCGATGGTCGTCGCCTTGCCCGTCAGAAGGAGGCGCAGCTCGGCCGGTGGGTGCTTGGCGTCGTGCGCGGCGCGCCACCACGACTCGCTCGGCTGGCCCGGGTCGATCGCGATCGTGACTTTCATCGGCTGGATAGGTATCGCATCCGCGCGTCCCACGTCGATGGTTGACACGGCTCGGTGCTTGCCAAACGCATGGCGAGAGCTTCACCAACCTCTGCGCGGGGTTACGCGCGCTCATTTTTAGGCGTCCATATTAGCATCCGACGTCTTGACATTTTAGACGCCTACAACTACACAGAGGCATGGAGGCGCGCTCGATGGACCCGGCGGACCCGACCCATGCCCAGTTCGCCGCCTACCGCGCGATGTGGGACTACTTCAACGTCACGCTGTTCGGCGGTGTCCTGCGCAAGGTGTTTCTCAACTTCTCGCGCCGCGCCAAGAGCCTTGGGTTCTTCGCGCCCGAGCGCTGGGAGAGCGGCGACCAGGTCACGCACGAGATCAGCCTCAACCCCAGCCACCTGAGGCGCGGTTCGGCGCGCGACGTCGCCTCGACGCTGGTGCACGAGATGGTGCATCTCTGGCAGTACGAGCACGGAACGCCGAAGCGGCCTGGCTATCACGATGGGCAGTGGGCGCAGAAGATGGCGGACCTGGGGCTTGTGCCATCGTCGACCGGTACGCCCGGCGGCAGGCGGGTGGGCTACAAGATGAGCCACTACGTCCTCGAGAGCGGGCCGTTCGCGCGCGCGTTCGACGCGATGCCGAATGCGTACCGCTTGCCCTGGACGTGCGGGATCGACGAGGACGCCCTTGGCAAGGCCAAAGCCAAGGCCAAGCCCAGGCGCAAGGAGTCCAAGCGCAAGTACACCTGCCCGCACTGCACCGTGAACGTCTGGGGCAAGCCCGGGCTGCACGTGCGCTGCGACGACTGCGGTGTGGCGCTCGTGCCCGACGTCGGTGACGCCGGCGACACCGGCGTCGCCCGCAACGCCGGCGTCGCGGTCGGGCTCCGGGCGGCATGACCGCGATGCGCGTCGACCCGGGCCGCCGCGCGGTCGCGACCTGCGCCCCGCGCGTTGCCAGCTCCGTTCCTGCGTCGTCCCTCGTCGTCTCTCGCCGTCCAAGACGGCAGGACCGTGGCCAAGGTCGCCGCCGTGCGTTGTCCCGGTTCGCGGGACCGCGCGCAACCGCGCCGCCGAGCGTCGGTCTACCGGCCGACTTCCCTGCTGGCCGCACGGGACGAACAGCCGGGACAGCCAATATGCAACTCTCAATCATCCAGCATTATCATCTTGCAATCTCGCTCACCGCGAGATTGAGTTTCTTGCACTTGCCCGCCATCTGCCATCCAGGTCCCACACCGGGACAGGCCGCGCCACCTCTTGGCGCAGAACCATAGCGGCTCGCCGACGGTTGGACCCCGCCGACGAGCCTAGGAGTCACGATGAGAAAGCATCGCAACCCCCAGGCCAGACTATCGAAACCACCCTCTCCTGACAACGACCCTACGCCCACGCGCGACCGCGTAGTCCGCGCGTCGCTCCTCGAGCACGGCCTCGATGGGCTGCGCAATGCCGTCGGTCGCACCGACGCCCTGGCTGACGCCGTGTTCCGGGTGTACGACGAGCGGCGCATGGGAGGCGAGGACGACCGCGTCGAGGAGCGGGTCTCGCATCTCATCGACGCCACCACGGAGGCCGCGACCAAGGCGCTCGAGGAGCTCGACCAGCTCCGCGCTGGCCTTGCGGGCCAGCCCAGCGCGGAGGACGCCGATGAGCAGTCCTGAGGTGGCCGGGGGACCGATGACGGCGCGCACCACACTCGCGCGCGACCAGGAGGTATGCACGGCCGCCGACATCGACGCCGTCCGCTACGAGGTCGCACGGGCCGACGTTCTGGCCGATGTCGCGATGCAAGCCTTCGACGTCACCTTGTGGCGCGAGGCCGACGCGGCGCGGATCGACCACGTGGCGCACCTCGTCTCGGCGGCATCGGAAGCGGCATCGGCGGCTCTGCTCGCGGTAGACGACTTGCGCCGCGCCATGGTGAGCCGTCGTGTGTCCCGGCCGGCGTGGAACGAGGAGCCCGGACATGAATAAGCGCAACCACCGGGCCAGACCACCGAAGCGGCCTTCTGACAACTTCGACCCCGGCATCCTGATCCAACGCCTCTACGACGACCTGGTCGAGGTCGAGGCCCTCGCCATCACGGCCGACGAGGCCGTCACGATGTTGCCGCCGAGCCCGTCCGGCAAGTACAAGCGAACCCTGGCCCGGCTCTACACGCTCGTCGGCAAGACCGCCGGCCGGGCCAGCGCCGCGCTCGAGCGGGGCGAGGAGCTGGTCGCTCTGCACGCGGCCCACCTGGTGGCCCGGGTCCCCAAGCGCTCGTCGGCGCGTCCGACGCGCTGACCCGCTGCTGACTGGACGCCACGGGACGCCGCGCCTGGGTAACCTCCCCCGGCGCGGCGTCGCCGTCTCGGGGGTCAGGCTCCTCGGGCCCCTTCGTGGACGAACGAATGAACGAACCAGGATGAGCATCGTCTTCCCAAGGAGCTCGAAGCTCCACACCGGCCGGCTCGCGCGACCGCGCGGGGCGCGACGCGGGGCGCCCACGCGCTTGTGGAGCGCAACCCCTGGCGACGGCCGCTAGGGTCTGCTATCGGCGAACACCATGGGTCAGTCGGAGCAGCTTGCCCAACGAACGTTCGCGGAGGAGACGGAGCGCACGACGGGTGGCGCGGCCGGGTGGCAGGATCCGCCCGAGATCCGGCTCGACAAGGTTCAAAGCGACGGCCTCCTCGTGGTCCGCCAGTCGCACGGCCTGGCCCAGCTGCCCGCGCCGTGGCCGCTGGCGCAGCCCCATGGCGAGGTGATGATCGAGCTCAAGCTCGCCGGCAACCACCTCGATCGGGAGGCGGTCGAGCGCGCCCTACTCCGGCGACAGGCCCGGCAGCTGCAGCGGGTCAAGGAGCAGGATGCGTCGTGGCGGGGCCATGAGCCGCTCTGGCTCATCGCCCCGCACCTCCCCCAGTGGCTGAACGAGGTGTACGCGCCCGTGCGCGTGCGCGATGCGCCGGGCTGCTACTGGGTCGAACCGCAATGGCAGAGGTTCCTGTGGATCGCCGCGAACGAGCTCCCCCTCGTCGACGAGCTGGTCCCGTTCCTGTTGGCCCGGTCCGGTCAGGCGCTGGATGAGTTCTGCCTCTGGGTGGCGCCGCACCGGCCGCTCGACTGGGTGCTGACCATGCTAGAATGCTTGCCGATGTCGATGCCGACGCAAGAGGAGCTGCTCTGGAGGTTCGGCCCGGTCGAGGATCCCGTGATCGAGGCCCGGCGGCAGCGCATCCTCGACTTCCTCCTGGAAACAAGCCCCCAGAAGAAGCATCAGCTCCAGCAGGAAGCTCGGCTGACCGCGACACGCGCCTCCCTGCGTCTGGTGCTTGCGAACCGGCAGCTCACGCCGAGCCAGGACGACGACGCGCACATCGACGCGTGCACCGACCTGGCGACCTTGGAGCACTGGCTCGGCCGAGCCATCACCGCGGCCAGTGTCTCGGACGTGCTGAGGTAGCCGACGCCCGGGTGCGCCATCATCGGCGAGCACGCCGACACGTGCAGGAACGCATCCGGGTCGCCGATCCGCGATGGTCCGCGCCGGTCACGGAGATGCGGCCCGCGTCGAGGGGCCTCGGGCAACATCACGAAGCTCCTGACGATCGCCACGGCGCCGGCCACGAGGATCAAGACGATCAGCACGCGCTGCAGCGCCGCGATCCCGGCGCCGCGCGCGCCGGCGCGTACCTTCACGCCTCGGAGCTCGCGCTCGATAGAGGCCCGGGCGCCGATTCCGCGTCTACGTCGTCGATGATCGCGAGCTCGGCCGCGGCGGCGACCGGCGGCGACGCTCGAGTTCGACCAGAAGCACCGGCGGCGAGCTCGGCGTCGACCGTCGGCGATCGCCGTGCCGTGGAGGTCAGCGCGCGCCGCGGGCACCGGTGTGGGCTGGTCGCCGGCGTCGGTGCCGGCGGTGAAGACCTCGAGCTCGGCGATCTGGCGCTGCCACACGAATCGTCGACGGTAGTCCCGAAAACGGGACCGGCCGCCGTTCGCTCGTTGGACGCCTAGCCTCACGCCCGTTGGTGATGCCGGTCCACTCGATGTGCTCGATGGACACGCTTGCTCGGCGGGGCGCGGCGTCGGCGGTGCGCGCGCCCGCCACGCGCGCGCCAGGTCGCCGCCCACCGGCCCCCGGCTACAACAGCTACCCTCGTCGACGCGATCGGCGGCGAAGCCACGCGCCCCGGCGCGCGCGCCCCCCGTTGCGACGTCGACGCCGGGTGGCGGCTGTCGGCGCCGAGCGGATGGTTGCTGACGACTGGTCCTGCCGAGCGTGACAGCGATCGCGTCGACCAAACGCAGGGCGGCACGCGGACCAGCACTGCACCAATCACGGCGATCGGGTTTGTAGCGGCTGGTGCTCGACGGCGACTGCGCCGCCGGCCGAACTCACAGCGCAGCGCCTTCTACTTGCCGGCGGATCGATGAGTCCCGTTAACGCTGGCATTTTCGCGTTGGATGATTTCGGCGGCAGCTTCGGCGGCGGGAATCAGCAGGCGCTTGATCGTCTGCTGGATCGACCGCTGGTCGGAGTCGGCAAGATACTTCAAGAGGTCGTGCTCATAGTCGTTGAGTCGGAGATTGATTCCGGACAGCGGCTTCGCCGTTTTGTCATGCTTGTCTCGCCGCTGCCGTGTTGGCTCCGTTGGTGTAGAAGTGTCGTCAGGCGCGACCGTGCGCGTTTCGGCGCCTGCAGCGAAACGCGCGACGTCTTCCGGGTCTGGCAGATCAGGCAGCGCCCGCAGCTCGGCGGGTTTCGATTTGAATTTCGGCACCGTAGATCTCCTTTGCAATCGATGCGATCTCGTAGATCGCTTTGTTGTCAGCCATTTCGATAACACCTCTGCCCTCCCCCATGGCGTCTCGGTAGGCTTTGCGTTCACGTGTCACGTGCCTTGATAGCGGGAGGCGTTCGCCAAACTCGGTGAGCATCTCCGTGGCCGCCTGCTCCTCGTTGATGCGTGGGTTCGTAGGTGCCATCGAGATCAGTACGCGAGCTTCAAGGCGTGGGTTGAAGCAGCGCGCCTGTTCGACCAAGCGCGCCATGTGCTCGATGGTCCATAGATCGGACTGGCTTGCTTTCGCGGGCGAGTACAGCTTGTCCGCGAGTGCCATCGCCGATCGAAGCTCCTCGGAGTCTCGGCCACCCGCATCGACGACAATGTGCGCGTAGCGAGTTCGGAGATCCTGTACGGCGTGAAACAAATTGCCGTAGCGCTGGACGCAATGAACAGCGGCGAGCTCTTGATGCTGATTTCGCTCGGCGGCCCAGTTGGCCGATGTGCTTTGCCGATCAGCATCGAGGAGCAGGATGTCTTGACCCGCTGCGGCGATGTAGGCACAGAGATTGGTGGCAAGGGTCGACTTGCCCGTACCGCCTTTCTCTCCTCCGACAAGAACGATCATGGTGACCTCTGGTACCACACCGGTACGACACCGAATCGGTATCGGTGTGGTGCCGCACTGGTGTGGTGTTGGTGCGGTACCATTTCGGCACGGTACTGATTCGGTACCATATTGGCCAGTTTTTGATCGGGGGGGATCTGCTCGGCCGCCGACCATCGCGGCTGCCACCATGCCGTTCGTGGCGCGCGCCGAGCCACAGCTCGCCCGGCGGCGGTGCGATCGCACCCAGCTGATCGCCGCGGTCGCTACCACACCAGTACCTGACGACTGGCCGAGCCGCAGCTCGCCGGCGGCGGCGCGATCGCGCCCTCCAGCTCTCGATGGCGGTACCACACCAGTACCTGACGGTCGTGCGCCGAGCCCGCGGCTTCCCGACGGCGGTGCGATCGCTCGCCGGCTGATGACGGCGCCGTGTCTCGCGCCGAGCGATCGCGCCGAGTGGCGGCCGCGATCGGCGCCGGGTCTCGCACTCGGCTGCGGTACCACACCAGTACCTGACGGCCGCGCCGAGCCGTTCGCGCCGAGTTGACGGCCGCGGTCGGCGCCAGGTCTCGCGCCGAGTGCTCGAACTCGCGGTACCACACCAGTACCTGACGGCCGCGCCGAGCCCGCAGCTCGCCGGTGGCGGTTCGATCGCGCCGAACCCTCGAGTTCTCGATGGCGGTACCACACCAGTACCTGACGGTCGCGCGCCGAACCCGCAGCTCGCCGGCGGCGGTGCGATCGCGCCAAGCTGATGGCGGCGCCGTGTCTCGCGCCGAGCGATCGCGCCGAGTTGACGGCCGCGATCGGCGCCGTGTCTCGCACTCGGCTGGGTACCACACCAGTACCTGATGGTCGCGCCGCGCCGTTCGCGCCGAGTTGACGGCCGCGGTCGGCGCCGGGCCTCGCGCCAAGCCCTCGAACTCTCGGCTGCGGTACCACACCAGTACCTGACGGCCGCGCCGAGCCGCAGCTCGCCGGCGGCGGTTCGATCGCGCCGAGCTGATGGCGGCGCCGTGTCTAGCGCCGAGCGATCGCGCCGAGCTGACGGCCGCGGTCGGCGCCGGGTCTCGCGCCGAGCCCTCGAACTCTCGGCTGCGGTACCACACCAGTACCTGACGGCTGCGCCGCGCCGCCGCTCGCCGGGCGGTGGTGCGATCGCGCGGAGCCCTCGAACTCTCGATGGCGGTACCACACGAGTACCTGACGGCCGCGCGCCGAGCCCGCGTCTCGCCGGCGGCGGTGCGATCGCGCCGAATCATGGCGTCGTCGCGTCTCGCGCCGAGCGATCGCGCCGAGTTGACGGCCACGGTCGGCGCTGTTCTCGCGCCGAGTCCTCGAGCTCAATGGCGGTACCACACCAGTACCTGACGGGCGCGCCGCGAGTCGTAGCTAGCGGCGGTACATGGCGCCGAGCTGATGGCTGCGGCGCCATGTCACCGGGTCTTGCGCCGAGCCCTCGAACTCTCGGCGGCGGTACCACACCAGTACCTGATGGGCGCGCCGCGAGCCGCAGCTCGCTGGCGGTGGTGCGATCGCGCCGAGCCCTCGAGCCTCGATGGCGGTACCACACCAGTACCTGACGGCCGCACGCCGAGCCGCAGCTCGCCGCCGGCGGTGTGATCGCGCCGAGCTGATGGCCGCTGCGCCATGTCTTGCGCCGAGCCCTCGAACTCCCCGGCTGCGTACCACACCAGTACCTGACGGGTGCGCCGAGCCGCCGCTCGCTGGCGGCGCTGACGCGCCTGCACGGGCGGCGGCTGCGGTACCACACCGGTACCTGACGGTCGCGGTCGAGCTGCAGCTCGCCGGCGGCGATCCGATCCGCGCGAGATGACGGTCGCGGGCGGCGGTGCGATCCGCGCGAGCTGACGCGGCTGTGGTCCGCAGCGTGAGCGGCGGTGCGGTACCACACCAGTACCTGACTGTCGCGGAGGCGCCGTGTCGTGGTACTCCGTCTGCCGTGCGAGCGATTAGTACCGGTACGGTACTGGTGTGGTGCTTTGATAAATAGGCGAGATCCCGGGATCGGCCATAACATAAGAACTTGCGGCGTCAATCCGGACTCTGTATGTGAGTTTGTGAGGCCTATGTTTGAACCCCGCATGACCACCGACGAAGTGAAACGGCTCACTGTGGACATGTCAGCGGAGGAGCATCGCCAACTGAAGATGTCGGCGATTTGGGCAGGGGTGACCGTCCGCGAGCTGGTGTTGAGGGCTCTACGACGTGAAGGGGTGATCGGCGTTCAGCATCGAGAAGGAGCGTTCGCGACAGACCCCTAAGAGCGAAAACAGTTACGGCTCCGAAAGCGCAAACCCCCCGAGGCTGGAATCTCGAGGGGAAGCGTCTGGGAGGCCCAGAGCGCCGAGGGCGGCGCGACTCTTCTTTGGAAGGCGGAGTCGTGTCGAGACTAGCGAAGGGGGAGGATCTTGTCAAAAGATCTGATCTCTACCGACGCTAGCTGACCTCGGCGCACGTGAAACACGTGCGCATGGCAGCGACAACGAACCCACATAGCTCGCCGACGGCGAGCGGCGACGAACTGCACACGCTGGCGGTGCAGCTGTACGGGCTGATCAGCTCGGGACATGACGCGCTCGCGTACAACGTCGACGCACGCGGGCCAGCGCTGACGGCGATCGGCGTGGACGGCAAGCGGAGGCCGGTGCAGGTCGCCGGCGGAGGCACGGTGCCGGTGCCGGCATGGCAGCGAGCGCGCGAGCTGCGCGAGGGCGGGGCCCTGGTCGATCGCCGCTTCAACGCGTTCGTGCTGGAGCGCCACGTGCGCGGCAAATACTCGGTCGCGCCGGCGGCGCCAGGTTGGGTGCAATGGGTCGCCCTGGACATCGACGCGCACCGTCGACCTGGCGAGTCCGAGCTCGTGGCGCGGCTGCGCGCGCTTCGCGTGCTCTCGCGGGTGTGGCGCGCGCTCAACTGCTCGGCCGAACGACACCCGATGGTGCTGCGGTCGCCGGGTGGTGGCTATCACGTGTGGTTCCCGTTGACCCGTGGGCCGTTCTCTTCGAACGCGGAGCACACATGGCCGGCGGCCGTCGCGCGTGCCTGGTTCGAGCGGCACTTGATCGCGGCGGGGCTCGAGCTGGCGCCGGGCGTTCTCGAGGTGTTCCCGTCCGGTCGGTGTCTGCGTGCGCCGTGCGGCGTTGGGATGGTGCTTCTACAGGCGACCCGGCCGCACGATCCGGACGCCTTGGGGTTGGTCCCGTGGCCGGACACGATGGCGACCGAGCGCGTGGACTGGAGCGGCAAGCGCAGCGCGTTGTCGGCGCCGGTGCGGCGCGTGGTTCCGACCGTGCGCGCGTTCGTCACGCACTGGGAGACCCAACGACGAACGCTCGCAGAGTGGCTCGGCCGTTCGGAGGCCGCGTGGGATCCCGCGTGGGGGTTCCTCGGGTGGCGCGACGACGATGGGGAGATCTCTCCCGGTGAAAAAAATTCGGGGTCGGCGACCGTGCCCGAAGACAGCCGATCCCAACAATCAGACGATGTCCCTGGCCGCCTATGGGCGGGGGGTACCAGGATTGCAGCGGGAGGGCGGGGAGGGCAGGGCGCAGGGCGTCGGTGCCAGCGATCCGGTGCGTCTCCGATCGAGGAAGAAAAGATCACCCCCTCCGCACCGGAGGTCGATCTTCCTCCGGTTCCCGCGGACGCTCCGCTCGTGCGCGGTCGGGCCTTCAAGGGAAAGGTCCGGCGGCTCTTGTGCGAGGGGATCACCCAGCCGAGCACGCGACACGATGCGGTGCTCACCCTCGTGTTCTATTGGGGGGCCACGTGCGGCCTCACGTGCGAGCAGGTGCTCGTGAGGCTCGAGGCTTGGTGCAGGGCGCATCCGCACAGCGGTTCGAGGCTCGCATCGCGTGCGTTTCTCGCGACGTGTCTTCGCGAGGGGCGCCACTACTTCGAGCACCACGCGCCCGGGTGGCCGTTCCGCGGCGGGGGTGACGGCGGCGGACTGGGCACGTTGACGACGGCCGATCAGCCGGTGCTCGCGACGATCGATCCGCACGTGCGCGACGAGGCGACGGCGGTTCTCGCGTGGCTCGCGGGCCGCGCCGATGGCGATGGACGGCTCGGGGAACCTGTGCAGATCGCCACCGGACTCCTGGCTCGCCTGTGCGGGGATCGACGCGTCGTCGATGACGGCAAGCGTCGTCGGGCCACCGCGCTCGCGCTCGCCGAGCTCGAGCGGGTCGGCGTCTTGACGATGGCGAGCAACTACCGCGTCGGCCAGCGTGGGCGCCGTTGGTCGTGTTGGTATCGGTTCGGCTCGGGGGAGCTGCCGCGCGCCGTGGAGCTGCCGGCAGCGGAGTGGGCGGCGCTCGAACAGCCGTTCGCAGTCGCGCTGGCACCGACGCTCGCGATCGCCGCTGTGCCCGAGCCGCGCGAGGACCTGGCCAGCGGGCCGATCGTGACGGTCCGCGTGGTGGGAGAGCGGGTGGTACCCGAGGGCCTGCTGCGCGTCCTGAGCGATGGCGCGCGAGGTCGGCCGCGGACGCTGCTCACGCTCGCCCAGGATGTTGCGCGACCCACCGCAACGCCAGCGCCGCGTGCACCGTGGTTCGTTCGTGCGTTCCAGTCGCGCACGTTCACCCCGGGCGAGCTCTGGGCCGCCAGCGCGGCGATGGTGATCGCGTTTCCGGACGTCGAGGCGCGGCGCAGGATGACCCGTCGCGAACGGCTCGCCTGGGGCGGCGAAGCTGGTGCCGGTGGCGCGCTCGCGTCGGTGATCCCGCTTCGTGCAGGTCGTGAGCCGAGCGCGCCGAGCACCTCCCCGCCACCGGCGGCTCTCGTGGCGCCTGGTCGTGCCGATCGGGCCGCGACCCCTGGCACGGGGCACTCGGTGGAGGAGCTGCGCGCTGAGCTCGCGGCCGAGGTGGGCGACGCGATCGCAGAGGCCCTCCCGATCGATCTGCTCGAGGTCGCTTGCCACGCCTGGGGCGGGTTCCGGCGCGTCCGAGGTCCGTAGGCGGCGCGGCGCGCGTGGAGCGTACGATCCAGTGGACCCCTGTCACCATGTCATGCTGGCAGGGGTTCAGAACTTGTCTTTACCTGGTCGTTGGATGGGTCAAAGACATGTCAAGACCATGTCAGGGTGGCCAAAGATCGGGCATGTTTTCTTAGGGCTTGCATGCACGAATCGAGGAGCTACCACCCCAAAAAACGTGCCTTCCAACAAGAAACCACCCCACCTGTCGCTGATCGCAGGCGGTAAGCCCCCCGATCTGACACGCCTGTCACGTGCACAGGTAGGCGATCGGCTCGGGATCAGCGTCTCGACCGTGCGCCGCTACGAAGGCAGCCGGCTGCACGCGCAGATCGGGGCCGATGGCGTGCACTGGTTCGACGCGTCCGAGGTCGCCGCGTTCGCGGCAGAGCTCGCGAACGAGCCTCGGATGCTGCGTCGCTTGCGCAACGCGGCAGGTGGATCCACCGCCAAGCCGGCGACGCGGACGGCCGATGAGTTGGCCGCGCAGGTGTTCGAGCGGCTCGAGCAACGGCACACGCTGGCGGAGATCGTGATCGGCGTCCGGATGGCACCGGAGCGCGTGCGCGAGCTGCACGTACAGTGGTGCCAAGGGCTGGTCGAACATCACCTCCGCATGGCACGGGAGCCGTACGGGCCGCTGGATGGCGACTACGTGCGGATCGGGCCGGCCGAGCTCGCGACGCGGCTCGCCGAGCTACCCGAAGGGCTGACCCGGGTCAGCGTGGGGCGCTACCGTGGGCCGTTCTCGTCCACGACGCCGGAGGGAGACCAAAAAGATTACGCGTGGGTGGTCGAGTTGGGCGGCTTTCTGGTGTCTGGTCCCTGCGAGCTGACCGAGATCACGCGTCGGTTCGGGGATGGTGACTACCGGATCACCGCGTACAGCATCGATCCACCGACGTTGCGGTGGGAGGTCATCGTGAAGGGCGTGCGCGTAGCGCAGTGACGGCGGTTCGTAGGCGGGGCAGGGTGCCGCCCAAACAAATCCGCGTCTGTTTGTTCGATCATTTGTTGGGTGATTTCTTTCGTTCGTGATTTCGCGGCTCTGCACGACGTGCATTTGTTCGGAAAACACGCCGGTGGATGCACGCTCATTGCCACAGCGCGCGGCCTGATCGAAGCGTCGAGTTCGGGCGCTCGCCAGGGCTCGGATCAGATCAGGGGTTGCGTCCGAACGGCCGGTGCATGTCGGTGCATGCGATGCCGGCGCGTGAGCTGGAGGCGTGTGGCGAGGTCGACCGCGGTGGCGAGGTCGGCCGCGGTGGCGAGGTCGGTCGGTCGCAGGTCGAGCGCCCAGGCGCCGCGAGCCCTGTACGCAACTCACCACCGCGACCGACCTCGCCACCGGTCGAGGTCGACCCGCGCGCACCCTCAAAAAAAAGATCGACAGCGTGCGTATTTTCGCCCCCGGGGCGACATATGAGGGGAGGTCGATCGTGGCCACGGTCGACGTTCACGAAGCCGATCGATGGTGAAACCCCCCGACACCGCAGCTTCCCAGGCGAGGCCCGACGGCTCCTTGCTACAACTACAGGTAGAAGCAGCGGCACTCGCGGAATTCGCCAACTCGAAGGAGGCCCAACGACTGGCCAGGCTCGCAAACGATCGAGATCTGGTCTATGAACTTTCGCTTCGCCGGTACGAAGGGCCCTCGTGGCGGAAATTCGCAAACGGGCTGGCGGCGTATGGATTTCAAGTCATTAGGGCGTGGCTCTCGACGGGGCGCCTGTTCATGGAGTGCAAGCGCAAGGGCTTGGGGCTCCCGGTCCCTGTGCAGCATCGCACCAGAGCCGACATTCTCGAGTTGACGGGGGAGACGGTTGCGATTTCCCTCGCAACGTTTCGCGAGAAGGTACTCATCCCCGGCAGGTGGGACCCGACGCGCGGCGCATCACTGATGACCTTCTTCATAGGACAGTGCGTGTACCAGTTCCCAAACGTGTACCGCCGCTGGGTTCGAGAAACCGCGCCGATAAGGCTCGATGCTGCAGAGGTCGAGGAGCAGCCCTCATTGCCGAGGCTTGACAAGATGATCGATCTTCGGCGCGCCTTGGCGGCGCTGCCTCCGGAGGATGTTCGTCACCTGCAGATCATGGTTGAGATGGGCTACAGCGCAGCCGAGATCGCCAAGATCACCGGCGCGTCGAAGCGGTCGGTGCAGTCGCGGCTGTACCGCTACCAACGCGACCAGAAGGCCAAGCCATGAACGATGACGATCGGATCGACGATTTGATCGGGCGCTCGTCATTGGGCGCGCCGATGGTCAAGCTGGTGCGTTCCTTAACGCCGCCAGAGTTGGCGGACGCGATCGTGACGTGCGCTGAGCAAGGCGTGCGTATTTTTGAAAGCGACCCGACATATCAGGCTGCTGAAAACCAAAACGGCCGGCCTGATGGCCCGGAAAGGAAGATCGATATGAGCAAGGAGCTGACGCCTGGAACCACCGCACCTCGTTCGGGCCAGTACCAAGAGCGCGGCCCACGAGGGGGCGCGGGTCGCGAAGTCACGGTGGTTCGTGGCGAACCGCTGCCGCCAACGACCAAGCCGGGCTCGTCCTACACGTTGGTGGACCCGACCAAGAACAAAGCCGGTCGTAGCTAAGTCATGGCGAATTGCATCCTGAAGGTTCATCTCTGGTCCGGTGCCGATGGAAGCATACGGACACACATCGAGCGGGTACTTTGGGCCTACGAGTTCACCATCGACACCACCAACGATGAGGCGCGGGAGGACGTTGCACGACGGATCGTTAACGGTCAGGTGTTCTACAGCGTGGGCAAGGACGGGCGACGCGCCGACGTCGAGACCTTCGAGCTCCACGGCAAGCTGTACAATCAGGACCGTCGGCGATCAGTCGAAGCCGGACAACCTCCTGTCGCTCGACAGATACTAGTTCGCCGTCGCGGCTGGCACGCTCGCTGCGCCGCGCAGTAGCGTAGCTTGAGAACGCGCGCCGCCGCTCACCGTAACCGATCCCCGACCCACAAGTCAGAAAGAACGAGAACCATGCCCGGAGAAATCGTCATCCACATCGACGGCAAGGAATACAAGCCGGAGAAGTCGTCGATGACCGGCATCGAGATCAAGGCGCTCGCCGGCAAGGACGCGACGTCCCAGCTGTTCCGCGAACGGAAAGGTAACGATCCGGATCAGCTCGTCGGTGATCACGACACGATCCAGTTCGAGCACGGCGAGCACTTCTACACGGTGCCGCCCGCGACGTTCGGCTGAGCCTATGGACATTCTTGAGCAGCACCTCGACCGGCTCCATGATGTCGCTCCACAGGCGCGCTTGCAGCGGCGTGCCGATGGCTCGGCGTACGTGGTAATCCCCGACGTTCGGCTCCCGGCAGGCTGGAACGCGGCGGCCACCACGGTCTACTTCCTCGCGCCGCTCGGTTATCCCCAGGCGCGCCCCGATTCATTCTGGACTGAGGCGTCGTTGCGGCTGGCATCGGGTGTCGTCCCCGCAAACGCGCAGATGAATGGAAATAACCCAGGCGACCTCGGGACTGTGCTCTGGTTCTCGTTCCACCCCAGCAGCTGGAATCCGCTGCGCGACGATCTGCTCACCTACTTCAACGTCGTCCGGACGCGGTTCCGCGAGGCGCGATGAACACGTTGCGATTCCCGGGCACCTCGCTCGAAGAGCTGCGCAACGGCCTGCTCGCGCACGCACCCAGCGAGGGGGGATCTATCTTGCTCGCCGAACGCGTGCAACTCGGCGATCGCATCGACTTCCTCGTGCGCGAAACGTTTCACGCGGCGGGCGAATCGGTCCAGGCCACCCCCTACAACATCGAGATCTCGCCGACGTTCATCGCGCACGTGATGAAGCGTGCGCGCAACAACGGGCTGTGCTTGTTCTTCGCGCACAGCCACCCGACGGCGAGGCGGGCGCAGTTCTCGCTGATCGACGACGCTGGCGAGCGTCGGCTGCTGCCGACCGTATTCCAGCGCATAGCGTCCGGACCGCACGGCGCCGTCGTCGTCACCCCGAGCGACTGCGCCGCGCGGACGTACACCTCAGCGGACTCCGAACCCACCAGCGCCCGGGTGGCCGAGGTCGGCGACGTGCTACGAACCTGGTACTCCGAGCGCGAAGTGCCCGAGCTTGACCACAGTACTGACCGTACCGTGCGAGCCCTCGGCGAAGAGGCGCAACGCACGCTCGGCGAGCTACGAGTTGGGATCGTCGGCCTCGGCGGAATGGGTTCCCTCGTCACGCAGCAGCTCGCGCACCTCGGCGTGAAGTTCTTCGTGTTGATCGACCACGATGCCGTCCATGTCTCGAACCTGAACCGACTCGTCGGCGCGACGCCGTCGCTCGTCGGCGCCAGGAAGGTCGACGTCGCCGCGCGGCTCGTTCAGATGGTGCAACCCGCTGCGATCCTCGATGCGCGCGCAGGTGATGTCCGTTTCGAGCCAGATACGCGACGGCTACTCGGACTCGATGTCGTGTTTTGCTGCACGGACTCGCACGGCAGCCGCGCCATCGTGAACCAAATTGCGCAGCAGTACTTCGTTCCTGTGATCGACACTGGCGTTCGGATCGACGCGACGGATGGGAACATCACATCGGTTGTCGGGCGTGTCCAATTGTTGTCGCCTGGCCGACCCTGCCTGGTCTGTGAGGGCCTCCTCGATCCCGAGGAGGTTCGGCGCGACTTGCTCAGCGAGGACGAGCGCGAACGCGATCCCTACATCGTCGGCGCGCGTGAAGTGCAGCCGGCGGTGATCTCGATCAACGGGGCCGTCGCATCGCTCGCCGTCACGATGCTGCTCGCGTTCGCCTGCGGCTTCCCCCTCGCGAGCAGGCACCAGATCTACCTCGCAGACAAGGGCGTCGTTCGTAACGTCACCGCCGACAAAGACGCGGCGTGCTTCGTCTGTGGTGCGAGAGGTGCATTCGGGAGGGGCGATCGGTGGAACGTCCCGTGGAGGCGGCAGTGACCGCGGCGCGAAACAAGGTCGTGTGGTGGGGTGTCGATCCGCACGCCGACATCGCGCACGAACTCGGCCAACGCGGCCTCGTGGTCATCCCGAGCGAGGATGCGAACGTGTTGTGCGATCGCGAGTTGCGGGTCGTGCTGATCCCATTCTTGGCGCGCAAGGGCGCCTCCGCGATCGCTGCCCGGGCGCGTCGGCTGCGTGCCGACGTTGTGGATCGGGGCGGCACATTGTTCGTCGTGACGTTCCACCCTGAGGACCATCGCGATGCGGTCCGACAGACAGCCGGATTGCGCGAGATCGGCGTGCTCGACGGAAGGGCGGCAGGCATCGTCGCCCAAGCGTGCGCTGGCTTCGTCGCGGGCACACCCGAAGGCGATGTCGTCATCAAGACCGCGCCGAAGACGAAGCTGGGGGAGCAGGACGAGCTTCTCCTCCGGCGCGCGTTCGGTGAGCTCAGTTGCATCGAGGTTCGCGCACTCGGCGGTGGGCTCTCGGGTGCGAGCATCTGGCAAGTCGAGGCGACAAAGCACGACGGGCGAAAGACCCTCCCCTTCCTGGCGAAGGTCGGCCCCCTCAGGGAGATCACCGAGGAGATCGACACGACAAAGGACTTCGTCGTCGGCCACATTCCGTTTACGAATCGTCCAGGCCTCGTAGAAGCGCGCTGCGTGGCCGGCGTCGATCGCCGTGTGATCGTGTCGGACTTCGTCGAGAAGTCCGAGCGCTTCGACGACTACGTTGCGCGCACACGGTCCGTCGAGAAGGTGGTCCGCTCGATCTACACCGGCCCGCTGCGCAACTGGCGAAGCAACGCCACAGTCGAGAAGGTGCGCGTCGGCATGGAGTACGTGCGGCGCGTCCGCGGCGAGGCTAACAAGCACGCTGAAGGGCTGCAGCGCGCGCACGTAATGGCCCAGCGTGTGGACACGGCGAGCGTGTCGCCCGAGGCGCTTCTGTCCATCCTCGAGCAATTGCCAGAGCGAGAGATCAAGTCGTGCCAGGCCCACGGCGACCTTCATCCGCGGAACATCTTCGTCCGAGACAACTCCGAGGAGATCATCTTGATCGACTTCGCCAAGGCGGGTGACCTGGGAAACCCGATCCTCAGGGACACAGCGACGCTGGACGTCGCGCTCGCTTTCGACGGCTGGGAGCGCGCGGAGACGCGCGTAGGGCCCGAGGAAATCGATGTCTTGTACACGCGTCCCCTATTCGGGATCGTGCCGCAACGGCTCTCCCATCGCGCAGCCACGATAACGTTCGTTCGCGAGCAGGCGAAGATCGACGCCATCGACGAGCACGACTATGCCGGGGCGCTAGTCGCGATGTTGCTACGTACTGCTCGCCTGCTCGCGAACGCGGACAGCAAGCTAGAGTTCCGGGCGAAGTTCGTTGCTGCAGCGATTCGGTGTGCTGATCGGCTCGCCAAGACGCTACCCTGATCCCGTGCAGCATATGCCATTTCATATCCTGGATGTCGTCGAGCGACGAGCCGACGCCGTGCCGGTGCTACGTAAGCCCGGGGATGCCGTAGTGGTGTCTCGCGGACGAGACCGGCTCCTCGTGATGCGATGCCCGTGCAGCTGTGGTGAGGACGTTATTGTGAACCTGGATCCCGACGCTGGTCCGGCGTGGGTCTTGTATCGGAGGCGCCGAGGCGCCAGCGTTTTTCCCTCGGTGTGGCGCGACACAGGATGCGGCAGTCACTTCATCATCTGGGACGACAGGATTCTGCTGTTCTCTGGAACCGTCGGTAGGCTCGATGAAGACGTCGATGTCGACGTAGATCGGCGGGTTCTCGATGCTGTGGACCGTTTCGGTCGCGCGATCGAGTTTCGGGAAATAGCGCGGATGCTCGATGAGGTGCCTTGGAGCGTGCTGGCGTCATGTCGACGGCTCACATCGAGGAGAGAACTAACAGAGATCGACGACGGGCATTTCGCACCGCCACCGAAAGCCAGGCCGGATAGGTGAGGAGTCGCGCATCGCGATACCGCTCGCGGGTGCGGCGATGGCGTCGACTCCAAGGCCCGCGCAGCCTTGGGAAATGGGTGCGGATCTTTTGGAACGGTGACAAAGCTGATCGATTTCGCGAAGTTGGGTCTTGGCGGAGCTATCCGGATCGATAACCAGCGGGTAGCGTCTG
>JAAEAZ010564813.1_pt1 | contig 22015 bp, 12 predicted proteins | sample 7277811 | NCBI WGS metagenome assembly JAAEAZ01 (sample SAMN13876997, study PRJNA601929) | soil metagenome | isolation source: soil | host: Panicum virgatum | place: USA: Fermi National Accelerator Laboratory | collected 2010-11-19 | reverse complement strand
TGACAGGACTGATGAATGTGATATGAATGTATTGATCTACGGCCAGTTTTATAAGCCGAACCATAAAGAATGCCTTCTTGACGTCGTCAAAGCGATCGGCCAGGAGGGACTAGGGGCCTATGCGGATCCGGATTATTGGGCCCAGGTCGACCCGGAGATCAAAAAAGCGGGAAGTGTCCTCCTTTTTGAAGGATTCGATAAAGTCAATATTGATGTTGTCCTGGCCCTGGGAGGTGATGGAACGGTTCTTCATGCTATGGCTATGATCAATCAATTACCAATACCTGTCATGGGAATAAATCTTGGCCGGCTTGGATTTTTATCCAGCATTGAAAATCGGTTGGGTGGATTTGCCATCCATGAACTTGCTAAAGGCCGTTATCATTTTGATGAACGAACGATGATCTATCTCGATACTGATAGTGATATTTTCCTCGATTCAAGAATAGCGCTCAATGATTTTACACTGCACAAGAGAGATACATCTTCGATGATCACGATCCATACATTTATAGATGGTGAATTACTTAACTCTTATTGGGCAGATGGTCTTATTGTGGCAACACCAACCGGATCAACCGGTTATTCGCTTAGTTGTGGAGGACCTATTATTTTTCCAAATTCAGGAAACCTGATCATTACACCCGTAGCTCCACACAATCTGAATGCACGACCAATTGTTATTTCGGATACAAGTGTGATTTCCTTTGAAGTGGAAGGACGGGCAGAAATTTTTCTATGCACACTTGATTCCAGGTTTGAAACAGTCACTTCTTCAACCAAGTTAAGCATTCGCAAAGCGGATATCAAGGCACGGTTTATACAACTTTACAATTATTCATTTCTGAAGACATTGCATGGAAAACTTTCCTTTGGCAAAGATTCGCGCAACTGATGAAACCGCTATTGATTCCCATCGAGTGGAATGGGTCTACATTGCATGCTGATCTGAGCAAAGGAATTTGCATTGCGATTCCGCTTGATCATACCCGCGATCAGCCTAATGCGTACTATGCTCCTTTGTATGAAGCATCACCTGTCAAAGAGGGTAACTGGATCGGTGATACCCGCGAAGGTGGCAGTGTGAATTTTTATAACATTCAACTTAATCCACATGGCAATGGGACACATACTGAATGTGTCGGACATATATCTATAGAGCGTTATTCCATTCACCAGGCATTATCGCCGGAGTTTGTGGTTGCTCAATTGATTTCTGTTTACCCTTCATCACAAGACAATGGAGATCACATCTTACGAGAATTGGAGTGGACACCTGGAGTTGAGGCGGTGATTATTCGTACAATGCCAAATCATCCGGATAAAATGGTGCGTCATTACAGCGGAACTAACCCTCCGTATCTTGATTACATGATGGCCGGTAAGATGGCTACTGAGGGTATACAACATCTGTTGCTGGATCTGCCTTCCGTGGATCGTGAAAAAGATGATGGTGCACTTTTAGCTCACAAAGCATTTTGGCAATACCCGGAAAATCCGAGAACCTTTGCTACCATTACTGAGTTTATTTATATTGACAATGTAGTAACTGATGGATTATATTTACTTCAGATACAGATAGCTGCTTTGGCACTCGATGCCAGCCCGAGCCGTCCATATATCTATCCGCTGAAATGAAACAGCCGTTGTATACCGACCGATCCGAAACATACGATGCCTTCCTGGCGATCGAGGCCGGGGCATACAAAGAGAAAATTCAGTATATCGAGGAGAATTTTTTCATGCTACGCGAGTTGGATGCTGATGAATATTTTGATATGATGGTGCTGTATGCAGAGGCATTATTTGAAACCGGAGAATATGGCCGGCAGGCAAAACTTGCGGATCACATTCTTGAAATGAGCATTGAACGGAATATTGTCATGCATCGTGGCCAGGATGTTTATTTTGAAACGTTATTTAAAAAAGCAGCGTCATTACACAATCTCGATCATGTCGATCAGGCTGTCCATATTCTGAAAGAATTGCTCAAGATTAATCCCGATCATGAAAGCTCAAAATTATTTCTGATCAACTGCATCATCCGTCAAAAAAAATATACGGTCCGGCCTTATCGAAACATCAGTCTTATTCTTCTTTTACTTAGTGCCGGCGTGATTGCATTTGAATTGTTGTTTGTTCGCCGCTTATGGCCTACATGGACTGGCATTGTGGAGATCATCAGGAATGGGTTGTTTATTAGCGGTGTTGTATTATTGATTACTGGCGAAGTGATGGTGAGGTATAAGGCGGTGGAGGATGTGTATAGTTTTACGAAGCAGACGAAGAAGAGGAAAGAGGGGCATGAGGTGTAGAATTTAGAAGTAGTATTTTACAAAAAATTTGCAGACATGTTAACAAAAAAAGAAGTAAATAAACAAATCAAAGAGTTGCCGGATGAATTTACACTGGATGAACTCATCGAAAGGCTTTTGATCGTGGAGAAAGTGAATCGTGGGCTCAAAGATGTTGAAGAAGGGAGAACAGTTACTGAGGCCGAATTAGATAAAAGGATGGAAAAATGGTTCGACTGATCTGGTCTGAGCTGGCTGCAAATGAACTTGAGGAAATATTCGAATAAAACAGTTTTGTCGATTAAATTTATTTTTAATTTTTTATTATTCACTTATTCATCATTCTCCCAGGGTAACTTCTCAGGATATTTTTCATCCTTTGACAATACAAAAATCCATTATGAAGTTATCGGTGAAGGCAAGCCGGTATTATTAATTCATGGTTTCACAGGCACTGGAAATGATTGGAAAAAGAAACCCCTTGCAGACAGTTTGGTTGCCAATGGATTTAAAATAATTATTGTCGACTTAAGAGGAAATGGATTATCGGATCAGCCAGCTGTACCGGAAGCCTATGCTGATAATGCTGAAGCAAAAGATTTAATGGGGCTCATGCATTATTTAGGTATAAAAAAATATGATGCTGTTGGTTATTCCCGCGGATCAATCATTTTAGCAAGCTTACTGGTATTGGATAAGCATTGTAAGCGAGCAGTACTAGGTGGAATGGGAGCAGATTTTACAAATCCATTATGGCCCAGGAGAATTGGTTTTTATAACGCATTAATGAATGATACGATTAAAGGCTATGAAGATTTTAGAAAATACATTGCCGGCAAAGGACTTAATCCATTAGTGTTAGCTTGTCAGCAAAAGGAGCAACCATCTACGTCTAAAGAAGAACTTGCAAAACTGAAACAGAAGGTCCTGATTATTTGTGGAAATGAGGATAAGGATAATGGGAATGGAGCGGATTTGCAATTACTGATTCCACATTCGAAGTTTGTTGAAATAAAGGGTAATCACAATACATCAGCCTATACGCCGGAATTTGCAGAGGAGATATTAATGTTCCTCAGGGAATAATGCATCTTCTTTGCAAATGAAATTTAAGCAATAGGGGCAGACACCCAAACATTTCGCTCCTATGGAGCTAGGATTATTTTTCCAATTCAATGACTACAAACATTTCGCTCCGATGGAGCTTAAAGGATTGTCAAATCTTAAGTAGATGAATTCTATTTGAATAAAGGAAAAAGAGTCCCCTTTAGGGGGTTTAGGGGCAAACTGATTACCGAATACTGAATACCGAACACCAAATACTTTTCTTAAAGATTTCGCACGGAGTACACTGAGCACACGGAGAAAGTATTTAGATTACTTAATCACCGGATTAAAGTAATATCTCCCTTCACTCTTCTCATTGTGCCATCGCCTAAAGTCAGCACCGCAGTAAAGGCAAACACTCCCGGACTAAGTTTCTTTCCATTTGATAAACCATCCCATCCATCCCAGGATTTTAATAAAAATTCATCTTTAGATAATAACATTTTACCCCAGCGGTCAAAGATGTAAAGTGTATGAACATACGTATTCTCTGAATAACTTGAAATGGTCCAGTGATCATTGAAGCCATCACCATTCGGAGAAAATACATTTGGAACATAGATTTGATCAAAAGTGCTGCTGTCAAATGTTACGCTGATGAATGTCGATAAGTCGTACACACAACTATCAGCATCCGTGATATGCATGTTAAGCACAGTGGATGAATCCGGAAATGCCCAGGTTGTAGCGCAGGTATCACAACTTACAATCCATGGTGGTAACCATTGAAAATGTAAACCAGGTTGATTAATATCTCCGGTGATCATCACTTCCACACTATCTCCGGGATGTGAATTATATAGCGGAGGTAATGCAAAATTCAAAGCAGGTGAACTCTGAATGAAGAAAGAATCAGACGCAGAACAACCACCGGCATCAACAACAGTGACAATATACGTACCATCAATAAGCCCTGTAACCATTGAATCACCCTGTAGAGGAGGATTCCAGAAATATTGAAATGGTCCGGTACCCTGCACTGTTAATACAATCGAACCAAGATCAATACAATTCCAATCAGTTACACCTGATATGACTGGTCCGGAAGATAATGTAACATGAACATCCAGTGTCGTATCACATAAAGATGCCGGATCGCTGAGAAGAAATGAATAATCTCCCCCGGCATTGATCCACTGCCCCTGGATCAATATTGAATCACCCGCACATATTTCTGTCTGCTGGAGAATAAATTCACCTGTACAGCCGGGAGACAATAAAAAGTCAAAATTTATACTTCCACATATCGTATCAGATACAGTACCAGATCCATTCAACACTACCAATCCTGGAGGTAAAACGGTACTATCAATCGAAACTAAATAGTTTGCAACGGGGTATTGCCCGTTGACAGATCCGTTGATATCCGTTACAGAAATGTAAGGAAGATGATTAATCATGTCATCAATGACAATAGTAATGCCACTGATCACTGTATCTGCAGGAGATAATATTCCATCCTGATCAACATCTACCCAAACCGTTGCACCAATGTTGATTGAATCTTCTAAAACGATATTGACTGCAAATGTCGAATCACAACCCAATGCACTTATCAAGTGCACTGTATAATGACCTGTGTCGCTCCATGTACTATCACCCAGGATGACATCTTCACCCGGACAACTTTCAATTGTTAAATCTTGTCCGATCACAGTACAATTTTGCATCAGTAAAAGTGAAACAATGACAGAGTCATCACATGTCACAATCTGTCCCTGTACACTATCGATCACAACCTTCCACTGAGGAGAAAGTAAGGAAAGATTAAACGAAGCGGTATACAACGATGCCGGATAATCTTCGAAAACAAATCCTCCATCAGCTTCTGTAAATGTTTTGCCGTATTGAAGTCCGTCAGCTGATTCAATCTGAACAGGAATGCCAGATAATAACATATCAGCTGCTGTAATCATGCCATCACCATCGACATCCAGGTAAGTCAACACAGTAATTGATCCGACTCCGGTATATAGCATGATATCGAGCGGATCAGATGTAGCTGTGCAACCATTCGTCGTTGTGACTTCAATTGTGTAGCTTCCATCAGAAGTAATAAGATAAGAGGAAGGCCAGGCTGAACCGGATTGATAGACCAAACCATTTTGATAAATAGTCCATGATGTTACATTGTCTATGTAAGGCAGGCAAACAGACAGAGGATCACACTCGATGTGACATCCTCCCGGAATCTGATCCACAGGTGCTGAAGGATGTATTGTGATATTATTACTTACTGTCGAACAACCGTGTTGATTAACAGCTGTGACATGATATATGCCTGCATCTGTGACAACGATGGAGTTGCCTGATTGGCCATCTGACCATTGATATTCAATACCAGCCTGTGGATTAGTGACCTGTAATGTATTGTGATCAAAACTACATGCACTTCCATTTGTCAATGTAATATTTGGAGTATTAGGCAATGCAAAAACTTCAACAATATAAAATGCGGTGTCAGAAATGCAACCTGTGCTTTGATCAGTACCTACTATAGAAAATTCATGCACACCGGGGAACGGTAAATTTCCTCCTTCGTCCGTGAATATCAACACTGGACCTGTTGCACCATTGTTCCATTGAAGTGACAAGTTGTTTTCGAAAAAAGCATGAAGCTCAAATTCCGTCCCTTCGCAGATATTTAAGGTATCATGCCAGGGGCCATATTCTCCGGGATCAAGGATCTCATGACCTTGTACAATGATATTTGGTTTTGGGGACACAGTGATGAATTGCGGAGGAGGAGAATAGGTGCAATGAAAGGCATCTTCTAATACAAGACTATAGTTATCAGAAGTTGCAACTTCAATCTGTGAAGTCATTTCTCCGGTATTCCAAATCCATGTTAAGCCTCCTCCCGGAGCTATCAATCTAGCTGTATCACCAAAGCAAATAGTAGTAGAAGGAATAACAGCGATATTGCCACTCAATGTGTTTTGACGGATATCAAGCGGAAGTGTGGCTTGTGAAGAGCAACCAAAAATATCATCGGCTGAGACGGTGGATGTGTAAATGCCCTGCACGCCATAAGTGTGAAATACTGTGTTTGCAAATGCCTGATTCAATATGCCGCTTGCAGGATCACCGAAATCCCAAACGATATTATAAACCTGACCAGGTAATATTAATTTGTACGCCTCGTCTTCGCAGAAAACAGGATCATACACAGGAGTTAAAACAGGTCCGGCTGAGATATGAATTGATGCAGATTTGGAAGTCATACATCCACTCGTCATCGTCACTGTAAGTGTGACGATATAGTCTCCATCAGAAACAAATGTATGCACTGGATCCTGATCAGCAGAAACATTTGACGCACCGCTTGCTGGATCGCCAAAATTCCATGACCAACCAGCTATCACCTCAGCCGGAATAAAAGTGGTGAGGTCTTCAAAGTCGATATTTGCATTCACACACCTTCCTGTTGATTTGAAATCAGCTACTGCTCGAATGGTATCCGTATAAGACTGAATATGTCCACAATCTGTCAAATCGTATGGATAACCCACCAGATGCCCTAACAAGAGAAGATGATAATACCCGGGTTGCAAATAAGTATGATCCAGTATATCCACGTTCTCAACACCAATAATGCCTTCACTGATGCTATAAATGAACCATGTCGACTGACCGGGTATGAGATTCGGATCCTGCGCTGTGTAATGTCGAACAGGACATTCAGGACCTGTCGCATGAATACCGAAATCAAAAATCTGAAAGGTGCACCCTGCACCGGGCAAACCGCCACCTGCGCCACCTGTACATCCACAACAATCATTGATGGTAATTTTCGGAGAAGATGCGGTACAACCATATTGATTGACTACAGTCACATAGTAAGTTCCAAATTGGGTCACTGTATAGATTGCCCCTGTTGAACCTGTGCTGACATCATCTTTGAACCATTCAAAAACATATCCATCATCATCTGTGTTGGCTACTAATACTACACCTGCAGGAATCGAGTTGCAATAAGTATCATCACCCGGGCTCGTGACATAAACTGATGGCGCAGGATAAGAAGTGATCGTGAAAGTTTTGGTGGAAGAACATCCCAGTGCATCTGTTACTTCAACTGAGTATGTCCCGGGAAAAAGATGCACATTGTTAAGAGCGCTTATCACAACTCCATTGTTGTCTTTCCATACATGAGAAAGAGCCGGCTGATCTGTAATCAGCGAAACAGTTTCATTTGCGCAAGCAGCAAGCGGTCCGATCAAATTGAATGCAGGATGAGGATGTATTGTTGTAGATAGATCAATCGTTGTGCCACAGGTATGTAATCGAAGTGTCGCTGATCCTGATTGGGTCCAGAATATTTCGACATGATTCAAATCACTTTTTCTGACCTCACCAAAATCTGCAGGAATGATTTCCCATACATAATCAGAGCCGCTGATGTAAGGAATGGTATAATCTTCGATTGAATTGTAACAAACATCCTGAGATCCTATGATGATGAGATTAGTGGCAGGGCTTAATGTAATACTAATGGTGTCAGAAATGCATTCAGGATATTGTATATCGGCATGTGCTCCTTCTATAATGTAAGGAAGTGATGGACCAAATACATGTTGTATCGATTGACCTTGAGCATGTGTGATAGATGCACCATCTGTGATCGTCCATTGTGTAGCAAAATCACCTGCTTCTTCGATCGTATATCCAAAAGGCTGACCAGGACAAATCTCATGATCTCCGTCAATACCCAGTGGAGCATCCGGAACAGCAGTGACAGAAATTCTTTGCCGCACTAAATCTGTACAATAAGCATTTGATGAATTGGTGGCGACCCAATAATATTCACCTGGCGGATAGGAAAAAGTATGTGTGAATGATGATGAAGGCCCAAATACAGGTGAGACTGTTTGTCCATCATTATTTTCAATATGCCATTCTACATTTGCGGGTAATGGTGAAATAAATCCGGCAGAGGCATTGATCGTTGCATCAGCATCCTGGCATACATGTACATCTCCATTCAATGTGATTTCAGGAGTAATGCTGCCAAAGAATACATCCTGACCAGAACACTGGAGAAAGCAATTGTTGTATTGCACATAAACTTCTGCAATAGTCACCACATTGACATCATTCCATCGCACAGTGACTGCGTTCGTTGTTGCACCGCCGAGAATAGTGCCGGTAGGTCCGGTGTTCCAATGATATTGCGTTCCGGGAAAATAAGGAACCTTGTAAGTTGTAATTTCTCCTGAGCAAACAGCGGCATCTCCAGTGATCGGTCCATCTGGTGTAAGGATAGGAATATGAAAAGTATTGGTGAAAGAACAATACGTTGAGGCACAATTGCTGACAGCGAGATCTATCAGTCCTTCGGGTCCGTCATGCCAGATGATCTCTATAAAATCATCATCACTTTCTCCTCCGTTCACTACAGTTCCATTTGGGGAGACAGTCCATGAATATTGAGTACAGCCATTTGTCGTTGCAGTATATCGTTGTCGCGTCTCGGGGCACACAGTGTTGACACAATCAAGCGTTGGAGCAGGAGCAGGTAAAACTTCCACCACGATTTCTTTTATTGATTCACACATGCAAATACTTTCAGCATTAAGTGTTACCGTATAAAATCCTTCTGAATTGTAAGTATGTGTAGCATCAAATCCGCTTGATATAGTTCCATCTCCGAAATGCCATGAATAGGTCAGTCCATTCACGGAAAGATTTTCAAACATAATCTCCTGGAATTTACAAACAGAAAGTGTGTCGTGGTTGTAAGCAGGAGTGGTGTGAAAATCAGCTGCAGGTTGTGGAAATATTTCAAAGCAAAGTGAATTGGAACATAACGTTCCAATGGTGGATACTGAACCGTTTCCGCCACTTCCCCAGGTCACTTCAATTGTATCCTGGTTAATGTATGTGTAAGAATCAGCTCCTGTGATGTTTAATTCACTATTTGGCGGTTTAATAATCGTTGATATTCCTCCTGCGCACACTTCATAACACTTGGTTAATGAGTCGATTTCAAAGCAGCCCGCCACTGAAATCGGCGCAGGTGTTCCAATCACCAGGATAAATAATGTATCCGTTAAAAATTGCTGATTTGGAGAATTGGATGTAGCCACAAGAGTATACAACCCGGGAGCGATGAAGCTGATCACAGAAGAATACAGATTGGTTGATAAAATCTGGGCTCCACCAAGAGGAGTAATCGACCATAGTGTATTCATAAGTTGCTCCTGGGTGTCCAAAAAATAGACTTTTGGACTGGTGTCACAAGTGATCTTGCTCGGTCCATCCAATATATAATGAACCTGCCCCAATAATGAGGAAGAGAACAACCAGAAAAGACCAATGATTATTGGAAACCGAGGCAAGGGCTGTAGGTTTTTGGTTTTCGTTTAGAAAGCTACAAAACTAAGATACTGTTTGGCAGGTAAGCGCTGCATATTATTGAACCAAATGATAAATTGACAGGTGTGTGTCAGTTTTTTTAAATTCACATGCTTAAAAATGTAATATTTAGTATCAGCCGATTCACGTCATTTGTGCATATTAAAATGAATAGTGAAATGAAAAAATACCTTCTCCATTTTATTGGCCTGGCTTTCATGCTATCGCTTGGCTTTTCTTGTTCTGACGATAAGGCGGAGGGTGAACAAGGAGGAAGACAATTGAATGTCCTTATTTTTAGCAAGACGAGAGGATATCGTCACGAATGCATTGAACCCGGAACAAAAGCATTGGAATCATATTTCAAAATGCACGGAATTACCGCTGTGCATAGCGAAGATTCGTCTGTGTTCACAACAGCAAAATTGAATCCATTTGATGTAATCATATTTTTTCAAACTACCGGAAATTTTCTTGATTCAAATCAACAAATAGCATTTCAAAAATTCATCAGGTCTGGCAAAGGATTTGTTGGAATTCATTCTGCATCGGATTCAGAGTATGATTGGCCATGGTTTGTAAATCTTCTCGGAGCCCGATTTGCCAATCATCCCGATATCCAAACAGGTACTTTGATGAAAACGGATACTTCACATATAGCTTGTAAACATCTTCCGGATCGATGGACACGAACGGATGAGTGGTATAATTTTAAACAAGCTCCATCAAATGTGCAGGTTCTTCTTACTGCTGATGAGTCAACCTACCAGGGAGGAACTATGGGAGCAAATCACCCGATGTCATGGTGTCATGTGTATGATGGTGGCAGAGCGTTTTATACGGCGCTTGGACATACGGTGGAAAGTTATCGGGATACGTTTTTTTTGGAACATGTGATGCAAGGGGTGAGGTGGGCGTCAGGAAAGTTCTGATAAGGACGGATACGGTCCGAAATTATTGGGAAATTTTATAGGGACGGATGCAATACGTCCCAACAGCAACGTCGGGACGTATTGCATCCGTCCCGACGCACTACATTCGGCCATTCCCAATTAATAAAGCGTACCTTTGTACCTGTAACTGATTTTTCTAACCTGCGGGCATCCTGACCTCCTACCTTGCCTGACCCCATAACCGATATAAATATTTTTATGAGTACGTTTCAACAAATGGGCCTCAAAAAGGAAATCCTTGACGCTATCGGCGAAATGGGATTCGAGACCCCCACATCCATTCAGGACAAAGCGATTCCTGTCATCTTATCTTCTACCCAAGATGTCATTGGCCGGGCGCAAACCGGTACCGGTAAAACAGGTGCATTTGGATTGCCTATTCTTCAAAAATTAAATCTGCATTCTGAACATGTCCAGGCGCTGATACTTTGTCCTACCCGTGAGCTTTGCATACAGATCACCAAAGAAATTCAGAATTATGCGAAGCATCTTCTCAATGTCCGTGTTATCCCGGTATATGGTGGAGCGAGTATGGATACACAAGTGTATGCCTTGAAACAAAAAGCTCAGATTGTTGTCGGAACACCTGGTCGTACGCTGGATTTGATCAATCGAAAAAAACTTAAACTCGAAGAACTGCAATGGCTTGTGCTTGATGAGGCAGATGAAATGTTGTCGATGGGATTTAAAGATGATATGGATGCGATTTTAGCGACTACATCGAAAGAAAAACAAACCATGTTGTTTTCTGCCACCATGCCTCATGAGATCATGAGGATCGTCAAAACATACATGCAGAACCCGATCGAGATTGCTGCAGAACAAATTCAAACAGGAGCTGACAATGTAACACATCATTATTATGAAGTTCATGCACGAGACCGTTATGTGGCACTCAAGCGTGTCATTGATATGCAACCGGATATTTATGCGATTGTTTTTTGTCGCACACGTGCGGAGACAAAAGAGATTGCTGAAAAACTTTCAGCTGAAGGATATAACAGTGATGCATTGCACGGAGACCTTAGTCAACAACAGCGTGAATATACACTTGGGCGATTCCGGAACAAGACTCTACAATTGCTAATCGCTACAGATGTAGCTGCACGCGGACTTGATGTCACTGATCTTACGCATGTCATTAATTTTAATTTACCGGATGATCCGGATGTCTACATTCACCGCAGTGGACGAACCGGACGTGCTCATCGTAAGGGAATTTCCATCACCATTATTCATTCAAGGGAAAATAACCGGATAAGAGACCTTGAACGCAGAGTAGGCAAACCATTTGAGCGTAAGAAAGTACCAACCGGAAAAGAAATTTGTGAAAAGCAACTTTTTCATCTTGTGGAGAAAGTTGAAAATGTGGAAGTGGAAGAAAAACAAATCGCAGAATTTCTTCCTGTGATCTATAATAAACTGAGTTGGCTGGATCGTGAAGAATTAATTAAACGTTTTGTATCTGTTGAATTCAATCGTTTCCTGGCGTATTATAAAGGAGCTGTTGATATCAATGTGGATCATAAAAAACCTGAAGGAAGAAAAACAGATTATCAAAGACCTGATTATAAAAACAGAGACTCCAAGCAGGGAGATAGAAGGAGTGAGAGGAGTGAGAGAGGTGAGAGGGGCGAGAGGAGAGGGGATCGAAGAAATGAAAAACCCTGGGAAGATCGGAGAAGATCTGAAAGCAATGATAAGGGCAAAGGGGAAGAGAGAAAGCCGGCAGAATTTGAAACACGGGATCGAAGCAGGAAACCGGTTTTTGACAAAGAGCAGGGAGCAGGGAGCAGGGAGCAGGGAGAAAAGAGATTTGAAGGGAAACGTGATTTCGAAAAAAGGGAAAGGCCACCCAAAAGAGATAAGTACGATGATAAACCTACACCTGCAAAAAGAGGTGCTGAAAGACCTAATGTAAAATTTGCACCACTCATCATCAATCTCGGTACTGTCAACAAATTCAATCCGAAAGATCTCTTATCGCTGATCAATCAATACATGCCAGACCAGGAAGCACAGGTTGGAAAGATTGAAGTCAGTTATACACATACAAAGTTTGATGTTGATGCAGATTATGCAGACCAGGTGATTGGTGCATTCAGGAAAGCGCAATACAGGGGAACAAAAATTACTGTTGATCAGCCAAGGAAGAAGAAGAACAAAGAAAATTAGTAATCGGTATTCAGTGATCGGTAATCAGTATTTGATAGACTCCATAAGAAAGGAATATCTGTAGTATTTCAAATGAATTGCCCTGGCCTTTAGGCCGGGCTTGTGGAAATTATTTTTATTTTTTTTCCAATGTCTCGATACGTTTCTGCAATTGTTCAATGATTTGCTGTTGCTCCTGCATTCCTTTGATGAGAACGGGAATCAATTCGGTGTAATTAATTCCAAGATATTCGAATCCCTCTTTTGAATCACCGGTAAAATTATTTTCAACAACAAGTTCCGGATATATCTTCTGCAAATCCTGAGCTATAAGACCGAAATGTTTTCCTTCGGGGAGTGACATTGAACCAAAATCTCCAACCTTAAATTCATACACAGCTGGATTCATTTTTTCGATGGCTCCTAATGCATTTGTCAATGGAAGGATATTTTTTTTCAAACGCAAATCCGATGCATAATTGTTTGTACCTGTACCGGCAATGTTTCCGTTGATATAAATGGCATTCGTGGCCCCACCCGCATCGGCATAAATTCCGGCACCGCCCCCAGTCGTACCTGCGCCAACCAGGCCATACCAATTTCCTATGAAAACACCGCCAATCCCATAGCCTCCACTTGCACCGTTTGAAGAACCAAAGACCCCCGTTCCATCATTAGATCCAGTACCTAAATACTTTCCGCGGATAGAAGCCGGAGCAGTTTCATTATAATAACTGGCCAGAAAATACCCACCTGCAGCAAGAGAAGTTGTGGAAAGTGCAGAAGTATTTGTGGCGGATTCAATATGCAATGTGGCTGACGGTGATGGTGTTCCGATGCCGATTTTCCCGTCTGCTTTAATTCGCATTCGCTGGGCACCATTTGTTCCGAATTCAATATCCTGGTTTTCAAAATTCCAAATGAGTGCTTCGCCGGCGGGCGTATTTTGGCCAACAAGAAAACCATCACCTGAAGTAGTGCCGGTACTGCCGGAAGTAAATTGAAGGACAGGAATAGAACTGTCGTGAATCTGTAAATTGTAATTCGGTGTACTGATGCCCATCCCAATTTTTCCATCCGCTTTAATCCGCATCCGCTGAGCACCATTTGTTCCGAATTCAATATCCTGATTTTCAAAATTCCAAATGAGTGCTTCACCAGCGGGCGTATTTTGACCAACAAGAAAACCATCGCCAGAGGCAGTGCCGGTACTACCGGAAGTAAATTGCAGGACAGGAATAGAACTATCGTGAATTTGTAAATTATAATTTGGCGAACCAATACCAATACCGATTTTTCCGTCTGCTTTTATCCGCATCCGTTCAGCACCGTTTGTACCGAATTCTATATCCTTGTTTTCAAAATTCCAAATCAATGCTTCACCTGCAGGAGTATTCTGCCCGACTATAAAACCATCAACGGAAGTAGCCCCAGTTCCACCGGACGTAAACTGCAAGTCAGATTGAATAGAACTATTGTGAATTTGTAAATCGTAATTCGGTGTACTGGTACCAATCCCGACGTTTTGGGAAAATGTGGACAAATAAAGGAGAGCGAATGTGCCGATAAATAAAAGGCGGAGGACTGTCTTTTTCATGATACAAGAGTTTAATGAATGACAGGAAAGAGAAAACCAATGTCCAGGGGAGAGCGCCTAAAGAATAGATAAGTTAAATTACAAATATTCCCCCAGAATTTTGTATTTTTCATTGTCTCCGACGGATTTTTAGCACATAACATTCCCTTTGAAGCCATGGAAAAAAATGCTTTCTTGTTTTTCGCAGCCTTGTTACTAAGCAGTATATCAAATGGACAAACCAACATCCACTTCACTAACCCTGCGATCTACAATATCCTTAAAGGCAACTATAACCCGCAGGATTATATGGCTGCCTACCCGGTAGATGATCCATATTTTATTGCTTCGCAATTGAATAGCGAAATAAATCCAGACTCCTTAAAAGCGACGTTACTCGCATTGCAGGCGTTTCATAACCGCAATACAGCATCTGACACTGTATCAGAAACAAACGGTATCGGTGCCGCACGCAAATGGGTATTATCGCAATTTGACAGATATAGCAATCAACAAGGAGCCCGGCTTGTCACCGGGTATCTTCAGTTTGATACGGTCATCTGTACGATGACGAGACATAAAAATGTTGTCGCTGTTTTGCCGGGCAGAAATATTTCTGATCCATCTTCTATCATCATCGAAGCGCATCTTGACAGCAGATGCAAAGACAACTGTGATATCGATTGTCTTGCACAGGGAATGGAAGATAATGCAAGTGGTGTTGCCTTAGTCCTGGAGCTTGCACGAATTATGAGTCGATTCACGTTCAACCATACCATTATTTTTGTTGCTATCACAGGAGAAGAGCAGGGGCTGGATGGATCCACCGCATTTGCTAAGTATGCTGTTCAGCAAAATATTCCGATTAAGGCAGTTTTGAATAATGACATTGTTGGTGGCATCATTTGCGGCGAGACCTCATCACCTCCATCCTGTCCGGGTTTAAATAATATCGATAGCACGCAAGTCAGGCTATTTTCATTTGGCGGATTTAATTCGTCTCACAAGGCGCTTTCCAGGTTCATTAAACTTGAATACAATGAAATGCTTCGTCCGCAGGCTAATGTACCTATGACAGTCTCAATCATGTCAGCAGAAGACCGCACAGGCAGAGGTGGTGATCATATACCGTTTAGGGAAAAGGGTTTTGCAGCTATGCGTTTTACATCTGCTAATGAGCATGGAAATGCCAATGTCGCGGATTCTACTTACCATGATCGCCAACATACTTCGGCTGATATACTCGGAGTGGATACAAATAGTGATGCCGAGATCGACAGTTTCTTTGTTGACTTCGATTATCTCGCCCGCAATGCAGCGATCAATGGAAATGCTGCAACGATGGCTGCGCTTGGACCCAAATCACCATCGATTTTGTCGGTAGGACAGGACGGAGATTTCCTGTACGTCCAGGTGGATGATCCGCAGGATTACAATCATTATGTAGTCGGGCTCAGGGTGAATACAAATGATTTCGATACGTTGTATTATATCACAGATTCAAAATCCGGCGTATTTAAATTACCTCACAGGAATGTGAATATTTTTATTTCGGCAGCATCTATTGATAGCAATGGAATAGAGAGTTTATTCTCTGACGAAAAACTGGTTCGACTCACTGCTACAAATGAACCCCAGGATCCAGGTGAGAAAATCGAACTGCTCCAAAACAAACCAAATCCTTTTGATGAATCAACGATCATCAGTTTTCTTGTCAATGAACCGGTATCTGTCCAACATGCCAAAATCCGGATTACAGATTCAAGAGGAGTGATGATCAAAGAAATTCCTGTAGCTATGAAAGAAGGGATAAACGAAGTGTTATTCAATCACGGATATAACATGACAGGAACTTACCTGTACTCATTATGGATCAATGAAAAATTGATTGCTACGAAGAAGATGGTGTTTGCGAATTAGGAGACTTTATATTTTTTCGCACGGAGAACACTGAGAACACGGAGGAAAATCAATCGCAGTGAGGGTATGAATTAATGTGCTGAAATTTTCCCTTTGCTCTCTGCTTTTTGTCAATCCAGCACTTCATACACCACCACCGGGTTTGTTTTATTTTTTAAGATAGCTTCTCCGACCTTTCGGCAATTGAAAGATTCTTTCACTTGCTGGTAAGCTAGCTCACTGATGAGGATCTGGCCGGGAGCAGCAGCAGATTGTAATCGCTGGGCGATATTGACAGCATCACCTATGATGGTATAATCTAACCGGCGAAGACTGGCAGAACCAATATTTCCGGAAATCATTTCACCGCTGTTAATTCCAATAGAAACTTTGGGGGTAAAAGAAACATGTTCAGATACGGTAGGCAGGCTGTTTATTTTAACTCTTACAGCCAGGCATGCATCAATCGCCCTGTCAAAATGATATTCACCCCTGAAAACAGCCATGATGGCATCTCCAATAAATTTGTCTACATAACCACCCTGTGCAATGATCTCCTTGACCATAACATCGAAATAATTGTTCAGTAATTTCACCACTGTATCCGGAGATTCATTTTCACTAATCGTAGTGAAGCTGCAAATATCAATGAAAGCAACAGTAGCCTCAATGGTATCACTGGCCATCAGCGAAGATTCAAATTCCCGCCCACCCATAAAATTGAGTACGGTTTCATCTACGTACATCCGGAGGATGTTATTTTCTTTGATGGCTTTGATGGTCTCCCGCATCTGGTGTACATAGTTGATGGTTTTCTCCATCGTCAATTCCAGGTCTTCAAAATTGACAGGCTTGGTGATGAAATCGAAAGCACCGCGGTTCATTGCCGTGCGAATATTATCCATATCGCCGTAAGCTGAAACGATCACCGATTTTAAAAGAGTATTTTGTTCATTTAATTTTGTCAGCAACGTCAGGCCATCCATTTCGGGCATGTTGATGTCGAGCAGGATGATGTCCACATCATCATGCTTGATCAACTGCTCCAGTGCATGAACGCCGTTAGAAGCAAAAACAAACTCGTAAAGATGTTCCCTTATTTTCTGACGGAACTTTTGTTTGATCAGCACTTCCAGGTCCGCCTCATCGTCTACCACTAATATTTTAGCCATCACATAATAGCTTTTAATTTTTCTTTCAATAGCGTAAATTCCACGGGCTTGGTCAGAAAATCATCAGCTCCCAATTGCATGGCTGTTTCATAATTTTCTTTATCGCCGTATGCGGTAATCATCATGACCACCGGTGGAGGTTGATGATATTTTTGTTTGATATATTTTAATAATTCAAGTCCGCTCATGCCGGGCATATTGATATCCGACAGGATCAATACAGCCTCATGCACATGATCACCCAGGTAAACCAATGCGTCTTCGCCGGAATAGGCAAATGCAAAATTCATTTCACCATCTCGAATTTCTTTTCTGAAACGTTGTTCAAACAGAACCCTTACATCTGTTTCGTCATCAACCACAAGTATTTTCATCAGTTGAATATATGATTTAAATAGGTAAACTAATAATAAACTCTGATCCTTCTCCTTCCTTTGTCTGTACTTTCAAATCCCCACCATGTGCTTTGACAATATCATAGCTCAATGATAATCCTAAACCTGTTCCTTGTCCTGTAGGTTTCGTTGTAAAGAACGGTTGAAAGATTTTATCCAATGTATTTTGAGGAATGCCATTCCCGTTATCTTTTACTGAAATCAAAACTTTGCCACCTGATTTTTTTGTGATGACGGATACGGTAGGTTCGTATGCAGGCACCGAGCCGGTTAAAGTTTTTTTCTTTTCAGCGACAACATAAAATGCATTCGTAATCAAATTCAAAATCACTCTCCCGATATCCTGTGGTACCACATTGATGGATCCGATATTGGGATCAAAATCTGTCTTCATGGTCGCATTGAATGTTTTGTCTTTTGCGCGGAGGCCATGATATGCAAGTCTCAAATACTCGTCAGCTAAAGCATTGATATCCGTAGGTTCTTTTACGCCACTGCTGCTGCGGCTATGCATCAGCATTCCTTTGACAATGGCATCTGCCCGCTTACCGTGGAATATTATTTTTTGTTCATTTTCATCAATAGCGTTTGCGACCACTTTGGCATCGTCTATTTTTCCATTATCCAGTTCCTGTTTCATTTCGGCGATTAATTCACTGTTGACTTCAGCGAAATTATTGACGAAGTTCAATGGGTTTTGAATTTCATGTGCAATACCTGCAGTTAGCTCGCCGAGTGAAGCCATTTTTTCAGAATGAACGAGTTGCACTTGTGTGATTTTCAATTCATGATAGGCTTTTTCAATTTCACGTGCCTGGGCCAATTCCTTATCCTTTGTTCGTTCTCGTTCTGCTTTCAGCCAAAGATTTTTCTGAAAACGATATCCAAAAAAAGCAAGCGTTATAAATGCCAAACCAAATAATATATAAGCCCACCAGGTACTCCACCATGGGGGCATGATCAGGATATCGACACTTTTTTCAATCCACTTATCACTACTCAGGTTAGATGCATTGACAATAAATCTGAATTTGCCGGGAGGGACATTATAATAGTTTGCCTGGTCTGCTGCTCCGGATTTGTGCCAATTCTTATCGTACCCTTCGAGCTTATAATAAGTGACTTTATCCTCCGGATCACCATAATTGATCATGGAAAAGCTGATGGAAAACACATTTTGATCATGGTGAAAATTGATTTGTTTTACCTCCTCAATATTTTCCACGATAGGACTTTGCGGACCAGGTGTAACCAATATTCCATTTAGCCAGAGATTGGTGAGTTGAACATTGACAGACGATGGAAGATTTTTAAGCTTATGCGGATCGAAAGCATAATAACCTGTCTGAGTTCCAAACATGAGCATTCCGTCTTTGCTCTTCAATGCGCAACCGGAACTCATATTTTTAGGATTGATGCCATTTCCTTTACTGAAGCGGACTACATTTTGTCTTGATGAATCCATCCGGAAAAGTCCTGAAGAGGTCGCTATCCAAAGATTGTGATCATCATCCTCTGTGATGGAGATGATGTAATTAAGTGTGTTGACGCCTTTGAGTTGTGTGAAGAATGAAAATTGATCGTTGGTCTTATCATACCAGTAAAGTCCATCATCTGTACCCACCCAAAGAATTCCTTTAGCATCTTTGAAAATATCCACGATACTACGCCCTTTCAGAAAGTGTGTGAATTTTCCGGAGTGCATGTCCATTTTATTCAAACCTGCCTCGTTGACAGCTCCTACCCAAAGTGTTCCTGGTCCATCCGGCAATAAGCAGGATATTATATCATCGCTGATGCTCGTTGTGTCTGTAGCTATGTGTTGATATGCAGCAAATGTTTCGGTCTTGCTGTCAAACCTGTTCAAACCGCCGCCCCACGTACAAATCCATAAGTTTGATTCCGGATCTGCATACAAATCATTAATGGCATTAAAACTCAAACTCTCGCGATTCCTTGGATCATGGTAGTACCGTTTAAAAATTTTTTTGGTAGGATCAAACCGGTTAAGTCCATTACTGGTACTCACCCAGATGAATCCATTCTGGTCACGGGTCAGTATGTTCGCATAATTACTACTGATGCTGGTAGGATCCTGCGGATTATTTCCATATTGTTCAATCGCTCCGGTGTTCAGATCTTTCCGGATAAGACCATTGCTAGTGGCAAACCAAAAAATACCCGGATCTTCTTCTACTATGCAACTGATGGCCAGACCTTCAAAACTATATTCGGGAATAATATTATGGAAGAGTTCAACCTGGAATAAGCTGATCTCCTGGGTACTCACCCATAACAACCCATCTTGTGAAGTAAACGCACACCATCCTGACCTGTCTGTAAAACCATTTGCATTCTTTGAATTTGCAATGAAGAAAGTAGTCTTCTTTGTATTTGGATCATAACGAGATAAACCATTGGACAGTGTTCCTATCCACAATCCACCTTCATAGTCTTCAGCGATAAATGTAATGTGATCATAGGCACCTAATACAGGAGGGCGACACGGTCGATGTAAATCAGGATCAACAGAACTGATACGTTCGAAGAGGCCTGTCTTTCTATCCATAAGGTGCAATCCATCGCCCCTCGTACCAACCCAGAAGTCTCCCCTGCTGTCTTCAAAAATGGACCTCACTTTATTGTCTATCAGTGAATGCGGGTTTGCGGGATCATGCATGTACCGGGTGAATGTTCCTTTCTGCCGATCGAACCGATTCAGTCCGCCTTGTTCATCTAAATCCCATGGCAGTCCGGTTCCCACCCAAATGGTGCCTTCGTGATCTTCATAGATGGCTCGGATTTTATTGTGACTCAGACTTGTCGGATCATCTGCATGGTGACTAAAGTGGGTGAACACTCCTGTCTTTGAATTGAATAAATCAAGACCGGCATACGTACCAATCCAAAAATTACCAAGATGATCTATCAGTAAAGCTGCAATAGTATCACTGCCCACACTTTTAGAATCTTCCGGATGATGCCTGTAATGAATGAAGTGATTAGTTTCCGGATCAAACTTATCGAGTCCCTGGCCATAGAAGCCAATCCAAAGTATGCCTGGCGTATCGGCTAAGAGGCATTCGGGGTGATATCCACCTAACGTGGTGCTGTCTTTGTCATTATAATAATAGCTGGTCATCAGGCTCCCGTCATACCGGGTGATACAACTATTGGTCTCATCCGAAAACCACATCGCTCCGTTTCGATCCTGTGTGATATTGTTGATCTTTCCCCCGATTCCGTTGCTGGATGTGACAATATGAAACTTTACCTCACTGGCTTGAGTGAGTACAACTGACGGAATCAGAAATAATATGGCAAAAGCAAGGAGGAGAGGAATAAGTTTCATGATAGATTGGATCGTTAACTTGCTTTTGGTTTTTCATCGGGCAATAGAACGGTAAATGTAGTTCCTTCTCCTTCAGTAGTCTCAACTTTCAATTCACCCCCGTGTGCTTTCACGATATCATAGCTCAAGGATAATCCTAAACCTGTTCCTTGTCCAGTAGGTTTTGTTGTAAAGAATGGTTGAAAGATTTTATCCATTACTTTTTGGGGGATGCCGGAACCGTTGTCTTTGACGGAGATTTCTACTTTGTTTGCCCCTAAATCCCCTAAAGGGGACTTGTTAAGTTTTGTAGTTATGATGACTATCGGCTCATATAGTAAGTCCCCTTTAGGGGATTTAGGGGCAGAAGGAGAATTTTTCTTTTCTGTCACCGCATAAAATGCATTTGTAATCAAATTCAAAATCACTCTTCCGATATCCTGTGGCACAATATTGACCTTGTCAATGCTTTCATCAAAATCGGTTTTCATGGTTGCATTAAATGTTTTGTCTTTTGCGCGAAGTCCATGATAAGCCAATCTCAAATATTCGTCAGCTAATGCATTTATGTCCGTTGGTTCTTTCACACCACTACTGGTACGGCTGTGTTGTAACATGCCTTTCACTATGGCATCCGCACGTTTGCCATGATGATTTATTTTTTCCTGATTAACTATTACATCATTGGCAATAGTTTTTGCTTCTTCCAGGTGTCCATGTTCTATTTCATCTTTCATTTCAGTTAATAACTCTGTATTAACTTCAGAAAAATTGTTC
>JAAEAZ010235351.1_pt1 | contig 22718 bp, 6 predicted proteins | sample 7277811 | NCBI WGS metagenome assembly JAAEAZ01 (sample SAMN13876997, study PRJNA601929) | soil metagenome | isolation source: soil | host: Panicum virgatum | place: USA: Fermi National Accelerator Laboratory | collected 2010-11-19 | reverse complement strand
AGAAGATACCTACGTTGCGGCGAAGGAGTTTCATATCATATGCAGTTGGGATGAACATTTTTATCCAGGAAGGGAATGCAGACATGGGGAGAGCAAGTCCGGAGGATTGGAGGAAGGATCTGCGTTGCATTTAAAATGATATCTTACAGTTAAATATATTTCTTCAAACTTACGAAACTCAATGATGAAAATACTTATCGTAATCATTTTAGCTGCGTTCAATATTGGATTACAGGCTCAACAAAATGAGGAGCCTTATACCTATACGGAAAAAATGCCTGAATTTCCAGGTGGAATGGAAGAAATGTATAAATATGTTTATTCTAATCTTAAATATCCTATCGATGCCAAAAAAAATAAAATTACCGGTCAGGTAAATGTTCAATTCAGAGTTGAAAAAGATGGTGAAATCGATAGCATTAAGGTAGTTCGTGGAATTGGTTATGGCTGCGATGAGGAAGCCAAAAGAATAGTGGCTTCAATGAATGATGGTTATAAATGGACGCCTGGAAGTCATCATGGCCATCCAGTTCCTGTAACTTTCACACTACCGATTAAGTTTGTATTAAATTAATTCAGTTTATTTCTTGATGAATTTGTAGATAATGAAATTGCTCTCATTTTTCCTGTTCATTTTTTCATGTTTTAATGGTCAACTATTCGGACAAGTTCAGGAAGAATTAGTCTTACATGATGAACAAATTCCTGTATATTATGGAGGCTCAGATGCTATGTATAAATTTATTGAAATTAGAATCAGGTATCCAAGGAAAGCTTTAAAAAATAATATTTCAGGTGAAGTCATCACCCAATTTACATTGGATACGAAAGGTGATATGAAAGATATTCATGTAATCAAGGGCATAGGTTATGGATGTGATGAGGAAATGGTTCGTGTATTAACAATAATGAATAAAGAAAAATTATGGACGCCTGGAATGAAAGATGGTCATCCGGTATCTGTCACATTTACAATTCCTGTTACGTTTGGGCTGAATGGTAATTAGAATCTAATCATGTTGTAGGAATAATTTCAAACGTGTACGTGATTTTTGCAATTTGATCAATCATTTTGCTTACTGTACAATATTTCTCCACTGATAATGAAATGGCTTTATCGGCTTTCGAAGAATCTATATCGCCATAAAGTTTGTAGTGGAGATGAATTGCTGTGAACAGCTTTGGGATCTGATCCTGGGCGCGCTGGCCATCAAGTTCAATTTCCAGGTGCTGAAGAGGTTGTCGCATCTTTTTTAACAATTCCACAACATCTATAGCTGTGCATGCTGCGTGGCTCATCATCAGGAGTTCGGTAGGATAAGGGGCCTGATCCTCACCGCCTACGCTTCTTCCACCTTCAATGATGACAGAGTGTCCGCGTTCATTTGAAGCCTCAAAGCGGACTGCATCGTTGATTCGTTTCAGGTGAATTTTCATGTTTACCGGGCTTGAATGCACATAGATACTACATAGAAGTCGTTTTTTTGACCTATCTTTGCGGGCTTATCCAATCATTTTTCAAATTTCAACGCTTATGTGGGTATTGGCATTTTTAGGGGCACATTGGTATCTATCATTGTTTACACAGACCTTTTTCAATCACCGTTATGCTGCTCACCGCCAGTTTACGATGAAGGTAGGTTGGGAGAAATTCTTTTATGTGTTATCATTCATTTTCCAGGGTGCTTCTTATCTGAGCCCTCGTGCTTACGCGATCATGCACAGAATGCATCACGCTTATGCAGATACAGAATTAGATCCGCATTCTCCAAAATATGATGCCAATTTATTTGCCATGATGTGGAGAACCAGAAATACCTATATGAGGATATTTGAGCGCATCACTCCTGTTGATCCTAAGTTTTCAAAGGAACTTCCTGATTGGAATACATTCGACAGGTTTGCTTCCAACGGTTGGATACGCATTGCCTGGGTTGTTATCTATGTTGCGATATATATATTGCTGGGTGCGCCCTGGTGGTTATTTCCTTTGATTCTTATCCATGCTGTTATGGGCCCATTCCATGGTGTGATTATCAATTGGTTTGCACACAGTGTTGGATACATCAACTTTAAGATGAAAGATACTTCAAGGAATCTTTTTCCTGTGGACCTGATCATGTTGGGCGAAGGACTTCACAATAATCATCATAAACATGCCGGCAGGGCTAATTTCGGATGGAAGAAATATGAAGTTGATCCTGTATATCCTGTGATCAGGATGCTTGATTTATTCAAAGTGATTAAGCTAAGAAAAGTGGTTGCTGAAAAAGCAATCGCGGAGGAACCCGTGTTATCCGAAGTGAATTCTTAAGCAGGCAAATCGAATTCTTTTAATTTCCAGATCGCGTTATTTATCGTTATTGGTTAGATGGAGTAACAAAACTCCTATTTCCACTGGCCATTGAATTTATCTTAATTCATTCTGACAGACTGGGTGGTTTCCTGCTTTTTGAAATGACATATGGAATGATCGTCAGCGCTGTAGCCATCAAAAGCACGATGATAATGAGATATAGGTTTCCAAGATTTTGAAAAGAAACCACGAAAAGGATAAATGCGCAATTGGTTAATACAAGAACAACTGTGGCCTGAGTATGTGTGAGACCTGTATCAAGCAATAAGTGGTGAATGTGGCTTCGATCCGGATAGAGTGGAGACTTACCATTGAAAATTCTCACGACAAAAACCCTCAATGTATCAAAGAGCGGAAGAATCAAAATTCCGACAGCAACGGCCGGCACAGCTTTGAATGCATAGGGAGAACCTTGAATCTGGCCGTGAACTTCAATAAATTCAATCACCAGGATAGCAGAGATTATTCCGATCAGCATCGAACCTGTGTCTCCCATAAAAATCCTGGCAGGTGTAATGTTATATCTTAAAAATGCTATGGTGGCACCGGCCAATGAAAAAGCAATGATGGAGAGGTCTGTCCTGTCGATTAGGAAAAACCATGTACCCATAGTAAGAGATATGAGTGTGGCCAGGCTACCTGATAGTCCGTTGATGCCATCGATCAGGTTGAATGCATTGATGATCACCAGGATGGTGAACATGGATAGCAAAATGGATGGTATGACCGGTATGGTGTAAATCCCGAATATACCGTAGAGACTTGTAAGCCGCACCTGGGCTTTGAACACTAAAATAAAGCAAGCCAAAATCTGTCCAAGTAATTTTCTATAAGGTGACATAGGAAGGATGTCATCTTTAGCACCAATCAGAAATATGATGATAAAAGCGCAAAGGATGTATTGTAAATCTCCAAAAACATCGAAAGGGGTCCAGAGAATAATACTAAAAATAACGCCTGCAAATATGGCTACTCCGCCAAGTGTAGGTACAACTTCCTGGTGTGATTTACGGGAATCAGGAACATCATAAAGTTGTTTTACCCTTGCGATATTGATGATACTCGGAATCGCCAAATACACCAATAAAAATGCTGTAATAAAACTTAATATGATGTCATACATAAGGAGGCGAAGTTACTTCTAATCCTACGACTTCCATCCGTACAATGAATTAGAAATCATAAGGTATCAGAAAACATTTCAAACAAAAGCCCCGGCATATGAGTCCGGGGCTTAAAATTGATGAGTTCTTACTTTAATCTTTGATTACTCAAGGCGAACCATCTTCTTGGTGGCACTGTAATTACCACTATCAAGTCGATAATAAAGAACTCCATGAGTTATAATATCTTTTTTATTCAATAGAATGGATTGATGACCTGCAGAATATTCTCCTTCAACGGTCTTCACCATTTTACCGGTGACATCAAAAAGTGATAGTTTGACATGACCTGCTTCGGGCAGATTAAAACTGATGGTCGTTGTTCCTGTCCACGGATTTGGTTCATTCTGGAATAAGGCGAATTCATTTTCTGCTTGTTCCGGTGTATTGCTAAGCTTCACATCGAGGATTTCACTTTCAAAAGTGTAGGCTTCAGCATCTGTGACTTTACCTGACAAACTGATCATATCCCTGACATCACCAGTTTGCCTTGCGATGAATTGAAGGACAATAGTCATGTCTTTCTTATCTGCCGGTTTTTTATCATTTTCCTGGTTCCAGCTCATCGTGACGATTCCATTATTTAATACACCAACATTCTCATTGCTGATGCTTATGTCATCGCTGCTGATTCCAAGATATTCAAGTCCTTTGGTTTCAAGTGTCCACTGGAATCCTTCCAGCAGTTCAGGTATAGTCATGGTAACATTTATGACTTTACCAATCTCTGCCTTGGCATCACCTCCCAATTGCATATGAAGCATCCTTCTACCTTGTCGAGGTTGAACCTGGGCTGCATTTGCTTTTACACTGTTATTGACGTCGCCTATTTTAACTCCCATGAAATCCAGACCAGATTGGGATGTGCCATCATATTGACGTTGGATCACTTCTTCAAAAGGCCATGGATGAGTCGGATCCGGTATAACATAATTTCTATCAACAAATCTCCAGCTGTCATTATTCGGAAACTCATGATAGATTCCAAGGATAAGTTTGCGGATCTCTATGAGGTCAATCACGCTTACCTGCTGATTGTTATTAGCATCAGCTGCAATGTACTGGTAAGGTGAAGTGAACGGTTCGATTCCTAACAGGTGCTTCTGGATTCTGACCAGGTCAAGCGTGCTCACACCATTTCTTGGTTCATCCAATCTCTTTGGAATGATCTGGTAACGCTGACCATCAACCGGGGGTACAACTAAAGTATAGCGGCCATTATCTCCGGTAGTCATTGAATAAACTGTCTCTGTATTAGAATTGAGTGATACATCCACTGATTTCACAGGGTCATTATGGTCGGTTAATATCTGACCTTCGTACACGATACTACCTGAATTGTCACAATTACCGCTGTTATCCGTAAAGACAATCGTCGTTGAGCAAAAATCTTTATTTCTTTCATCCCAGCTGATCACTCCATTACAATTGTCGTCAGTTCCTCCATCAGCAACCCAGATATCGACATTGATCTCTGTATTAAAGACCGGAATATTAGTAGAATCAAATACATTACTTGGCTGATAAACGCTTCCGCTGAAACTATACAGTAAATCTGCAGCAGGTGTGCAATCATCAAAGCTTGATGCATTAAAATCTTTTGCCCACAAAGTCACCTGGCATCCGATGGGCATCACAACCGTACTTAATCCTTGTATGCATACAGGCGTTGGTTGCTTGCAATCTTCTAACCGGAGAAGGTATTCACAATGACTCCAGTTACCGCAACCATCTTCTGCGCTCCACAATATCTTGTGATAATCTCCGCAGAATGGGCTGTTGTAAGGAATGCCATTATTTCTTATAGATGGACTTGCATTATTTCTTGTATTAAAACACAGGGCCGCATCATGGTTTTCATCGACCGTTGTTGTCGTCAGTGGCTGGAGATAAATAAATTCATCACCATTGAATAAATACAATTTCACATCATAATTCACGGCATCGCTGCATGATTCATGTACTGTCTGACATAAATTCAGATGAACGCTACAACTTGATGACAATGGGTTTTCTTCTCCGAGGAAAGCCTGGTTATTGTCAGGAAGTGATACGCCATCATCCGCGAGACACAGTGTCACCGGTTGGCCCGGGCAATTCAAGAATTGCGGACCTTCCTTGTCATGTACCTTGATGACCTGGGTATAACTCCACAGGCCTTCTCCTGTCTGAGTGTTATATTGACACCAGTCGATGATCGACCACTCTCTGAGTATTTTGAAACATGCACCTTCTTCCACAAAGTCAAATCTTGTGTCTTCATAAGCGACACCGATGAGACTGCAAGCATTATCGAAAATTTGGGGTTCTCCTGTTCCGGATAAGCTATCAGGACAGTTAGTTAAGAGCACATCACACGGCCATATAACGCCATCATTTGGATTTTCGTTAAAACAGTTTTGATCAGTGATGTAGAAAGGATCAAAATTAACTACCCAAATACGCTGAGTACATGTACCCGGAGCAATGCCCTGGTTACCATCAGAAGCGCTGAATCGACGTTCAATTAATTTCACTGCTCCTGCCGGTGCTCCCGGTGGAAGATCGTCCCCACTGCAGTCATTGATGACATGGACTCTTACCTGCAGGTTAACTTCACAGTTATCATCTGCCCAACCATCTATACCCCAAATGTGTGGCTGATGGAAATCCTTATTACCAGGATCATTAATGATAATATTTTCTCTTACGCTTTCAGGATAACGGAAAGCATCGTACATGTTCCCGAATACAGAGCTCAGCGGATCTTCATCAAGATTACCATTACCATTTCCTTCATTGTCGACAAATGTGCCTTCCTGTACATTGAACCAATAATCACAGCTGACTGTAATATCGGGAGGACACTCTACAAATGGAGAGATCTTGTCCTGCACGATAGCTTCTATCATACAATAGTTAACATTGCCGGCAGCATCGGTTACTTCCAATTCTACCATAATAGGTCCGGCTCCCACATCGCAGCAAGCAAAAGGAACACACGGCCTGTGCACTGTTCCGCGGTCACGGCTATTGATCGGAGGAACACCTCCGGGTATATCGTCGATACATGCTCCTTCAGTGGTCCAGTCTATATCAATACAACTATCCATCCTTCTTGCTCTGAATGTCACAGGCCCGCAATTGTCATAACTACCGTCATCGAATACACTGGCAGGAACAAGGGTAATTCCACTCGGTCCGTCATTGGTCAGTGACACTACAGTATGTGCATCACAATTAGCAACCGGAGCTACGTCATCAATTACCGTAATGTTGAAACTGCATGTGCTGCTATTACCACATTGATCAGTTACAGTCCAGATAGCAGTGTATGTGCCTAATTGAAGGCCGTCAACAACAAAATTATTTCCAAACTGAACAACCGTGCCTGAACTGACAGACAAACTAAAATCGACAACATCACTGCAATTGTCATGTGCTTGTGGTTTAGGAACACTGACGTTGGCATAACAATACCAGAATTCAGTACCTACTGTTATGTTATTGGGACAGGTTAAAACCGGTCCTTCTGTATCACTTAATTTAATGACTTGTGTGGCCTCAGTAAGTTGAAGGGTACACCAATCAAGAACTGTCCATGTCCGTAATATTTTCTCGCCGCCACCACAGGCTTGTAATGCTTTATCCCAGTACCCCAGGTAGAGATTACATAAACTCATTTGGTCCGTAAGGTTTATACCGTGGATTGTTGGCCATCCTGTGACATCGGGATCAGTGCTTGTACCGCATTCACCAATATAATTAGGTGGAAAGATCAGGCTGTCAGCTGAAAGCGGAGCAATGTGAAATACCTGTTCACATGTAGCCATCAGGTTGCTTTCATCTGTCACTTTCCATGTAATCGTCGCTGATCCATTGCCACAACCTGCATCATTAACATCTATATTTTGGATGGTGAGTTCATACTCACAATTTTCAATAACTGTTGGATAAAGATTCGGTGGAATATATCCACCCTCGAGCAGATGAAGATCAAGGCAAGAAATAGTGCACGTATCTCCTCCATCACTATTCGGAGGGCATGCGCATACAATCTGTGGTGGTATTTTGTCTTCGAGATGTATTTTACCCCAGCATGAATTTCCGGTTTCGGGATCCGTGATGGTGACCATATAAAAGGCATTGACCGGCACACCTGAAATTGTAATCCACCCAGTATCAACCCCAACATTCATAATAGAGATGATAAAGTCATTGAAACATCCATAACTGGTCCCGGAAAGGACCATATTCACAAAGATGTGTGCATCACAATTCTGAGTTACGCTTACATTAATTGTATCATTACATGCCATAACCACAGGAATATCATATTCGATCACTGTTATGGTAAATGAGCAGGAAACTGTGTCAACGCCATTGGTGGCGATATATGTCTGAGTGGTGACTCCTATCGGGAATGGGCTGCCAGATGTTAATCCGGAAGTATCTACCTGGATGATCTGAACATTGGAACCACCGCACAAGGCGCTTGCCGTAACCACATAATTAATATAAGCTACACATTCACCAGGGCCGAGGCTAACCGTGATATCATCAGGGCAATCAATCTGAAGTAGTCCGCCTACGCCATTAACAAGTGCCTGGCATGTGGATGAATTACCACATATATCTGTCACTGTCAGAATCACAGGAATACTTGAAACGTTTACAAAATCTGCGCAAGTAAACGTAGAATCTGATAAACTCAATGTGACAGCTCCTCCACAATTGTCGAAGCTTCCATTATTTATTGCCGAAGGAGATATGTTGACCGTTGAGCCTGATCCAAAGTCGATGGTTATATTCTGACATATTGCAGTTGGAGGAGTGACATCATTGACAGTGATGATCTGGTTACATGATGCTGAATTTCCGCAAGCGTCTGCCACACTGTAAGTACGTGTCACAATAAATTTATTTACGCATGTCTGATTAGAAATGACATCGCCTACAAAAGTTACTGTTGCTGATCCGCAATTATCATTTGCGACTACACCGGCAGGGTTAGCAGCAGGAACTGCAGTGGCGCATGAGACTGTTACGTTTGCGGGACATGTGATTGTTGGTACAGAATTATCAAAAACAGTAATCGTTTGATTACAGGTAGCTGAGTTTCCGCATGCATCCGTTGAAGTATATGTTCTTGTTAGTGTAAATCGGCTTGCGCATGTCTGGTTGGTGATAGCATCTGCAAATGTTACAGTTGCTGCTCCACCACAGTTATCTGTTGAAGTGACACTGGCAGGATTACCTGCAGGTACCTGGCTGACGCATTGGACCGTTACGTTTGCGGGACATGCGATAGAAGGTGGTGTATTATCAAATACGGTGATTGTCTGATTACATGTGGCTGAATTACCACAGGCATCAACAGCCATGTATGTTCTTGTCACGTTAAAACGATTTACACAAGTCTGATTACTGATCACATCTCCGACAAAAGTCACAGTGGCTCCTCCGCCGCAGTTATCTGTTGCCGCTACACTAGCCGGATTGTTGACAGGTACAAGACTCGCGCATTGTACTGTGACACTGACAGGGCAGGTAATGGAAGGCGGAGTATTATCGAAAACAGTAATTGTTTGTGAACATGTAGAGGTATTACCACAAAGGTCTATTGCCTGATAAGTGCGTGTAATGTTAAACCTGTTGGCGCAGGTTTGGTTGCTGATCACATCTCCGACAAAAGTCACCGTGGCTCCTCCACCGCAGTTATCGGTCGTGACTACGCTAGCAGGATTGTTGGCGGGTACAAGACTTGCACATTGCACGGTGATATTGGCAGGACATGTGATAGAAGGTCCGGTATTATCAAAGACTGTGATGGTTTGTGCACATACTGCAGTATTTCCGCAGGCATCCATCGCCTGGTATGAACGGGTGATGATAAATCTGTTTGCACATGTTTGATTGCTGATGGCATCACCTGTGAAAATGACGGTGGCAGCTCCTCCGCAATTATCTGTCGATACAACACCGGCAGGGTTATTTGCAGGCACCTGGCTGGCGCACTGTACAGTGATATTCGCCGGGCATGCAATGGATGGGATTGTATTATCAAAAACAGTGATTGTCTGAGCGCAAACGGCTGTGTTTCCGCAAGCGTCCATCGCCTGGTATGAACGGGTGATGATAAATCTGTTTGCACATGTCTGGTTACTTATCGCATCACCGGTGAAAATGACGGTGGCTGCTCCTCCGCAGTTATCAGTTGTAATAACACTGGCAGGATTATTTGGAGGCACCTGGCTGGCACACTGTATCGTGATATCGGGAGGACATGTGATCGAAGGTGCTGTATTGTCAAATACTGTAATGGTCTGAGCACATGTCGCCGTATTTCCACAGGCATCGACTGCCTGGTATGTGCGTGTAACAGTGAATCTATTAGCGCATGTCTGATTGCTGATAGCATCCCCGACGAATGTTACAGTTGCCGCTCCTCCGCAATTATCAGTTGTTACGACACTAGCCGGATTATTGGCAGGTATCTGGCTGGCACACTGCACAGTGACATTGGCAGGGCATAAAATAGAAGGTGGTGTATTATCAAAGACCGTGATGGTTTGATTGCAGGTTGCCGAATTACCGCAAGCATCTAAAGCCCGGTAAGTTCGTGTTATCGTAAAACGGTTAGCACATGTCTGGTTACTGATGACGTCACCGACGAATGTGACAGTAGCACCTCCACTGCAATTATCAGTTGCCACGACACTGGCAGGATTATTGGCAGGTACAAGGCTTGCACATTGTACAGTGATATTCGTTGGACATGTTATGGATGGTGCTGTATTATCGAAGACAGTAATAGTTTGACCACATGTCGCTGAGTTTCCGCAGGCATCAATTGCCTGGTATGTTCGAGTGATGGTGAATCTATTTGTACAGGTTTGATTGCTGATCACATCTCCGACAAAAGTTACTGTTGTTGAGCCGCCACAATTATCAGTTGCAGTGACGCTTCCTGGATTTGGTGCAGGCACAAGACTGGCACATTGCACTGTGATATTGGGAGGACATGAAATTGCGGCCTGATTGTCGATGACAGTATAGGTAACTGTACATGACTGGGTATTGCCAACATTATCAGCTACTGTGAAAACCCTTGTAATGGTTAGAGGACTGGCGGGACATCCGGTTCCTCCGTTATTTGTTTCTGTATTGGTTATGTTGAAACTATTGCAAAAACTATTTACAATAATTCCATTATTTGAACTCGGTGGTACATTGCTGACACAAGTAAAGGTACCTCCATTGGAAGATGGACATGTAATGCTGAGAGTACAACATCCTGCTACTACTACAGTATCAAAAGCCATACATCCATTGGCATCTGTGACAATGACGGAATACTGTCCAGGAGGAACATTCGTAAGGTCTTCTGTCATAGCACCGTTTGACCATAAGAATGTATAAGGCATCAGTCCACCGGTTACGGTTAAGTTTACGTTTGCATTGGATTGATTGGCTCCAAGGCAGGTAAATGCTATTGAGGTATTTGGTACCGCGTTAACAAAAAGAACTGCTGAATCTATTGCAGTACAATTTGTAAGCGGATCGGTGATGGTCACAAAATAGGTGCCTGCCAGGTGTATAAAACCTGAGCTCTGAGTTGTAGCAGAAAATCCACCAGGACCCGACCATAGATAATTAAAAGAGATTGTGTCTGGAGAAACATTTGCAAAGAACATTGTGCTGTCTGTTGCGCAAATCACACTATCACCTGTAATGTTGACTTGCACGAAAGGAAGATTTATACCACTTACAATGGTTATACTAGCAAACCACCATGTATTGAGCGTATTATTATCTCCATAACCATAAGGTGTACCTACACATGTACCTGTAGGTGGATCACCAATCTGAAAATTGTCCCAGGTTCTGCAGCTATCTACCTGGCAAACGCATCCGTTAAGTTGCATTTTAGGTTGATTTGTTCCGGGATCACCTTCATCAATCGTGACAGTGACGACATCATCCGTTATCTGGCTATCGTCCCAATACAATAAATTGGTTGCTATACCGGGGCATATCGGCCGGATGGTTTGAACGCAGAAGCCATGTTTTAAGAACTCGACATCAAATGCTGCATAATGTTGCACACCTTGCGAGTACCGTATGACTGTAGGAACTGACTCCCCAAATAATAATGCTGAACCATCTCCTTTCAATCCGTTCCAGGGAATACACATTGTATCCGGAGTACTATAAAACATAGCTATTAATACATCCGTAGTATCCGGGTCATAAATTCCATTATTATTAAAATCAAGGATAACCTCGACCTGTCCCGGTTTGGTAACTCCTACATTGATACAAAAGCTATCAGGTGCTTCACAACTGACGCTAATCAAGGCTACATCACCGCACTGCGAAGTCGAAGAAGGGAATTGAATATTATCCGGGTCATTGAGAAAGATCTGGTGTTCCGAATTATTCGCTGTAGCATCAGCCCCTTTAATTGAGCGCCTGTCTGCTATAATATCACCGGAAGTTCCAGGACCCATATTTCCAAAAGCAACAGAGAATGACAAACCCTGGAAGCCTGAACTATCAAAATCAATTCGGGATACGAAGCCATCCATTGTGTAGGAATAAAACACACCATTAAACGGCCTATCGAATTGGCATTCGGGAGGATTATTACCATTGATGGGGGGCGTCCTTATAGCCCAGTTGCGTGACCAAAGTCTGCCGGGTTTAACAACATTTGAATTGCGAATTGTAAAGTCAAACCATTCAACATTGATAATATTGAAAGGAGCTCCGTCATCAAACTGGATCGTATAGTCACCAGTCATTGTAGGTACAAACTTGGAATATGGGAATGTAGTTGTGTTTGTGCTATAGCCACCAAATCCTAAAACGTCCGGGCCTTTTGAAGCTAAAGCCCAAGTAGGTGCATTAGAATTGGCCAGACCTACTGTAAAAGGTCCAAAGGCTAGTGCGCCTGTTGGGTCCAGGATCCTGAACTGGTATGAACTATTTTGTACTCCAAAGTCATCAGCCTCGGGTGACAACCCAATAAACACTGTATCCTTAACATTTGAAATACGAATGTTTAATGCTGAAGGTGTTCCAAAACTTACATAAGAAGCGAAATTTCCAAAACCTGAAGCATTGGTGTGTAGCATTGCCGTATCGGACGCTGTGGGGGACATCTCTTTTGTACCCTCAGCTAATAATTTCCCTGAAGAAAGCAGGAGAAATACAACAAGGGCTGCCAAGATGGTCAGTCGGTTCGTGTGGTTCATGATTGGTAAAGACTTTTGCAAATGGTTTGTATTGGTTTGATTATCAATACTTAATGATTTACTACTTCATTCTTTGGTGGGTTCGGCAATAACAGATTAGGCAAATACATATTACGATTAGCCTAATACCTGCAAGAGTAGAGGCAAATACTATACCAGAATAAGGGAAGTAAGAGGGGTGAAAGTTGGCCCGGGAGGATCAGCCTATTTAATCACTGATAATCATGCCAATAGAGTCAAAATAGAAAAGCCTCTATTTTTTATCGAAGGAGAGTGACATCTCCTTTAAATGAAACCTGGGTTCCGTTGATCAATTCAACTTTGGCTATGTAAGCGTATACGCCAGGATTCATGGGTTTATTTTTAAATGTTCCGTCCCATCCCAACGCAGGATCATTAGGCAAAAAGTTACTCCCTTTAAAGACCTGATCACCCCACCGGTCGAATATTTCTAAATAGACTACCCTGCTGACACTGTTATCAGCAAAAACAGTGACATAATCATTTTTCGAATCGCCGTTAGGTGTGAAAATATTTGGGACATAAACATCCGAGTCGACATTGATTCGGATGGTAATCTTATCCGTGTCAGCACAACTGCCTGCATAAACAGAAGCGGATATGATTTCATTAAGTATTCCATACAAAGTAGGATCGATGCAATGCGTACATGAAAGATGATCGCCCAATGACCACACAATTGAATCGATCTGAGACCATGGAAGATTAATGGAGGCTGCCAGTTGAACACTATCTCCTAAATCTAATTGTATATCCGGTCCGATGTTAATGTGGAGTGGCTGGCCATCAGGCATAGTGAATGATTCTTCATAGCTACATCCGTTTGCGTCTGTAACCACCAATATATATGAACCGGCTACCAAATGATCAAAGAGAGGTGACATCTGCATCGGACCATCATTAACGTAATATGTAAAATCAGGTGCGCCTCCTGCAACATTATTGACCAAAAGACTTCCTGATGCATCGCCTTCACACAATGGAATAGAGACATCGACCTGGATTCCTGTCAGCAGATTTGGTAAATCCAATTGGATCGAATCTTTTGATAGACATCCGGTAGCCTGATTAAATACTGTGAGATAATATAAACCAGGTTCAGTAGGTTCTATTGATGTCGTTGTTACACCATTCGTCAGGGGGCCATTCCATTCATAGATTATATTCGAACCGATTGAAGAAGATCCTATATCGATTAATGCCGAATTATCAAGGCACGTAAATGGTTGCACAACCTGGATATCAGCGATTGTTGACTGGCTCAAATCCGTTACCATGACAGAGTCGGAGTTGGTGCACCCGGTTATCGTATCCTTTGCAGTCAGAATATATACTCCTCCTGTTCCGGCCATGATCGTTAATGAATCCGGAGATATAAGGATTCCACCCGGAGGTCCATCCCAATGGAAAATAATATTAGGCAGAACATAGGTAGCCCCTTCGTTGAGGATGACTGTATCGGTATTGCAATCCAGTTGTTGTGGATTACCTGCGTCTATGGGAGGATAGGCCAGAAGATCTTTTACGAAAATAGAATCATTGTCAAAGCAACCACTGATGGTATCCTTTACAACAAACATAAACATACCTACTGAATTGACATGCAGGAATGGAGAGGTACTCACAATATTCCCGTTTTCATCAAACCATATGTATTTGATATTCGGACCGGAAGATGAACCAGATGCGTTAAGGTCTATCCCCGTACTAAAGCAATCAGGACTATTAGGATTCTGAATTATGGCGACAATATCTGTTGTTTTATTTTCTACGAATACATTGGCAGGAAGTGAAACACAGTTTGTAACCGTATCTGTCACTACAAGCATATAATCACCAGCTATGGTCACTGTTGGGTTGACCAGGTGTTCATTTGTCGCAATTATTCCCGGGCCGGTCCATTGATAAATAAGATTTGGCCCTATAGGTCCGGCTTGTAGAATGACACTATCAATAATACAACTGAGGAATGTATCGACTGTTGCTGAAGCTATGACAGTTCCAGCAGCAAGAGTAATCAATACCGAATCAATCGATGTGCAACTATTCGGTGCACTTACAGTCAGATAATATTCACCTGGCAGGATCACCGTAGGATTCAACTGATTTTGATTGCCGACATTAATACCAGGTCCTGTCCATTTAGGGATACCCCCTGAAGCGGTTCCATTGAGAATAACCGATTGAATAGTACAATCAAGCTCCTGATCATTACCTGCATCTGCTTGTGGCAATGCATTGACAGTAAGATTAAGCGTTCTGATGGTATCACAACTTGCAGAATTCAGGATTGTATCAATCACAAATTGTCCTGGAGTAGAATAGTTTAATCCATTGATGGTATAAATATCACCTGCACAGATGGAAGCATTAATATCTGTATAGATATAACCTGCAACAATTAAATTCAACATGCGGATCGAGTCGCAACCCACAGCTGCCTGAAGGGTATCGATCAAGTATTGACCAGATACATTATAACTCGTGCCTCCGATCGTATAAACTTCACCATTACAAATCGAAACATTCAGTGTTTTAGTTTCAAGAGGGTTGACTGTCAGGTCTAAAGTCCTGATAGTATCACATCCAATAATTCCCGGAATCGTATCGATAAGGTATTGACCCGCTACAGAATAATCGATTCCATTGATTGTATAAACTTCATTGGCACAAATCGCGGCAGAGATTGTTTTTGTTTGTAATGGATTAACAGTAAGATTCAATGTCCTGATCGTATCACAACCTATTAATGCATGAATGGTATCAACGAGGAATTGTCCGGTCACTGTAAAATTATGACCATTAATCGTGTAAACATCTCCCTGACAAATGGTGACTGGTATTGTTTTTGGTATTAACTGATTAAGGGAGAGTGTGAGATTGATGATACTATCGCATCCGTTTGAAGCACCACCCGGAAGATTAATTGTATATGCACCTGGAAGAGAATATGAATTAGCGGCGATTTGGAAAATTCCTCCTGCGCAGAATGAAGCTGACAAACTAGAAGTATGAGCTCCTGTGATTTTGATCGTATCACTTTCTGAAATTTCACAACCATTGGCACCTTTCACTTTTACCGTGTATACACCAGCTGCTAACCCGGAGAAAATATTTGATGCTCCGAATGAGCCATTATTTAAAGCATACATGAGTGGTGCTACTCCGCCATTTGCCTGTACATTGATTATGCCTGTGCTTGTTGCGCATTGAGTGTTGGTTACAATGATATTATCAAAGACCGGAGCAGGGTTGGGAGCAACAACGGCTGTAGCCGTAGCTGTACATCCAAATTTATCCTGGACAGTAATGATATAAGATCCGGGGCCAATGTGGAATATTGAAGAATCCTGGTATGCAGGAGGATTATGAGAGTATTTAATTCCCATTCCTGTGGCAAATACTTCAATCTTTCCATTGACATCACCGCAATCCGGGTTTGTGACAACAACTGAATCAATCTTTGGCTTTTCATCTTCCCAAACGAAGACATCTTCTGTGTAAATACATCCTTTAGCATCCTTAATGGACATTGTATAAAAATCAGAAACCAGATTGGTAAATGTGAAACTGGCGGTGAACGGACCACCGTTTATTGAATAGGTGTATGGTGGCATTCCTGAATTACCATCAAGATCAATCTGACCATCCGGATGTCCACAATGAGCAGGAGAAACATAATGATCAAATTGAGGGCCTTCTGAAGGTTGGACGATAACCTGATCGAGCGCCGAACAACTGTTTTCATCAACCACCTTAATATCATAAACTCCAGCAGGCAAACCACCTATTGAGTTATTACTTCCATTACTAATACCATTGAAGAAATATTCCAAGACACCAACACCACCACTTGCGTTTACAGTTATCATTCCAATAGGATCTCCGCATTTAGTATCAATGACAATGACATTATTGACATGTGGGCCTGTCAAGGTGTTGATCACTACGGGTTGTGAAGAAATACAACCATTCAGATCTTTTACACAAACTGTATAATTACCTGCAGGTAAAAAGTTGAAAATATTTGTTGGAACATAGTTTATGCAATTAATGGAATACATTAATGCCGAATTTCCAGTAGCATTAATGGTTATTGATCCATCATTTCCATTACAAGTTGCAAGTCCCACAGGAGTACCAGTTATAATCGGGCCACCTGTATCATTAATTACTGCGGATCCTTGTACAGGGCAATCATTTGTATCTCTGACAAAGACAGAATATGTTCCTGCTAAAAGACCGCTAAAAAGCGGAGAAGCCTGGTAGTTGATTCCATCAATTGAATATTCCAATACACCTGATCCTCCACTGGCTTCTATGTTAAGGGAGCCATCCGATTGACCACATGAAGCATCAGTTGTAATCACATCATCGATCACCGGAGCTCCTGATGCAATCAAGGATACCGGAATAGAATCAGAGCAACCAACACCATCATGCATATATATCGTGTAGTTACCTGAACCTAATCCCGGGAATAATCCGGAAAATCCGTAGGTGATTCCATCTATAGAATACATGTATGGTATCGTGCCTCCCGAACCTTGTACTTCAATAGATCCATTGTTAACTCCACAGTTTGCATTTACTATTGCAACAATAGATAATTGCGGTCCGGCTCCAACACCGATATTGACATCTTGTGTCTGGAAACAACCTGATGCATCTTTAACAGAAACCAAATAATGACCAGGAGGTAATCCAGCGAAATTATTTGAACTCTGATAATTAATTCCATCTATTGAATATGTATATGGTATCAATCCTCCGCTGGTGGTTACGGATATGGAACCATTGGCAATACCGGGGCAGTTAGCATCACTGACAATGATGGTATCAATGGCCAGATTGCAGGGAACACTTATGATAAATTGACATTGAGATGTGCAACCTGTTGCATCCTGTACAACAACTGTATATACTCCAGCACCTAATCCTGTAATAGAAAAAACTCCGTCTGTAAACGATGTCCCCGATCCCGATACCGGTCCGGACCAACTTATATTATAAGATGTCATGCCTCCTGAAATATCAACCTGCCCCTCACCATCCTGTGCTCCAATAGCTGATTCATTCAGAATAGTTTGACAAGAAATTGTCATCTCATAGACGACGATCTCTATAGTATCTGCACTTTGACAGGAACCTGAATTGATTGAATAAATAACCTGGTGGGTTCCTGCGCCTAAAACAGAGGGATCAAATTGATTGTTATTGACAGCACCTGACCATGTACCTCCTAATGGTATAGCAGTTAATGTAATGATTCCTGCAGAAGTACATAAGGGCCCTACAGAATCGATTTGGGCCTGTACAAAAGATATTTCGCTTATAGTAATGGTTAATGCTGTGTCACATCCACCAGTAACACTTGAAATTGTATCCTGGTAAATTCCGGGTGAATCATAATAGACCCCGTAAACATCAACAGAATCTCCCCCGCAATAACTTGCAGCAACAGAATTCAGTATATAGGGATTCATTGAAATAATGATAGTGACTGCGGTATCGCAACCGCCCGTTATGCTCGGTATTGTATCCAGGTAAGTTCCGGATGCGTTATACAGTGTTCCATATATTGTAATGGATTGATTAGGACACAGGTTAGCTGTAATTGTATTCACCGAGTAAGGTTGTTGTATTATAGTTATCACGACTGCCGTATCACAGCTACTTCCACTGCCTGGTATCGTGTCCTGATAAACACCTGCCGCGCTGTATACCACTCCATAAATTGTAATGGATTCACTTGGGCATATTGATCCAGTCACAGACAGGGCGTTTAACGGAGAGTCAATGATAGAAATCACAACTGCGGTATCGCAACCTCCTGTTACATTCGGAATCGTGTCATTATAAATACCCGGTATTTTGTATACGATGCCATATAGAGTAATGGAATCACCCTGGCATACTACGCCTGTTACATCGAGATTTTGTAATGGCAATTGTGAAATATTAATGACAACAGCTGTATCACATCCCCCGTGAACACCTGGTATGGTATCCATGTATGTTCCGGCGAGATTGTAAACAACTCCGTACAAGGTGACTGATTGTCCCGGACACAATGCTTCATCAATAGTAAGATCGTTCAGAGGTGTTGAATTAATGGTAATCATTACCAACGTATCGCATCCCCCGGTGACGTTTCGAATCGTATCCAAATAATTTCCGGGATTGCTATATAAAGTTCCATACAACGCGATAGTATCTCCCGGGCATAAATCTTCTGCAACGACAAGATGATTGAATGGCAAAGAAGAAATATTGATCACAACTGCCGTATCACATCCTCCCGGTGCACCAGAGATGGTATCATTGAAAATACCAGCGGTATTGTAGACAATTCCATAAAGCGTCACAGATTCTCCTGGGCATAATGTTTCTGCAATGGAAAGATCATTTAATGGTAATAAGGCAACATTGATCAAAACGGCAGTATCACATCCTCCGGCAATGTCCGGAATAGTATCAAAATATGTTCCCGGATTATTATACACAATACCATAAACTGTAACTGATTGACCAAAACAAAATTCTGTATCTATTATTTTATTGATTAAAGGCATTTCATTAATGGTAATCACCACAGCCGTATCACATCCGCCGGTATTACTTGGAATTGTATCAAGGTAAATTCCCGGGCTATTATATAAAGTCCCGTAAACAGTTACAGATTGACCAAAACAAAATTCAGCAGTTACCGAATTAGTGATTAATGGGAGTTCGGTGACATTGATGGTCAATGCCGTATCGCATCCGCTGGTTGAACTTTGAATCGTATCGAGGAATGTTCCCGGACTTGAGTAAACTAAACCGTTAACGGTAACAGATTGACCAAAGCAATACTCAGCTGATATCGTTCTGGTGTTAAGTGGCAATTCATTGATGGTGATCACAACGGCTGTATCACATCCTCCTGTGCTAGCAGAAATGGTGTCCATGTAAATTCCCGGAATTGAGTATACAACGCCATAAACAGTCACTGATTCTCCAAAGCAGTATGAGGCAGTGATATTATTATTCACTAATGATCGCTGCATGATAATTACAGTGACTGCGGTATCACATCCTCCAGTCGTACTTGCTATAGTATCCTGGTAGGTTCCTGGTGTGTCATAAAATACGCCATAAACTGCAATTGAGTCTCCAAAACAAAACTCAGCTGTTACTGTATTTGGAATTAGTTGCAGGTCAATTAATATATGTTGAGTTGCTGTAGTGGCATTCCCACAATTATCTGTTACAGTCCATGTCCTGATGATTTCCGGAGGATTACCTGAAGGTCCTGACTCAACGCCCATCACCTGACCTCCCGGGCTACAATTATCTGTATAAGCCAGTGAATCCAAAGGCGGAACAACGGCAATACATGGAATAACTAAATCAGGTGGTATTGAGATAAAAACCGGAGGGATCGTATCAAATGTCCTTGTAATATTTTGGGTGACATTTGTCAGATTTAAACAACTATCTGAAATACTATAGGTTCTCACAATTGTTTCAGTACACCCGACCAAGGATGATGAATCTTTAACAAAAGCAATTGATAATATTCCGCAATTATCCGATATATTGCTGATGACAGAAATATCTGGAGCAGGTACAGGAGTGTTACAACCAAGCAAATTAATCGGAGCAGGATTTGACGCCGTTGGTGGTATATCATCGCCGACAGTAATTGTTTTCGTAACTAAGATCTGGTTACCGCAGGCATCTGTAACGCTATATGTTCTGGTAATGATCTCAGGGCAAGTGGTTCCGCTGGATACATCGTTGACAAACGCTACTGTAATCTGACCCGTGCAGTTGTCTGCTTCATCAATGACGTCATTGATATCAGGTGAAGGTACATCTCCAATACATTCAACATTAACAGGTGATGGATTGCTGGCTGTAGGAGGAATTGTATCCAGAACGGCAATCGCTTGTGTTACTAAAATCTGATTCCCACAAATATCTGTTACACTATAAGTCCTGGTAATATTCTTTGGACAATTTCCCGTCATAACATCACCCACAAAAGCGATTGTTATTATCCCTGTGCAATTATCCATTGCATCTGTCACTACGGAAATATCGGGAAGGGCGACATCTTCAACACATTGCACTGTAACAGGAGCAGGATTGCTTGCTGTTGGAGGTATTGTATCATTAATAGTTACCGTATGTACGTAATCTTGTGAATTTCCTTCACAGTCCGTATATGTCCATGTGTAAAATATGTTGGATCCACATGAAGCAATACCAGTCTCTACAGGTCCTGATGGCAAAAGAGCGACTCCGCAATTATCTAACACAACTGGTGGTGAAGGGAGGACAATATTTTCATAACAATCCACCGTTTCCACTGTAGGTGATATCGGAGCAAATGGTTCATATTCAATGGTAACCGTATGAACATAATCTTGTGAATTTCCTCCGCAATCTGTGTATGTCCATGTGTAAGTCACATCTCCTTCACATGATGGTGCGTTTGACACTACAGGTCCGGTTGGCGTGATAAGATTACCACAATTATCATTCACTACAGGTGGTGTCGGAACAACAATAGCACTTACACATGTGGCAGTAGCATTTGTTGAAGGAATGGATGGAAATGGAAGATAATCTATAGTAATCGTATGTATATAATCCTGGGTATTTCCTTCACAATCTGTGTAGGTCCATGTGTAAGTAATCGTTCCTTCGCATGCCGGTGGAGTTGAAATGACAGGACCGGTTGGAGTGATCGGGTTTCCACAATTATCATTCACTACAGGTGGTGTTGGAACAACAATAGCGCTTATACAGGACGCAGTTGCACTCGTTGGAGGAATAGCCGGGAATGGATCATACTCGATAGTGATTGTATGAACATAGTCTTGTGAATTTCCTTCGCAATCTGTGTATGTCCAGGTATATGTTATTGTTCCTTCACATAAAGGTAGACTTGAAATAACAGGTCCTGTTGGCGTGATCGGGTTTCCACAATTATCATTTACTGCAGGTGGTATCGGAACAACTATTGCACTTGCACAGGAAACTGATGCATTTGTGGGTGGTATCGCAGGAAAAGGCATGTTCTGGAATGTAAACATCTGTGAAACCGATATTGCAATATTACCTGCACAGTCAGCTGCTGTCCATGTCCTTGTTACTGTTCCAAATCCACATGCATCAAGATTTGTGTTATCTGTAAAATTGATTGTAACACTTACATCACATGCATCACTTACCATGGGTGCAATGAATGCCGCATTGGCAGGGCAGTCAATCGTTGCATCAGCACCCTGTCCACTGAGAACAGGCGGAGTTGTATCATCTATCGTTATAGTTTGCGAAACGGGTGTTGCTGCATTGCCGGCGCAGTCAACTGCTGTCCATGTTCTGGTCACGGTACCAAGACCACACGCATCAAGATTTGATACATCACTCGAATTTACAGTAATACTTGCATCACATGCATCACTCACCGTTGGTGCTGTGAATAAAGCAGTGGCAGGACATTCAATACTAGCATCCAGTCCCTGGCCACTAAGAACAGGAGGCGTTGTATCATCAATCGTTATAGTTTGCGAAACAGGTGTTGCTACATTGCCTGCGCAATCAACTGCTGTCCATGTTCTTGTTACCGTACCTAATCCGCAAGCATCAAGATTTGATATGTCACTGGAATTAATAGTAACACTTGCATCACATGCATCACTCACTGTCGGTGCAGTGAATGAAGCAACTGCAGGGCATTCAATGCTAGCATCAGCACCCTGTCCACTGAGAACCGGCGGAGTTGTATCCTCAATCGTGATCGTTTGCGAAACAGGTGTTGCTGCATTGCCTGCGCAGTCAACGGCTGTCCATGTTCTTGTTACCGTACCTAATCCGCAAGCATCAAGATTTGATACGTCACTGGAATTAATAGTAACACTTCCATCGCATGCATCTGTTACAGTT
>JAAEAZ010088848.1_pt1 | contig 23554 bp, 16 predicted proteins | sample 7277811 | NCBI WGS metagenome assembly JAAEAZ01 (sample SAMN13876997, study PRJNA601929) | soil metagenome | isolation source: soil | host: Panicum virgatum | place: USA: Fermi National Accelerator Laboratory | collected 2010-11-19 | reverse complement strand
GATTTGGAATGTAAGTACCACCTGCAGTTCCTTCTACAGTAGCCCAGCTTCCTCTTGTAAACTTGTATTCAATAGTTCCTGTCGGGGGAGAAAAGGTGACGGAATAAATATTATTTGAGTCTTTAGTAAGTCTGTAAGATAAATTACCGGGGTTCCAGTTGTTGAAGTTGCCTGCGATGTAAATGGTATCTCCGGGTGGAGTTGAAGCGGGGATGGAAGTTACGTGGATTGTTAGCTGAGCATGAAGACTGAGAATTGGAATTAATAAACATGCCAATAACAGATGTTTTATACTTAATTGTAAATTATGATTCCTCATGATCATCAAATGTAGGGAATTCACAGCGGTATTCGGTAAGCAGTAATCAGTATTCGGTAATCTGATTTCATTGCCGTTGTTGGAGTTTGCTCCAACAACTTGCAGGATGATTTTCGTTTACTCTACTTTTATGACACGCTTGACAATCCGTTGTTCGGATGTTAGGATGGAAATGAAATATATTCCCTCAGGAAATCTGCTCAGGTCTACAATATTATTAATAATAGTAAAACCATTAACAATTCTTCCCAGGTCATCAGAAAGATTTATTAAAGAATGATCCATGTCAATATTGGTAACTTGAAAGATTCCAGATGTAGGATTAGGATATAAAACAATATCATTTTCATCAAATGGATCATTTATGGACACAGTACATGCGGCGAGAATTTCAGCTGAAGAATTGCATCCGGTGGCATTTTTTGATACGTTTGCGGTATCGGTCACTAAATATTGACAAATGCTTTCAATAGCACACTGCGACAATAATGGATTATTACTGATTTCTACATTACGTACTGCTAGTGGATCAAAATTATCGAGACCGGAAAGGCTTGTTAATAAGTGATTGTACCAAATTGTAACATCATTCCTGATTGTTTTAACAGAATCCAGACCCTTCAGATTTGTAAGGGAATTATTGGACGACAGAAACAAATCTGATCCGATATAATTCAATAATTCTAACCCATGGAAAGATTGAAGTTGGGAGAGGGATTTTATATTCAAATCGCCTCCTATATAATGCAGGGATTCGAGTCCTGTAAAATCCATAACAGGAATATGGTCAACATTGAAATCAAAATGAATGGAGTCTAATTCTTCTAAGCCTGAAAGACTTATTAAAGAGTTATTATGGTCAATCACCAGGGAGTGGCCTATTGAATTCAAGGCATTGAGGCCTTCCAATGAATGGAGTTGCAGATTTTCCTGTATGAAAAAATTTCTGCCAACGTATCCTAATGAATTTAATCCTTCTAAAGTTTTTAAACTGCTATTGGAATCAATGTTCATATCCTTTCTGATGAACTGAAGTGCATTCAGGCCGGAAAAATCTTCAAGGACCGGATTTGATCTCAAATAAACCGAACTATTAATCGAATATAATGAGTCCAGACCTTTGAAGTTGATTAAAGCGTTATTATGACCTACATAAAGAATACCTTCAATTGTTTTTATTGAAATTAATCCTGTTAAATCAACTAACTGTGGATTGGACTCAATATGGAGGACTCCTTTTATATTTTCCAGTTTGTCCAGTCCACGTAAAGTTTGCAGTCCATCATTTCCGGATATGATTAAGGACTCCAAATCGCTAAGGTTTTGAAGACCATTCAGATTTTTCAACTGATCATTATTGATGATAGAAATTTCATCTGCCGAAGTCAGTGATATCAGATCGTTTAAATCCAATAAAGAAGCATTGTCAATGATCGTTAATTGACCACCAAAGAATCCATCAATTGTCTGCAGAGAATCAAGGCCAGACAAAGAAGTCAGGCTTGTACCGGAAATGGTAAAAGATCCTGTTCTTACTCCATTTAATCCATTAAGGGATATAATTTCCGGTCCGGCAATCTCCAATTCCCAATCTATCTGTTTACATCCCGGATAATTGATTTGAAAACTATCAATTTGTCCTTGCCTGTTGAAAATTGTTCTTTCGGAAATGCACGATTGGGAATAAAGTGCATGACTGAAATACAAAACGATTATTAAGGAAAGAAGGCGATGTTTCATGGCACATCATTTTAGGAAATTACAAAAACTGAACCAATTGCAATCTAATGAAAAAAGCCAGGATTGCGGCATTTATTATTGAGAGCCTGCGAATAATACGCGTATGGATGATCTATCACTACCCTCAAATAAAAATGATTTCTCTCTATTCTTTGATGACTCGCTTAACAATTCGTTGGTTTTGAGTTTGAATCGTAATGAAATAAATACCTTGGGAAAGGTTGCTTAGGTCTATCGAATTATCGAAAATGGTGAATCCATTCAGATTTCTTCCCTGAACATCAAATATTTGAATAATAGCATGATCAATGTCAAAGTTTGAAATTTTGAGAATTCCTTTTGTTGGATTGGGATAAATAATAAAATCAGCTTTACCAGGATCTTCAATGCCTACTGTACATCTGTCAATAACTTCCTGCGGCGTATTGCATCCTACAGCATTATCAGTGAATCCATAAGTACCTCCTTGTGCAATATAATTGCAAATACTTTCGATCGAACAATTCGCAATACTACCTGAATTTCTAATCAGAAGTCCTTGCAAATCTGAGAAATCTAATTCCTGCAATTCCTGAATGTCATCTAGTTGGTCATTGTCATCGAGTGTAAGATACCCGTCCATTGATTTTAAAGAAGACAGGCCATTTAAATTTCTAAGTGAAAGATTTCCATATAAATTTATTGTTCCAAGACTTGTCAGCGATTCAAGTCCTTCAAAATCTTCAATAGCAGGATTTCGGGTAAATGCCAGATCACCAATGAAATTAATTGAATCCATGCCGGTTGGATGTTGGATAATCTTATTGTTGGTTAATTGCAATTCAGTTCTAATATATTTCAGCCGCTTTAAACCTTCTAAATTTACCAGGGCATCATTGGCGGAAATGATTAAAGCATGATGAATGGAATCCAAACTAGAAAGTCCATTTAAATTGATTAGGTGAAAATTATTATAAAGATTTAGCTCAAGAATAGATCTTAAGGCCTCAAGTCCATGAAGATCCATAAGAGCGATGTTGTTCTGGATTCGTAACTCCCCTGTTAGGATTTGTATTGAATCCAATCCACTTAGATTTTGCAGTTTTGGATTGTTCAATATTGCTACGTATTGTTCGATTTCACGGATGGATCCTATGCCACCTATGGATTCCAGGTTTGGATTTCCATACACAGTCAAAGATTGAATAGAGTCTATTCTGGTTAGGCCATTTAGTGATGTTAACGAATTATTGTAAAGAATCATTAGATCTCCGCTAATCAAATGAAGATTTTCTAAACCTGTCAAATTGACAAGATTTGGATTGTTTTGAATGGTGAGACCAAATGCTATTGAAATAATTTGGCTAAGCCCATTCAGATTGACAATATCATCACCTTGAATAACAACAGATCCATCAAGGTAGAAGCATCCCGGGTGATTGACCGGAAACATATCTATGTCATGTTGTGTGGTAAATTGAATACCCTGTGGGAGACAGTTTTGAGTAAATAATGGTGAAGTAAATAAACAAAAAATGATTTCAGGAAGGAGAAAATATTTCATTTGGAGAGAGTTGGGAAATATGAAAAAAATTAAGAGGTGCAGCGAACTTATGGATTATATTTTAATAATCCGTCTAGTGAAACTAAAGCTATTATTGAGAAAAGAAATAAAATAAATTCCATTTGGAATATTACTGATATCTATTTTATTATTTTCCAATGTCCAGTTGTCCATGTTGATACCTCTCAAATCGGTCACGGAGATTTTCGTCTCAATCAAATTTATCCCTTTGATACTCAGCCGGCCTTGTGTTGGATTTGGATAAATTAGAATTTGGTTTCCCTTCCCGGGATCATTAGTGCCAACTGTACAAGCTTCTAAAACTTCATTCGCAGAAAGGCAACCACTAAAATTACCTCCGATATTATTTGGTCGGCCTGATGAAAGATGGTCGCATACACTCATCACTGAACACCCGGATAACTTATTATTGAATAGAATGAAAAGTTCGCCTCCTATTGAAGTTAGCAGATCAGGGCCGTCCAGGCTGGATAGATTTGGATTGTGGGTGATCGAAAAATCATTTCCAACGGACTTAAGTGATCCAAGCCCGAATAAATTTTCCAATTGATCATTTTTTGAAATATCAACATCTCCTTTAATACTGACTAATGCATCCAGTCCTGTAAGATTATGCAATTCACCATTACTAAAAATTTGAAGACGCCCAACTGATAAAATAGAATCCAAACCAGTTAAACTTGAAAGAGAGGGATTTGAACCGACAATAAGATCTTTTATGATAATTTTGGGGTACTCACTGAAAGACAATGATGTCAGGGACAAGTTCCCGGTGATGATGAAGCTTCCAGTGATAGTTTTAGGTAATTTTAAACCAGATAAATTCTGGAGGTTATTATTCCCAATAATCAATATATCAGGACCGCCTATAAAACTGAGGTTTTCCAGACCGGACAAATCAATAAGGCTTGAATTGTTTTTTATACTGATAGTTTTACCTATTGATTCGAGATAATTCATGCCGCTCAATTCAGAAAGTTTATCATTTGAATCGAAAGTTAAAGATCCACCTATATGATGTAATGATTTCAATTCTGATAGATCTATGAGTGATGGGTTTCCTTTGAAAGTCAAATCACCATTAATCCCTGTTATCGAATCCAGGCCGGTCAGACTTGTAAGTGATATGTTGTTATAAATGTCCAGGGAACCGAAGATGTAATGAAGGGAATAGAAGCCTGACAAATTAAATAGTAATTGATTCCCACTTATATATAGATCATCATCAATGTAATACAGAGAATCAAAACCTGAGATATTGGTCAAAGAATTATTGTTACTAATCTCTAACCTGCCATGTAAAGTCTGAATTAAGGGTAAGCCGGAAATGTACTGAAGGTTGTCATTTCCTGTGATTCTAATTCCCCCACCAATGGAAAGGTTATTGCCCAGGCCGGTCAAACCGGACAGATTGGGGTTATCAATTACATTCAAATCACCTCCAATTATTTCGATCGATTCGAGCCCCGACAAATTGGATAATTTTCCATTGTTTTTTATGCTTAGAGATGCGCCAATTTGCCTCAGGGAATTTAAACCGGATAAATTCATTAATTGAGGAGAATTCCATATTCTCAGATCGTCTCCAATATGTGTCAATAAAATCAATCCAATGTACGTAAGTGAAGGATTGCCATCTAACACTAACAATCCAGAAATTGACCTGACATTTGATAATCCAGATAAATCCTTAAGGACCGAATTTGATTCAATGGTTAAATGACCATCAATGCTTACAAGGGATTCCAGTCCTGCTAAACTCTTAAGCTTACTGTTATTTAAGATGAGAAGACTTCCGCCTATAGAAGAGACGGTATTTAAGCCAAACACATTTGAAATGGATGAACCCTCAATTCGTACACCTCCTCCGATTTGCGAGCAACCGGGAAAATTAATTTGAAAACTATCTATTTGGCCCTGGCGAGTGAAATTAATATTGTCCTGACAGGTCTGGCAAATCACCATGCATTGATAGCTTAACGCAAGGAGCAATAAGAAGTAAATCTTTTTCATTAACAAGGAATTAAAAATGATTCAACGTAGATTGAAAAATTAATATTCTTTCAGCTAATTGGCGATGTCAATCAATCATTATTCACTTTGTGCCCTTTTCCAATCCTTTTCAAAAACTTTTGGCTTGAGTCTTAATTCTTGAAAAATAATGAATATTCATGAAATAAAAAAGGCCACCGATCATTAACCGATAGCCTTCTTTATTTTAATAAAAGGAAATAATGTTCTTATGCAGTTCTCGAAGAAGCCGGGCGTATAAGCCTGCTCTTGTACCCGCCACCAGATGATTTTCGGTGCATCTGAGGTTGAGGCCGAGGTTCCATATCACTCGCACTGGCAGCCATAGCATATGGATGATCCGTGACAACTGGAATACTTTTCTGTATCAGTTTTTGAATATCCTTGAGCAATGGTTTTTCTTCAAAGTCACAGAAGGAAATAGCCCTGCCGTTAGCACCTGCTCTGCCGGTACGGCCGATGCGATGCACATACGTTTCCGGTACATGAGGCAATTCAAAATTGACAACGTGACTCAGCTCGTCAATATCAATACCCCTTGCGGCGATATCTGTTGCGACGAGTACGCGCGTGTGTTGTTTTTTGAAATTGTTCAACGCAGCCTGGCGCGCATTCTGTGATTTATTTCCGTGGATGGCTTCGGTTTTGATACCGGCACGATTCAGATCTCTGGTCAGTTTGTCAGCGCCATGTTTTGTACGCGTAAAGACTAATGCTGTTTTGATTTCAGGTCCATTCAATAAGTACCGGAGCAATAAAGTCTTATTTGGCTTCTCAGTAAAATAAACAGTTTGTTGAATTGTATCTGCTGTTGAAGAAACCGGTGATACTTCGACGATGACCGGATTTCTCAGAATGCTTTTTGCAAGGTGACTGATTTCATGTGGCAATGTAGCAGAGAAAAATAAAGTCTGACGTTCGACCGGAAGTTTGCTGATGATCCTTTTGACGTCATGGACAAATCCCATATCGAGCATTCGGTCGGCTTCATCCAATACAAAGAATTTCACATCACGTAATGAAACGTGACCCTGGTTCATCAGGTCCAGTAATCGACCCGGTGTAGCGACGAGAATATCTACTCCGCGTCGAAGGCTATTGACAGAACTTACCTGAGAAACTCCACCAAAGACCACGAGGTGGCGTAAGTTGAGGAATCGCCCGTAGGCTTTGAAACTTTCTTCGATCTGGATCGCCAGTTCGCGGGTAGGGGTGAGGATTAAAGCCCTGATCGGTCGGCGACTTTGGGGATTAGCTTCCTGTTCCTGGTGCAATAACTGCAAAAGGGGGATGGCAAAAGCAGCAGTCTTGCCGGTACCTGTCTGGGCGCAGCCCCTGAGGTCTCTGCCTTCCAGGATAGCCGGGATAGATTGTTGCTGAATAGGTGTGGGTATTGTGTACCCTTCATGGTTTAACGCTTTGAGCAAAGGCTCAATGAGCTTTAGGTTGTTAAAAGACACTTGTTAAAAATTTGATGATAAAATGTGGTAAGGCTATCAATTTTAGGATCGATACTTTACCTGCCTTACGTTAAGCTGCCACGGAATGCGAGCTGGATAAAACTCATCAGAAACTGAGAGAGCAATAACATACAAGACTGCAAATATACGTGATTTTTCGGAATAAACAGTAAATCAATAGATTAGGGGATGAGGCTAAGGCTGATACCTCCGCAAAAAGTCTATGGCATCTGAAAAAGGCGAAGGCAAAAGAGGTATTTGTAATGCATTAAATATTAATATTCAATTATTTATATATTATAAAAAATAATAACTAACGTTGAGCGTCGGTTGACCGACGTTCTGGTGAGTTCAAATCTTTGATTTGAAAGGTAAAGATTTGACACGCAAAGCGCAGCTTTGCAGACGCCACGACGTCGGTCAACCGACGCCGAACGTTAAGTGTGGGTCAGCCGACGCCGAACGAATTATTTTAGAGTATAGACCCGAAGTGGTCCGTTATTATTTGATATCAGATAAGCATCTTCTCCGGTAGCCAGTTTTATTTCCTGGATATCCCGACTGTCTTCTATCTGCAATTGATTTTCGATGAATATGGGCATGCAGTTAAAATTTCCTTTTCCATCACCGAGACAAACACCCGGATAAAGTCCATCGTAACGTGCAGTCTCTACTTCAGTCGGAAAATGATTACCGGCATACATGAAATCAAGTTTGCCATCCTTATTGATATCAGCTACACAAAATGCTTTGATCGGACCGGCCTGGCATAAAAATGGTAATTCTTTTACAGTGAATTTTCCATTGCCTTCATTGACAAGTAAAATACTCGTCATGGTCGAAAGTTTTTTGTGCGTACTATTCTTCAACATTTCCGGAGTGAAAATATCGTTGAAGCTTGCCTTTGCATAACTCTCATAACTTGGAAATTTATTAAGGATAAAAGGCAATTCCTCTGAAGAGCATTCCCTGCCTCTGACAGGCAAGAGTTCATCCTGTTTCGTAGAAGCAAGAACTACATCAAATTTTCCATTCTGATCAAAATCATTTCCATAAACTTCAAGCGTAGTCCCTTTCGAACCTCCAAACTTATTATTCCAACCTAGATTTCCCAACAGGAAATCAGTGTCACCATCCTGATCAAAATCTCCTTTCTCAACAGTCCACCACAATCCCGTACCGGCAGCTTCAATGGGTTGCATCGTGAATCCCTTCGGACCATTATTGATCAGCAATGTTGGTTCCATCCATTCACCCACAACAAGCAGATCGATATCTCCATCCTTATCCACATCATCCTGTACAACATCCGTCACCATTCCAAATTGATTGAGGAAAGGAGCAAGTTTATTTGTCATATCCGTATATCTCCCGGATTGATAGATCAATAATTTTGAAGAAGCAGGCGATGGATATTTTCCACCTACGACGCGACCGCCAATGAAGAGATCATTGTCTTTATCTCCATCTGCATCAAAAACTTCAACGCATTGTCCGTTTATGAGAAAATTGGGGAGAACATCTTTGGGGGCATGAGTAAATAGTCCTTTGCCATCATTGATATAAATACGATCACGCAGTAAAGGACTTCCTTCTGCAAATTCATAGCTGCCACTGATGACGATGAGATCCAGATCATGATCACCATCCACATCAAAAAAACGACTCTCTTCATCTTCATATGCAGCGTCAGCTTGCAATGCAGGTTGTTTGCTCAATTCAAATTTTCCATCAGTCTTCGCCACATAAATATTTCCGGCATGGCCCGCAGCGCCTCCAATGAAAAAATCCTCAATGCCGTCACCATTCACATCACCAACAGCTATATGCGGCCCATTTTGTGAAAGCTTGTATGGCAAGAGAACCTGTTGAGCATAATCATCGACAATGCTATCCACATCTTCGTGCTGGACCACATTTGCGTTCGTCATCGTGATCCCTCTCAAGACATCAGGCACGAATGGAATTTTATTTTCTTTTGAATAATTAATCATTAAATCCTTATCAACCGACACATTCTTCAGCACACTCATCGACTTGTGGTCCCAATACACTTTGACTGAATCAATTTTAGTGACTTGCCCTAGTCCATAATGAAGAATAGGTTCAACAGATGAAAAATATCCACGCGTGGTCTGCATGGTATTGAATTGTTTTTTGTCTCCTGTATACACAATCACAGAACAACCTAAGCCATTAACGTTGGTCCCAGGTCCTTTAAGTTTTATATTAATGTAATGTCCATTTGTCTGGCTTACATTTTTATAAATTGAAGCTTGTGCATTGACATGATTGACGATGACATCCAGTTTGCCATCACCATCAAGGTCGGCATAAGACATTCCATTGGAAAAATCTCCTGTGTCAAAACCTGCTTCAGGTGGAAGTTTTGAAAAATGCATATTTCCATCATTGCTATACATAACATCTTTGATGGGAGTGGAGGGGAGACGGCTCAATACTTCACGATAGTTTTGAGGTCCGACCATGTTTTGATATTTATCCTTGACATAAGCATTGAAATCATTGTTTCGCACATCACGCAGGACTCCATTGGCGATAAGAATATCAGGATCGCCATCGAGATCGAGATCAGCGAACAGTGTTGAATAACTCCAATCCGATTTAGAAATACCGGCAATTTGAGCCATTTCTGAAAAATAGCCGTGGCCCATGTTCACCTGCAATCCATTTTGCATGTATTGATAATGCTGGTGATCGGCTACGAGCTCCCAGAAACGATCAGGTTTCATCGACCCCATATTTGTTTTCGAACGATAATGATCTTCGAAAGCCATGTCTAAAGTGAAGATATCCGGTAAGCCATCCATGTTGACATCACTGACATCCGATCCCATCGAATAAAATGAAATGTGTCCGGTGCGCGTCCGTAATTCATCTTTAAATTGTCCACCGTAGTTCATGTATAGAAAATCCGCGTGATGATAATCATTGCAGACATACATATCCGTCCATCCATTGAGATCAAAATCTCCCAGCGTAACATTCAGTCCATAGCGGGCACTTAGCATTCCAAGAACAGCTGTCTTATCAATATATCGTCCGTTTTCAAAATAAAACATCCGGTCCGTCTGGGGATAAGTTGCAACAACTTCCGGTTTGTTGACTAACCTGGCGAATTCGTCGAAGGGTTGATTGACAAGGAACATATCGAGGTCTCCATCCTGGTCAGCATCAAAGAAAGTGGCTTGTGTGCCAAAGCCTGTATCATCAATTCCATATTTCGCAGCTTCTTCAGTGAAAGTGTTATGGCCATTGTTAATATAAAGTTTATTGCGGTTATTATCCGGCACGCCTGTCGGCGAATTTTTACAAACATAAATATCCAGCAGTCCATCGCCGTTGACATCGGCCATTGTGACACCGCTTGACCAGATCTGTTTTCCGATCCCGGCTTTAGCAGTGATGTCTTCGAATTTGAAATTTCCTTTATTGAGATATAGTTTATCGGGAGTCATGTTGCCTGTGAAGTACAAATCAGGTAGTCCATCATTGTTGATGTCACCTGCTGCGACTCCACCGCCATTGTACAAAAAGTGCCACGTAAAAATATTGATCATGCCTTCATCATTGATTTGGTTGACATAATCGATCCCTGTCTGTGAGGAAGGAAGTGATTCCAGTTTGATGGAGGCAGAAATTCCGGAAGGAGATGTGTTTACTTGTTCAGCAGCTTGCTTTTTACAAGATAAGATCGAAAAAACGCAAAGCCCGATTGAAAAAAAAAGAAAACCGGCCGAATTTATTTTGTGGAACATGAAAGAGTTATGCAATAAAAAAAATGAAGGTGTAAGTTACGAAAAATGCATGGGGCATGAAGTGGATTGATTTTCGTGAGTTGCCCCCGACCCCTGCGTTTCTTCATTCAATTCATTCCTCCGCCAAAGGCGGATTCATTTATTTTCATTTCGAAAACGCCGGGGCGAATGACTCGAATTGAATGTGATATTTCCTTCCCATTAAGAACCTTTATATTTCTTATCAATTTCTTATTTACAAATCTTTCGCCCCGGTGTTTTCGTATGAAAAGGTTTCGAAGAAACCATGAATTAAGAAACGCAGGGGTGGGGGCAAAATTCGATAGCGAACCCCATCTACATCTTCATATTATGATCCATTGTTTCTTTCTTAAACGGAACATACTGATAATCGAGAGCCTCTAATTGTCCACCTTCTTTGAGATGATATGCTTTATTCACTTCAACATGTTGAAATTCCTGAACAATCTTTTCTCTGTAGGGCCAGGTTATTTTCAGATTGGTGATATAGTCTGCTTTGCCGAGGCCAAGTTCCACTTGCAAACTATTGCCACCAAAGCTGGCTCCTGTTGAAACGACTTCGTAAATCTTACGCGACGTTCCGTTTTCCATGATCTCTGCTTCAATACGTGCTCCGATAGCCATTCGATTTGATTTGACTCCTTCGAGACGCAATACGACCCAATGATTGTCATGTGGTAAAGGATTTTCAAAAAATAAAGTTTCATATACATCCCCTTCGAAACTTCCACCCATCACCACATAAATATCCTGGTCACCATCTTTGTCAAAATCTGCAAATCCAACTGCATGTCCTTTTTGAATATTTCCAAATCCACCGGCATAGGTGATGTCATCAAAATATTTCCCTTCCCGGTTCCAATACATTTTATTGGGAACGATTGATTTCAGATTAGGCTCTCCGGTACCAAGATAAAAATCAGGATAACCATCATTGTCCAGGTCACCATAATTGCATCCCATGGTGAATGCTGGTTCCGTCAGTCCCATCTGCGAACTCACATCCGTAAACGTGTTATTTCCATTGTTGCGATAAAGCCTTGGCCGGAATGGATCATCTTTCTTGCCATACGCTCTCAAAACTTTTCCCGGCAAATCTTCCGATCCGTCAGAATAAGCGGAAACGAAAATATCAAGCCATCCATCATTATTAAAATCAAACATCCAGGTCGGAAAAGAAACCCATGGTTCCTTTGTCCCTGATGTAGCTGAAATATTCTGAAAATGCAGACCACTTTTATCTGAGGTATTCAGGAATAGCATATTGTCGCCATTAAGAGCAGATACATATACATCAGGTAATCCGTCATTGTTGATATCACCGGATGTACTTCCTTTGATAAATGCATTTACATTAAGACCGGATTCATCTGTCACTTCTTTGAAAGTACCATCGCCCATATTGTGATATAGCTGTGATGGAAAGTTAAATGCACTTCCTAATTCAGGAATAGATTCATGACCGACAAACAAATCAAGCCAACCGTCGAGATCAAAGTCGGCCCATATTGCATTTTGAGTTGGTCTTTTAGAATAAATACCAGCTGCAACGGTAACATCAGTGAAAGTTCCGTCACCATTATTCCTGAGCAAGGAACTTGGTATCTTCCCTGAGTCTCTCAGCCAAGCACCTCGCAAAACAAGTACATCTGCATAACCATCATTATTATAATCTGCATGGCGAAGATTGAGTCCTCCTGTCACACCTTCAAGACCGGCTTGTTTCGACATGTCTTCAAAACTTCCATCACCATTATTCACGAGATAACGGATCTGATCATGGAAGCCCCATGAAGATGCCATGATATCAAGATCGCCATCATTGTCAAAATCTTCAACCGCGACACCACCGGCGAGTCCTCTTTTTGCGAGACCCATTTCCGGAGCGATGTCTGTAAATTTTGGAAAAGAAACTTTAGGTTGAAAATATCCATCCGGCAATCGCATTGAAGAAGGTACCTCATTCGGAAATTTGCCAAGTGTCATTGCAGCAATATTCAGAAGGTAGCGCGATGTCAGATCGGTAGGATCTTCTTTCAAAACTTCCTCGTAAGTTTTCATGGCTAGTGTAGATCCGTCTTTGATTGAATGTTGTCCGGCTTTCGCGATCGGAATGACACAGGATGCAGAGGTGTGGTTGTTGATGCAATTTTGTTGCTCCCCTAAACGCAAAGCAGCAATGGCCAGCATTTTTTTTACTTCAATGATCGTCTTCACTTTCCCTGGAATTTCCATCGGTTCTACAAATGCAAGTACGTTTTGAAATGCGTCAATAGCATCTTGCGAATTGCCTGCCTTTAATTCTTCAAAGCCATACATGACCATCAGGTTTGCTTTTTCAAGACCTGATACGCTTTCAAGTTTTTTCTTGTACAGTTCTGCTCTTTGGGCGCAAAGGATGATGTTGACTTTGGTGGGATCGATTTGATTTTGTGCTTTTTGTACGCTATCGATCATCGCGACTGTCTCGGGTGAGGGTTGGCCTTTTACTATTGAAGATGAAGGAGGCAATTGATGCTGCATTTTCTCCATTTCATTTCCACGGTGACAGGAAGAAAAGGAAATCACCAAAAGAATAAGCCAAATAATCGTGTGGGAAGTACAATGCATAGACCAAAGATAAACATTGGGCATGAACGAGAATTAGCCATCAGAAAAATTTTATATAATTCCGTTTTATTCTTATACAATTCACACAAATCATGAATACCAAATGGACATCATTGTTTCTCACAAAATAAATGTAATCCGTGGAAACCCTTATTAATATTAAGGCCTGGAGTTCTTATTTATTTGAAAATGAATTCAATAACTATTCAAATTGAAATTTAGCTATACAAAAATTCAAAACCTTATCTGTAAACATTTGTTGAAAATGAAGTTATTTATTTCATCACATAATAAAATGTATAAACCATGTTACAGAAAGGATTAATTCTCGCATTGCTTTCGATATTTACCATATTTTACCAACTCAATGCGCAAGATGATTTTTCAATTGGCCCGCGTGTTGGTGTGAATTTGTCAAATGTCAGCAATGTAGACAACTCAAAAACGCTTGCAGGTTTAGCAATAGGGCTTACCTCAACTTACAGCATCAATGAAACTTCAGGTTTGACGCTTGACTTACTATACTCCAAAGAAGGGTATACAGTGGACCCAAATGATGTTAAATTTTCGTATTTACGGATTCCCATTTATTATGATCTCTTTTTTGGCAAACTTGGAGAAGCAATACGTCCTAAAATTTATGTAGGCTTTGCACCTGGATTTTTATTGGATGCTAAAGTCAATGATGAAGTTGCCGATAAAAGTCAATTCAGTTCTGTTGACTTTCCCTTTTCGGGAGGTTTTGGTGTTAACGTAAGGGTTTCAAACAGGATTTGGCTCAATTCCGATTTACGCGGCTTTCTCAGTCTTAATGATGTCAGAGCTAAATCTTACCAGGCCGGGGATGCAAAACATAATAACAATATCCAACTGAGCGTAGGTCTTGCTTACGGTTTAACAAAATGGAAATAACAATTTGATTTTGTCAAATCCAGCCATTTGACAAAATAATGAAGAGCGATATATGTTCATAGGAAAGTTGCTGTCGGTTGATGAAGATTTACCGGCAGCAATTTTTTATTATTATATGAAGTAAAGGTTAAGATCCACGAATCAACCTAAACAGAAATATTAGAATCAACGCTCCACCTGCAGACACAATGACCTGGTAAATAAATCCTCCGCCAAATATCCCGAGCTCCTGCGCAGCCCATCCTCCTATCATACCGCCAACAATTCCAGTGAGGATATTTCCAATCAGGCCAAAACCTGAACCTTTCCATACGAGGCCGGCGAGCCATCCCGCCAGTCCACCCACGATAATAAAATATAACCAATGCATAATAGTTGAGATTAAGTTGTGAATTGAATCACTAAATTTAATAAATTAAGAAAAAATAGTTATATTGATTTTTGATTGGAGTATTTAGCAGAATATCTTTCAATCTTATATCCATAGTTTTAAAGTATCGATTAAGATCACTCTCCCGGATGATTTTCGTCATAAATGCCTCAAAAGACACACGATAATTTCACACAAAATTCACAAACGATGAAAAAATTATTTGTACTCGCTTCTTTCGTTTCCCTCATTCTGGCCTGTGGGGGTGGCAAACCTTCTGAAGCGAATTCAGGGACGAGTCCTTCTCCTTCCGCAGAGCCCGCTGCAACCGCAAATCCAAAATACGACCCAAACAGGGGAGAAGGAAAATGGAATGCTGAAAATCTGACTTTATCTCCAAATCTTGATCCTGCAATGGCTGCAGAAGGCGGAAAAATCAGGGAGGTTAAATGCGCTTCCTGCCATAAAACAACCAGTGAAAAGCTGGTAGGTCCGGGCTGGAAAGGAGTAACTCAACGCAGAAAACCGGAGTGGATCATGAATTTCATCACCAATCCTGATCCGATGATTTCCAAAGATCCTGTCGTGCAGGCAGAACTGGAAATATGCCTGGTGCGAATGCCTAACCAAAGCCTTACAGATGAAAATGCAAGAGCTATCCTGGAGTTTATGCGTCAAAATGACGGTGTTAAATAAATAATCTTACACATGAAAAATCGATTTTTGAATACTTCGGCAGCCCTCTGCTCAGGTATTTTATTAGTATCAGTTGCGATTGTATTGAGTGTATTGAGCATATCATCGTGCAAACCAAAAAATCTTGGCAGCGCAGTGAGCGGTGATGCCGCATCCAAAACATATGTTGCTCCCGGCCATTATGACGAGTTCTACAATTTCGTCAGCGGTGGTTTTAGTGGACAGATGTCTGTGTATGGATTACCGAGTGGAAGATTATTGCGCGTGATTCCTGTATTCAGTTTGGATCCTGAAAAGTCATGGGGATATAGTGAAGAGACAAAACCTATGCTGAATACCTCTCATGGTTTTGTTCCCTGGGATGACTTGCATCACGTTGAATTATCCCAGACCAATGGTGAAGTCGATGGACGATGGATATTCGCAAATGCAAATAACACACCACGAGTTGCCCGGGTCGATCTGACTACATTCCGCACGGTTGAAGTCATTGAATTGCCCAACAGTGCAGGAAATCACTCTTCACCTTTCATTACAGAGAATACTGAATATGTTGTAGCCGGCACTCGATTTAGCGTACCGCCGGATAATGAAAATGGCGATGTACCTATTAATACATACAAAGAGAATTTTAAGGGATATATAAGTTTTATTGCTGTTGACAAAGAGACCGGACATATGAGCATCGCATTTCAGCTCCGTTGCCCTGGTGTCAACTTTGACCTGAGTCATGCCGGAAAAGGTCCGTCCAATGGTTGGTTTTTCTTTTCATGTTACAATACCGAACAAGCCAATACCTTATTGGAAGTAAATGCTTCACAAAGGGACAAGGACTTTATCATGGCAGTCAACTGGAAGAAAGCAGAGGAATATGTGAAAGCCGGCAAAGGAAAAACAATACCGGTATCCTATGCCCATAATGTATGGAATGAAAAAACGCACACCGGTGTATCTGAAACGATAAAGGAAGTATTGGTATTGGACACAAAGGAATTGAATGATATCTGTTACATGATCCCTTGTCCAAAATCACCTCACGGGTGTGATGTGGATCCTACAGGTGAATACATTGTAGGAAGCGGAAAACTGGCAGCACTTATCCCTGTTTTCAGTTTTACAAAACTGCAGGATGCTATTGCTAAAAAAGATTTTGATGGAGAATACCAGGGAATAAATGTTGTCAAGTATGAATCAGCATTATACGGCGAAGTGCAAAAACCGGGCTTAGGCCCATTGCATACGGAATTTGATGCTAATGGAAATGCATACACTTCAATGTTTGTTTCATCTGAAGTCGTGAAGTGGAATATTAAAGATCTTAAAGTGTTGGACAGGGTGCCTACCTATTATTCAGTAGGACACTTAATGGTTCCGGGTGGAGACAGCAGAAAACCATTTGGTAAATACCTGGTGGCTTATGACAAGATCACTAAAGATCGTTACTTGCCTACAGGTCCTGAATTAGCGCAGGCTGCGCAACTTTATGATATCAGTGGTGACAAGATGGAGTTGATCCTGGATTATCCGACGATCGGTGAGCCGCACTACGCCCAGGCAGTCCCGGCAGATCTTATCACGAAAAACCAGTTGAAAATTTTCAAGTTGGAAGATAATGGCCATCCTTATTTCACAAATGGTGAAAAAGAATCCAAGGTGGTCAGGGAAGGTAATAAAGTACATGTCTATATGACGACCATTCGCTCACACTTTGCACCTGATAATATTGAAGGAATTAAAATGGGAGATGAAGTTTACTTTCATGTCACTAATCTCGAGCAGGATTGGGATGTTCCTCATGGATTTGCAATTAAAGGTGCTGTCAACGCAGAGCTCCTGATCATGCCCGGTGAAACAACGACGCTGAAGTGGACACCGGACAGAGTAGGGATGTTCCCATTCTATTGTACTGACTTCTGTAGTGCACTTCACCAGGAAATGCAAGGATACATCCGGGTATCACCTGCGAACAGTAATGTCGCTTTGACGTCGAGCCTTGGAGGCCAGACTTCAGGGAAGACTGAAGTCAATTAGGTCATTACCTGCATGTCATGGAGGGGTACAAATGTTTAATCATTCATTTGTACCCCTCATCTTACCCTGGTCAATATTTAAAGAAGAAAAGCGATGGAAAATAAAATATCCGGTATTTCAAAAGCCATATTGGTTCTTTCCGCCCTTCTTCTTGCAACGAATATTTTCCTGCCCATCTGGAGTATCCAGTTGTGGGCACCACAATATCCGGAAGGTTTGGTTTTACTGATTTATGCTGACAAATTAGGCGGAAATGTGGACATCATCAATGGATTGAATCATTACATCGGTATGCAAACTCTGCATGCAGAAAATTTTATTGAATTTTCCATTCTGAGATACATCATAGGGTTTTTTGTGTTGTTTATTTTAATTACTGCTTTCATTGGACGAAAAAAAGCCGTGAACATTTTATTTATTGCTTTCGTATTGTTTAGTGTAATAGCGATGGCCGATTTTTACAGGTGGAATTACAATTATGGTCATCATCTTGATCCTCATGCTGCAATCAAGGTGCCCGGAATGGCTTATCAACCGCCGCTCATCGGGTATAAAAAATTGCTGAACTTTGGGGCGTATTCCATGCCGGACGTCGGAGGAATATTGTTTATTTCTTCAGTCCTTTTAATCCTTTTAGTCATTATGATGGAAAAAAAATTATTGACAAAATTATTCAGGAGGAAATCTGCAGTAACGGCAATCATTTTGCTATTCACCTCGGTTTCTCTCATATCCTGCAGCATTCCGGGACCAAGACCAATAAAATATAATGTAGATGCCTGCTCCTTTTGTAAAATGACGATTACCAATCCGCATTTTGCTGTTCAGCTGACAACGAATAAAGGAAGACAATATGTTTTTGATGATTTGAATTGCATGGTACAGTTTGTTAAATCAAATCCGGGTATGGAGAATAGTCATTTTTATATTGCTGACTATTGCCACCCGGCAGACTTTGTCGATATCAGTAACTCCGTTCTCCTCCACAGTGATAATTTGCGCAGCCCGATGGGCGGAAATATGATCGGGTTTTCTGTTCGTGACAGCGCACAACTTTATCAACCCAGGCTTAGTGCTAATGAAGTAAAATGGGCTGAGTTAATACGGCAATAGATGCTATGAGGATCATATTCCCTGCCATGAGGATTTACCTTGTCCTTTTCCGGTTACTGGCCATTTGCATGATTGGTAAATCCGAATCCATCCACGTCGGTGCCGGTTATCCATTCTCCTCTATCAAAGCAGCAATTGATTCGGCAAACGAAGGTGATTCAGTCCTGGTTCACGGTGGAACCTATGCTGAAGGAAATATTATTGTTTTAAAAGCAATCTCTCTCATCGGTCTTGACTGGCCGGTGCTCGATGGTCAGCATAAATATGAAGTACTCTCCATCAAAGCAAATCATGTGCTGGTGACGGGATTTAAGATCCAATTTTCAGGACACGGTTCACTGGAAGACCCGTGTGGAATAAAAGTATATGATAGCCGGTATGTCAATATTATTGGCAATGAATTGAGTGACAATTTTTTTGGCATCTATCTTCAATATTGCAAACATTGTATCATAAAAGGCAATAAGATCAGTGCCTCCGGTACTGAAGAGCAGAGTATAGGTAATGGCATTCACTGCTGGAAAAGTGACAGCCTCCAGATCGTTGCCAATACAGTGTCAGGGCACCGGGACGGAATCTATTTTGAATTTGTAACAGGATCCGTCATCTGGCGGAATATTTCCTCGCATAATGTCCGTTATGGACTTCATTTTATGTTTTCCAATGATGATGCGTATATCACAAATTATTTTCATCACAATGGAGCAGGAGTGGCTGTAATGTTTACAAAAAATGTGAAGATGTTAAACAATACTTTTAAGGACAATTGGGGCGACGCAGCTTATGGGTTATTGTTAAAAGAAATTTCGGACAGCTACATTATCAATAACCGCTTTATTGGAAATACTTCCGGCGTATTCATGGAAGGCACGAACAGGATCGTATTTGAAGAAAATATTTTTAAAGATAATGGCTGGGGCATGAAGATCCAGGCCAGTTGCATGGACAATGTCATCGATGATAATAATTTCATGCGGAATACATTTGATGTCAGCACCAATGGCTCTTTAGTTCTCAATAAGTTTGATCATAATTATTGGGATGCCTATGAAGGGTATGATCTGGATAAAAATAATATTGGTGATGTTCCTTACAGGCCCCTAAGCCTGTTTTCGGTTATTGTTGAAAAAAATCCTCCCACCATGCTTCTGTACAGGAGTTTTATCGTCTCTTTGCTGGACAGGTCTGAAAAAATAATTCCGACGCTCACACCTGACAATTTTATAGATGAGGACCCTTTAATGCATGCCATACCCTTATGATTGACATTCAGCATATTTCAAAACGGTTCGGAAAATTTGAGGTGTTGAAAAACGTCAACCTTCTGTGTGAACCCGGACAATGCATTGCCTTAATCGGACCGAATGGATGCGGCAAGACTACACTGATCAAATGCATCCTGGGCATGGTGATTCCTTCATCCGGTAATATATTATTCGAGAAAAAAAATATCGCGCAGGACTTTCAGTACAGGCACAAGATCGGATATATGCCACAGAAGGGAAGATACCCGGACAATATGTCCATCGGGCAGGTGATTGATATGATCAAGGATATCAGAAATACGGGAAATAAGCTTGATGAAGAATTGATTGAAGCTTTTGGATTGAATGAAATGATGGATAAAAAAATGAGAAATCTTTCGGGGGGAACAACCCAGAAGGTAAGCGCTTCATTAGCTTTTTTATTTAATCCCGAAGTATTGGTCCTGGACGAACCAACAGCCGGATTGGATCCTCTCGCTGCGGAGATATTGAAAGAAAAAATTATTGCGGAGAACAAAAAAGGCAAACTGGTGCTGATCACCTCTCATTTGTTGAGTGAACTTGACGACCTGGTGACACACATTGTGCTCATGCAGGAAGGTGACATAAGCTTTCATATGTCCACGTCACAATTGAAAGAACAAACAAATACAACGAGCCTGGCAAAAGCGATTACGTATATTCTAAAGCGTGACCATGTTCAATAAAATTCAAAAATTTATTGTCTTTGATATTCTGAAAAACAGGATCGTCATTGCCTATACATTTATATTGGCAGTGTTGGCCTGGAGTGTGTTTAGTCTTGAAGATGACAGCCATAAAGGAGTGCTCACCTTATTGAATATTGTGCTATTGACCACACCACTCGTCAGTATTATTTTTACGACGATCTATTTATATAACAGTGCAGAGTTTATTGAATTGTTGCTCAGTCAACCAGTACGCCGCAGAAAGATTTGGTCAGGTCTGTTTTTAGGATTATTTCTTTCATTGGCTTTTTCATTTGTGATCGGAGCGGGAATACCTATTTTTTTATTTGCTGATCGGAAAATTGCGTTGATCATGCTGGTCATGGGAATCGTCATCACCGCTATTTTTGTAGCGCTGGGGTTCTTGTGCACCATTATGGCGAGAGATAAAGCCAGGGGGATTGGAATAGCGATTCTGTTGTGGCTTTATTTCAGTTTGTTATTTGACGGATTGGTGCTATTTCTTTTGTTTCAATTGTCCGATTACCCGATAGAGAAAGCGATGATCGGTGTATCGGCTCTAAATCCAATCGACCTTGCGAGAATATTCATTATTCTCCAGATGGATGTCTCTGCCATGCTGGGCTATACGGGAGCCATATTCAAAGATTTTTTCGGAACAGGGATGGGTGCCATCATTGGCTTTATTATCTTATGTCTTTGGGTGGTGATTCCTTATTTAATTTCCCTCAGGAGATTTGTGAGGAAGGATTTATAAAAAGTAAAGCCGGTGAGAAAAACCGGCTTTACTGACTAAATGATAAACAAACTGAAAAACAAAAATTCCCAAAACCCACTTTTATCAAACTCATTGTCACCTGAGAAATCGTTTAATGGTCATTCATCGGAAGTTCTATTTTGGGGGAAGCAATACATCGTCGATGACATGAATGATTCCATTTGAAGCTCGTATGGAGGCAATGATGTTGGCCTTCCCGTTGACCATGTATTTCCCGTCTTTCACATTGATTGTTATATTTTTTCCATTTACTTCTCCAAGACTTTGGCCATCGTGCATGTTTTCAGTGGTGATCACTCCGACGTATACATGGTATTCAAGAATGTTGGATAAAGCATCTTTTTGATCCGGTTTCAATAGATTTTCAACTGTGCCGGCAGGGAGTTTTTCAAATGCGGCATTCGTTGGAGCAAATACTGTGAAAGGACCGGCATTGCTCAGAGCATCTACTAATGAAGCTGCTTTCAATGCGGTGACAAGTGTTGTATGATCCTTGCTGCCAACCGCGATCTGGACAACATTTGGATTGGAGGATTCATCTTTAACGCCTGACTGACCTACAGTTGATTTTGCATCTGGAGATGAGGCCGCCGCAGGGCTTTGATTAGTAGATGAATTACATGCCATAACAGCAAGTAAAAAACCTAACAACAAGAAAAATGCTGGTTTTTGCATAAAGAGAATTTTTATTTACAAATAACCAGTCTTTTTCCTTTTTATCCGATGATCAAAGTCATTCAAAAGGTTGATTTATGTCAACCTTGCACTTGTTTGAATTGAGCCGCCATAAGGAAGACTGCGCTGCCCCAGAGTAATACAGAAATACCAAACAGCATTTCATTGGCATAAGGAATGATAGTATAGCTAAAAGCTCCAATTCCTTGTGCAGCCAGAACCACTTCATTGAGAAGGACACCGGCTGCAAATGTCAATAGCGATACCCGTGATCTTTTAGTTTGCTGTATCAACCCTGTGCCATACATGAAAGTCAATATGAACATGGAGATAATGAGGAGCAAGACAAGGTGCAGGTATGCAATTACAATTGGCCTGAAACCAAAAGCTAATTTGCTGATCGCAGGAATCGTTGAGCCAAGCTGTAGTAAAAGTTTAAAGCTAAATGCTAAAGAAATGATCGTGAAGAGAATAATTGCAGGTTGCGGGAAAAGTGATTTTAGTTTTTCCCTATTCACAAAGAAAATTCGTGTTAAAATCCACCAACCGACCAATTGGGAGATTGCTGCAAGGATGACAAAAATATAGAGCCATAAAAGAAGGTTTGCCCATAAGGTCGATAAAAAGTAAGCCGGTATTCCTGCAAGGAAAAACAACCAAAAAGAAAATCGAAAAGGTTTTGGATTGGACAGGATTTTTTTTATTCGATCCATAAACAATGCCATGCAGGCAAACAAAAACCAGCCATTGTACTGGAAATGCAAATAGAAATAAATTGAGGCCAAATATATTTTTTCATTTAACTGATGTGAAGTGGCCATATAGGATAATACGAATGTGCCAAATGTTGAGAGAATGCTAAAGAAAATGGCTGCAATGATCCAGTATTTCCCCGGATGGTCAGGTGGCAGACGTAAGGCATCTTTAATCGCGAAATAGGAAAATACATATCCGACGATGATAGACAGGGCTGAAATAATGATGGAAACCGGGCCATATCCCTGGATCAAAAAAGAAACCAGCATCCCATAAGCACAAACCAGGTTGGCGACAATCAATGAATTATAAATTTTTTGTTTAATGATCAATAGATTATTACGGAAAACAGAGACTAACAGAAAAAAAAGTGAATGGCTGATCCACCCGGTAAATGCGAAATGAGAATGAGCTTCCTGGAGATATTTTTGGTTAAGGAAAGGAAATTCAAAACCGATTTTATACCGCATAGTCATCCCGAGTGTGGCCACAATGCATAGATTGATCAAAGCAACGCGAACCCACAACCTTGAGTGATCATTCATAAAGCAGAGATACAAACTATCATTGAAGATAACTGCAAAGAACTGTAATCAAAAACTACCGGCAGCCGTAATACCTTTTGCTTTTTTTACCTTGCTTCCCTGATGAAGAAATTAATTGCTGCCGGATATCCCATGAATGCCATGATAGCATTGGTCATTTCCATAGGTTTTCTTTTGTT
>JAAEAZ010145791.1_pt1 | contig 23945 bp, 18 predicted proteins | sample 7277811 | NCBI WGS metagenome assembly JAAEAZ01 (sample SAMN13876997, study PRJNA601929) | soil metagenome | isolation source: soil | host: Panicum virgatum | place: USA: Fermi National Accelerator Laboratory | collected 2010-11-19 | reverse complement strand
GGTTTAGGATAATTTTGTTCATCTTCATTTGTGGCAATATTTCTTTTTGTAACAAGAGCGTAAGATGTGTAAGGACTAATCCATATTTCAGTATTACGATATTTTAAAAAACAAACTCACTTAAAATGAGAGACGAGATTCTACAATTCATCAGAAGGGAATTAATTGGTCCCGACCCCGTGAAACCACACATGCAGGAGAACGGCGAAGAAATTTTATTGAACGAACCACCGAGGCTGAGATACGGTGCAGGGATTTTATTTCCGTCTCCAAACAAAGACGGAGAAGGAGCAACTTATTCAACAGCAGATTCAACAACAGCAACAGAAGAAGAAGTAATAACGAAATCAGATGAAATCAGTGCAGAGAGTTCAGAAACAATTGAAGACAACAACACATCATCAAATGTTGGTGATGACTTTGAAGAAGAAATTGGATTAGCAAATAATTTTCTTCCTTCTGCATTGGGATTCAGTTGCTTTTCAAAAATTCCGAAAGACGGTTTCAAAGTGCAGGTGAATGTTGGGATTTATGAAATCAATGATTATAGTTACAAAAAAGATGATGAAACAGAAGTTCACAGGAAAGCATATTACAGAAGTTCATTAGACCAACCTTTATTAATTCCGGCAACTGATATTCCACTCATATCAGGAACATCAAAAGAGTTTGCACTAGTCGGAAAGGATGAGAAGAAAATAGAATTGGTTTTGAATATCAGAAACAGAACACACGAAAATGATACTGACAAAACCATTCATCTTTTGACTTTCACTTTGATAAACAAGAATAAAGGAGCAAGTGAAAATATCAGAAATGAAGATTGCTTTTTTCAAGTTTCGTTTTCAGTTTGTGCAAGTGAAGAATGTTTTTGTCCTTACAAATTAGCAGCATCAAAAACAGACCAGGATGATGAAAAGTCAAATCAACTACTTTTCAGAAAGAAAAAAACATTTGCAGTTGGACATGGGTGTTCACCTGCATGGGTAGATGATGATTTACAAACAGTAAACATAATTACAACAGAAGCAATTCCTTCCTATGAAATAAAACCAATCGTTCCGAACGAATTGAAAAGTATTGAACTTAAAATGTTTGACATGAGTGATTTGGCAAAAGGTGATATAACTTCAAACCTTGTTCAGCTAAATTCAGAATATGAGAAATGGATAAACGAACAGGAAGCAATTGCAAAGAAGGAATTGAAAGACGAATTCCTTAAAACTGCAATGAGGCACATTGAAAGTTGCAGAGCTTGCTTGAAACGAATGAATGAAGGAGCTGAACTTTTAAAAAGCAATCCAATAGTTAATCGTGCATTCAAGTTGATGAACAGAGCAATGTTGTTGCAACAACTTCATTACGGAATTGAAATCAGAAATTGGATTGTAGTAAAAGGAAACATCACAGGTTTGGAGAAAACAATAATTCCAGACATCAACGATCAAACAACATGGCAAAAAAATTCTGATGGAAGTTTGAAAGTTGGTTCATGGAGACCTTTTCAAATTGCGTTCATACTGATAAACCTTCACTCAATGTTGGATGCAAAACACCCCGACAGACAAATGGTGGATTTGATTTGGTTTCCTACTGGTGGTGGTAAGACAGAAGCTTATTTAGGTTTATCTGCTTTCACAATATTTTTAAGAAAACTAAAAGACAAAACAGATTCAGGAACTTCCGTTCTCATGCGTTACACTTTGCGACTGCTAACAGCACAACAATTTCAAAGAGCAGCAGCATTGATTTGTGCATGTGAAAAGATAAGAGATGAAAACAAGGCGGAATTAGGAGAAGACAGAATTACAATTGGACTTTGGGTTGGTGAATTGACACCAAACAAAAGAGCAGATGCGACAAAAACTTTAAAGAAAATGTCGCAGGGAAAAGAAGATGAAAGTCCGTTTGTTGTTTTGAAATGTCCTTGGTGTGGAAGTCAGATGGGTTTAATTAAGGGAACGAGGAAAGACGAAATCAAGGGATACAAACCACGAAAAGTAAATAACCATGATTCAGTAGTTTTCAAATGTGATAATGAAAGCGAATGTGATTTTTCAAAAGAAGATTTCAGATTGCCATTGATAGTTGTAGACGAAGACATCTATGACTGTCCCCCTACTCTTTTGATAGGCACAGTTGATAAATTCGCAATGCTCACATGGAAACCGGAAGCAAGAACTCTTTTTGGTTTTATTGGAAAAGAAAGAAAGACACCACCGGAATTAATTATTCAGGATGAGTTGCATTTAATTTCGGGTCCGTTGGGTTCAATGGTTGGTTTATATGAAACAATGATTGAAGAACTTTGCACAGCAAATAATATCAAACCAAAAATTATTGCATCGTCAGCAACAATTAGCAGAGCCAAAGAACAAATCAATTCTCTTTATGGCAGAGGAGTTGAGAATGTAAATATTTTTCCTGCACAGTGTTTAAGTGCAGGGGATTCTTTTTTCGCTTACGAAGAAAATAATTCCGAAAACGCACCTGGACGATTGTATGTAGGTGTGTTTGCATCTGCTTTGCCTTCACATGCGACAGCACAAGTAAGAGTTGTGTCAGCATTGCTTCAATCTGTAAAATCAATTCCGGTTGCAGATGAAAAGCAGCGTGACCCTTACTGGACTGCAATGATATACTTCAATAGTATTCGTGAGTTAGGACATGCAGCAACTTTAATTCGTGCTGACATTTCGGAATACTTGAACTCAATTTATATCCGTAAAAAAATTACCGGAACAGAAAGAAGATTTATCAATGTTGATAGAGAATTGACAAGCCGGATAAACAGCAGCCAAATCACAGACATACTTGAAGAATTGCAGAAAGAATATCCAAAAGAAAAATATCCCATTGATGTTTGTCTTGCAACAAATATGATTTCAGTTGGCGTTGATATTCCACGATTAGGTTTAATGACTGTAATCGGACAACCGAAAACTACTTCTGAATATATTCAAGCAACAAGCCGTGTTGGTCGCTCAAAGAAAGGCCCCGGACTTGTTTTCACAATTTACAATTGTTCAAAGCCAAGAGACCGTTCACACTTTGAACACTTCCAGGAATATCATTCAAAAATTTACAGCAAGGTTGAACCAACAAGTGTTACTCCATTCTCGCCACCAGCAAGAGAAAGAGCATTACATGCAATCTTAGTTGGACTGATAAGATTTTATTCAGAACAGAACAGAGAACTTCCAAACCCATTTCCATCAAAAGAAATTGTTCAGAAAGTAAAAGACATAATCTTTCGGAGAGTATCAGAAATTGATAAAGATGAAATTCAAAAAACGGTAGAGATGCTTGAAAGAAGATTGGAACAATGGCAACATAATCTTCCAATCATTTACGGTTCGTTTGCACAGACAGATAATTTACCTCTGATGTATCCGGCAGGAACAAATCCATCGGAGCAAATAAAATTCAGAGCATGGTCAACACCAACTTCAATGAGGAATGTTGATTCAACTTGTGATGCAATCGTAATCAACGAATACATAAACATTGACAATTAAGAAATCAAATTATGCCAGCTAATAAACCAATCAGAAGGTCGCAACTCATTTCTCCCTGGGGAGTTGGGCAAATGATAAACTTTCCCAAGGACGAATCCTTAATGGTGGCAGGACTTGATTTGTGGGAATTGAAATTTAGAGAACTTGACAGGTCAAAAACTTTAGACGAATTTATTGTGGAAGAAGAGCGCCTTGCTAAACGATTGCGTGTAAAAAATTTCCGCTTACCGCCTGACTTTCGTGACAACATTTTGGAAAAGACAAATCAGTTTTTAAAAATTCCTTTTGTTCGTTTTCCGAGATGGCACTATTGCACCAATTGTGGTTACATGCACAAAGTTCCAATCTTTCACCATGAGAAACCGAGATGTTTAGGTTTACCGTTTCCAGGAAAAACTTGTTCAACAATTCCTGAAAAGAGAAGAAGAAAATTAATTCCAGTCAGGTTCATTGCAATTTGTCCGCAAGGACACATTGAAGATTTTCCTTTTGAAGAATGGATACACAATGGAAATAAATGTTCAGACACAAATGCGATAATGCGATTGAGAGCCGGAAGAAGTTCAGGTGCATTAACAGGCATTGACATAACATGCAGTTGCGGAGAAAAGAAATCAATGGCAGGTGCATTCAATGAAAATTCATTGCAAAGAATTGGATTTAGTTGTCATGCTGAAAGACCTTGGTTAGGAGAAGAACTTGAAAAACAAAACACCCAACACTGCAGTCAGCAATTAAGAGTTGTTCAGAAAGGCGCTTCCAATGTTTACTTCTCAAATGTTAGAAGTTCAATATACCTGCCTCAATGGCAACCGTCAGTTGATTCAGAATTGATAGACATTCTTGAAAAGAACTGGAGCTTCTTAAACAGTGGTAGAGTAAATAATGATTTTGACAGAAACAGATTCATGTTTGTTGTAACACAAAAATTGAAAGTTGAATTTGAACAAACTGATTTTTGGATTGACAAATTACTTGATGCAGCAAAAAAGAAAATCACAGGATATGATTCAATGCCTGCAACTGATTCAGAAGAATTTTATCGCAAAATGGAATACGATGCGATTCTAAAAGAGCCAGGTTCAGAGAAGCAAGATTTTTATGTTTCTAAGGTCAATGTTGAAGAATATACCGAGAACAAAATCATTTCAAAAAAATTTGACAGCATTTGCTTATTGCACAAACTAAGAGAGACAAGAGCATTTGTAGGGTTTTCAAGATGGCTACCTGAAGATGGAAAAACTCCCGAGGCAAAAAAGGATTTCATAAAACTTGGAGCAAGCATCAATTGGTTACCAGCAATTGTTGTAAGAGGTGAAGGAGTATTTTTTAAATTTAATGAAAAGTCATTGAAAGAATGGGCTGCAAAAAAAGAAGTGATTGCGAGAGTGAATTCACTTGCAAAGAATTACAACAAAACAAAACTGGACAAAGGACAAGGGGCAAGAGACATCACACCCGAATTTATTTTGATTCACACCTTTGCTCATTTAGTGATAAATCAATTTAGTTATGAATGCGGCTACGGAAGTTCTGCATTGCGCGAAAGAATTTATTGCAATCTTGAATTTCCAAACGAAGTGATGAACGGAGTTTTGATTTACACAGCATCAGGGGATTCAGAAGGTTCGTTAGGTGGACTTGTTAGGCAAGGCAAACCAGGCAATCTTGAAACGATAGTTTACAACGCCATAGAAAACGCAAGGTGGTGTTCAAGCGATCCTATCTGTATTGACAGTCATGGACAAGGACCGAACTCATGCAATCTTGCAGCTTGTCATAATTGTGCTTTGCTGCCTGAAACTTGTTGCGAAGAATCAAACATGCTTCTTGATAGAGCTATGTTGATTGGAGAATTGGACAATCCTTCAATAGGTTATTTCAATTTCATATAAATTTGAAGAGTTAGCTTATGCAAAAAAACACACTCTTAAAAAATCAAACCACTTAGTTGACAAATATTGAATAATGAGTAAACAAACGATCTATGATATGACCGCTTTGCAAATTGGTATAAGCTGCAAAGATTGGGAATACATGTATGAAAAGGATTCAAGGGATGCTTGTGTAGAATTCATGAAAGCTAAATCATTTGATGTTCTCCCTTTAAAGAATGACGATTACAAATTCAATCAATTTCTAGTCACAGATGAATGGAACAATTTTGATAAAACTTCCATTAAACATAAAGCTTCTCTTCCCAAGTTGAAAGCTGATAGTGATTTTATAACTCTTTTAAAGGCATTTATCGATAACAAGGAAAAGTATTTCCTTCTTTATCGTGGGGCATCAATCGTTGGCCTTATATCAGTTGTGAATTTTTCATATCGAGAAATCTATAAACGACTTTATAACCTAATTGCTGGATTCGAAATTGAACTAACGGATTGGTTGTTTCATAAAATTACTGAAAATGAGGCCCTTGAAATATTAATTAATAAAAGTGAATCCAATACCAACAAAAGTGCAATTGGTCAATATCTAATTGACAAATATAGAGGTAATGACGGTCTATTCAAAGAGTATTTGTTTCTTTCATCCTTACATGTTTTAATTCAACAAAAATCTCTTTTTCATAATTTAAAATTCTCAAAAAAAGAATGGCAAGAACTCGGTGATCCTCTTTTCAAAATTAGAAACTCAACGGCACATCCTGTTAGATCTATAATTCGGGAGAAAAATGATTTTCAACGACTCTTGGATGTGCTTCAATCTATTAAAAAGATAAATCAACACATTAAATAACACTACTAGTTTGAAATATTTGTGATGAGCGGGATTCGAGCCAGATAAGTTCTTTTAATCTATAAAGCTGTAGGATATAAATCCTTTTGTTTCAACGTCACATACCATCTTAACATTTCCGTCACGAAAGATCACCTTCTCCTCATCTTCCCCACTTCCCCCTTCGTCAAATGCCACCCACTACCATGCGGACATTTATAAGCATACAACCTGATGCGCTTTTCCTTCCCAATCATCCTCGCCATGCCTTCAGCTTCAAGTTGCGTAGCATACAAGTCTTTTTGAAATAAAGCACTGTCAGTACAATACATGCATATCCTGGTTTTACTCACTGCAGCAAGATGCCAGTACCCACAGGTACGACATACATAAGGAATGAGATCGTTACCATATTCCTTTTTCCTCCTTTCAGCTTCGATGATAGTGGCAGCTTCACTATGGAACTCATCGAGATATTGACCATTAGAACCTTTGCAGGTAGGACTTTTCAAATGATCAGCGGCTCCTGCTTCTATAGCCTCCACCCCAGGAACCCATATCAATCACAACAGCGATGACCATGATGACAATGTTGGTGGAGCTCCATTGCCCGCCATATTGATGTACGACCACACTATACCAAAGCGTAGTGACCGGCAAAAAGAGAAAGCCCAGCACAGGCCAAAGGATTGAGTCAAATACACCGTGAAACCAGTTTGTGAAAAACCACAAGACCGCGATAAGAATGCGCGGGAAAAGAAGAGCGATAAGAGCAACGATACAAGGCATGGCAGTAAGTTTTTGATTGAAATAAATTTACGGGGAATTTGGGATGTGTGAGTTATGCTAAAGTCATATTCCGCATTATTTTTTCGCACGGAGGCCACGGAGGCCACGGAGTATATAGAATAAGATCATTACTATGTAAGTTTTGCCCCTACAGGGCAAGTAGTTTTTTTATTTCTCGTTTGTTACCAACCTTTAGCCCCTACGGGGCATAGTTAATGATCAAATCTCCGGGATTCCATAAATCAAATCACACGGATTCTAAATTGCCACATTATCACATTGTCACAGTAATGATCGAATCTCCGTGATTTCATTAATCAAATTAAACTGCTTTTAAATTGCCACATTATCACATTGCCACATTATCACGGCAGAATGATCTACTCAGATTAATTTTGCATAAGGCTTTCATTTTTTCTACCCCTTCCGCCCTTTCTGCCGCTTCCGCCTTTATATTTTATCTTTAATAGCCAACCAAAGTAGTTGAACAGATTTGCTTGGTTAAAGCAAATAAAAAATAAAGCATGGCATTGTATTTCAAGTATCGTGACAGGAAGATTACCATTGACCGTGTCGTCATGGCGGCAGCATGTACTGTGCTTGCAGTTCTTGCTCTTTTTTCTCCTCTCTGGACAGGTAATTCAATCGAAGTTTATCTAGGGAGCCTGCTGGTATGGGTGGGCATCATTGAATTGTATGATAGTTTCAGACGATCCGATCACGCTTCAAAAAAATCGGCAACAGGAAGTGCTGCATTTACCCTGATGATGAGTGTCCTATTGTTGGGGGCAGAAAATTACAGGGGCAATGCACTGATTTTAATGGTCATGATTGTTTTTGTACTCGATGCCCTTCGCTATTTTTTTAAATTTTTAAATGAATACAAAAACAAAAATTTTTATTGGATCGATCTGCTCGCGGGCATTGGCAATTTGCTGTTATTATTGATTTTGTATATATCGCACGGTGAAGGGCGGGCATGGGCATTAGCCATTGTCATCAGCCTTCGAATGATCGGCATCGGGTTAAACTTGTTGTTGGCCCAAACAGGAAATTTAAGCCAGGTGGATGAAGATGTGTTGGATACAATCGGGTTAAAAGATAACGCGTATGTAGTGCAGCTTGCTGAAAAAATTAAAAAAGAAGAACAGGTTAGTGCTGTATATGTACGAAGGTATATCCTCGCATTTATCCTGTTATTGTTCTTTATACATCTCGGCAGGATGGGTCTTGATCAAAGTTTCCTGGGTTTGCTGTCGCCACTGGTAGCTACATTGGGAGATTTGATCATTGCTTTGGTGATTGCCTATGCCATTATTTTCCCTATCCGTTATGTTTTCCTGATCGCATTAAGGAGAAGAAGTCAGAAGCTTTGGACATGGATCACGAAGGTAGATGATGAGAATCGGAAAAAATTCGGTCTTAGAAATTTGACCGCCCTTTGGCTGACACACAGGATTCGAAATGAAATAGTTTTGAAAAAAGTGCGCTATTCTTTACCGGTTGCATTACGGGCTGGATTTAAATTTGGATTGCCTTGGAGCACATTGCTTGTTGCCATCATTCCGGTATTGGGGATGAGTTGGTATTTCGATACTGAAAACTGGGCTTCAGGTGTTTGGGATCAATGGGCTGCTGCACGAACAGATCATTGGCGTATCGCCATTACAAAAAATAGTGGTGAAGGTTTTGGTGCAGATGCATTTAAGTTGCACCCGGGTGGAGTTTCCGATTCCACTGATTTTTCTTTTGTTGTCATCGGGGATACCGGCGAGGGCGACGCATCTCAATTAGTGTTAAAGGATCAGCTCATTGCAGTCAGTGATCATCCTGCGGTAAAATTCGTTGTCATATCTTCTGATGTGGTATATCCATCCGGATCCATGAAAGATTATGAGAAAAAATTCTGGATGCCATTTAAAGGAGTCACAAAGCCGGTGTATGCGATACCGGGAAATCATGATTGGTACGATGCGCTGGAAGCGTTTGTCTCTACTTTTTATGAACCTGAGGCTGCGAAAAAAGCTATGTACGAGCGCATCAAGTCTGATCTTAAATTAACATCCACCACCAAAAAGAAAATTGAAAAAATGGTGGACCAGTCTGCTGTATGGCGTAAGGAGTATGCAGTACCAACAGGTTATCAGAAGGCTCCCTATTTTCAAATCAGCACAGATAATTTTGTTTTGATCACTGTTGAAACAGGAGTATTAAGACAAATTGATTCACTCCAACGTAAATGGTTGATCAATGTGCTTGAAGCATCCAAAGGAAAGTTTGTGATGGTAGTGTTAGGTCATCCATTTTATGCAATTGGCGAATACCAGGGAAATATGAATCCTGATTTTGAGTCAATACATAAGTTGCTGCGCAAATATAAAGTGCCACTGGTCATGGCCGGTGATACACATGATATGGAATATTATATGGAACCTGCTGACAATGCTGAAACCAGCACGATGTATCATTTCGTCAATGGTGGTGGCGGAGCTTTTTTAAGTATTGGCACCTCAATGGCCAAAGAAGGCACGATGCCCACGAAAGAATATGCTTTTTATCCATCTCACGATCCATTGGTAAAAAAGATAGATGACAATACGGCGTGGTACAAATATCCAACTTGGTGGTGGACCAAGCATTTGGATGGATGGCCTTTTTCTGCAGAATGGTTGTCAGCTATGTTTGATTATAACGTATCACCCTTTTTTCAAAGTTTTATGGAAATAAATGTGCAGCCTTCAATGCACAGAGTAGTACTTATTCCCTATAGCAATCATGGAAGAATAAAGTGGAGCGATATGACCAGCACAGCAGGTGCGAGGCCGGAAGGAGCATCACTGGATGATTATGCTGAGTGGACTATTCCGATGAAATAATTAAATTCCTTATTTCTCGCACGGAGGATTATAATCTTAATTTATTCGCCACAAAGACACAAAGGCACAAAGGTTGTATTTGACATACGGGTAATATCAAACAACGGTCAAATAATAATTTCCGCCTCTTCCGCCCTTTCTGCCTTTATTTTTTCCCCGCTTTGTTCCTATACTTCACCCCGCTTTCAGCAAGCATATTGATTTCATCTTCTTTAAATTTTGATTTAGGAATTAAAGCTTCGACCGGAATGCCGAGTAGTTGACTTAAGGTATCTATTGATTCCAGAGGAACAGCAGCAACACCATTAAGAATTTTAGAGACATAGCCTTTGGTACCCAGAATAGGAAGCAGGTCTTTTTGTTTTAATCCTTTCATGTTCATCATGAATTGAATGACCTCTTGAGGAGATGCATCGTTTATAGACATGTGTTGATCTTCATATTCCTCAATCAAATATGAAAGCAATAAAAATTCATTTTGCTGAGCATCCGATCGCCTGGCATCGATCAGTACATCCACTCTGTCCAGGGCGGCTTTATAATCCTTCTTTGATTTTAATTGGGTCCAGGTGGCCATTTTCTTTTTTAAATTTTATGAATATTAATTCCAAGAGCATTGTAATCCTTATGCCAGCCAATCCATCGCACAAACGCCATTCCATATCCATACTCCACTTTGATGATCAGTCTCACCTGGTTGCCTGCCAGGTTAATGCAGACGCGATCATTTTGTAATATATCAACGCGAGATATTCCAAAGGTCTTCACCACGTCTTGCGGTTTTTGCCATACCACATCTTTGCTCCTGGCAATTTTAAACCAAGCATTGATGGAAGGCATGGTCTGCGGATGCCGGATACCAAAATCCCGAAGTGTGCCATAAGCAATGATTCTCAATCTTGGTGATTTTAAACGATAAAGCTAATAAAAAGTTTCCAATCAGGAAACTTTTTCATTCCGCCTATTCTGCCCCGTAAATTTTCTGTGAAAATTCACTCCCCAGTTTTTCGTAACTGCGAAAAACCGGGGTCACAAAGATCCTTTCTTTTCGCCTCTTCCGCCTTTTCTGCCTGTTCAGCCCCTTCCGCCCAATGTTATGTATTTCGGGATTAACTTTGCTTCATGAAACACTTCTTCCTTTTCAGCCTATTTAGCCTTTTTGGCCTTTCGTCTTTCGGTCAGACCAAATCCTTTTATGACTTCAGTGCCACCGACATCGATGGGCATAATGTCAGCATGAGTAAGTTTAAAGGAAAAAAAGTCCTCGTCGTCAATGTCGCCTCCGAATGCGGCAACACACCCCAATACACACAACTCCAGGAATTGTATGAAAAATACGGCGACGAAAAATTTACCATCGTTGGTTTTCCTGCTAATAACTTCGGTGCGCAGGAACCGGGATCAAATGCTGAGATCAAAAGTTTCTGCATGGTTAAGTATCACGTCACTTTTCCCATGATGGCCAAGATCTCCGTCAAGGGCGATGACATGGATCCGCTTTACAAATGGCTCACCACCAAATCAGAGAATGGTGTCCTCGATGCACCCGTCACCTGGAATTTTCAAAAATTTATGATTGATGAAAATGGACATGTGGTGGGATCAGTAATACCGAAGACAAGTCCTGATACGAAAGAGATTTTGGATTGGATTGAAGGGAAGGAGTAAAGCAGTGGCCTTTTGATCTCCTGCCCGGAGGGGTATTCTTGTTACTTTTTTCATTGCCAAAAAAGTAACCAAAAAGTCTAGTCCCTCAAAAAACTCACTTAGTCAGTCAGGCAATTGTTTAGCCATCGTTCCTGCTTGCTCGCTTAATCGTATTTCAGATCAATTTCTTTTCGATGATTTCTACATGTAGAGACTTGTGTTTACGAGAAATTGTCATTGAAGCGTTCAGACAGTTTTGAGGGACAGCATTTTCAATAATTCGAAATGATTTTTTTCTCACGTTCTCACGTCTCTCACATCTCTCACGTTTCTCACTTTCTACAACCCCACATTCGTTCGAAACATTTGTATCGCGATCGCCAATAAAAGTATTCCAAATACTTTTCGCAGCGCTTCTGTTGCCGGTTTCGGTAATTTCTTTTCAAGAAATGGCGTGCTGCGCAATACAAGAAAGATAACAGCAAGATTCAAAACAATACCGGCAATAATTTCAGCTGTTTGAAATGAAGAACGTAGTGATAATATTGTAGTCAGTGTACCTGCACCGGCGAGCAAAGGGAATGCAATCGGTACAATGCTGCCTGAAGTTGCACCATTATTATCACCACCTCTGAAGAAATGAATGCCCAGTACCATTTCCAGTCCGATGAAGAAAATAATCAATGAACCGGCAAGTGCAAATGAACTGACATCCACTCCGAAGGTTTTCAGAATGGTCACACCAAAGAATAAGAATGAAAGCATCAGGATGCCTGCAGTCAATGTTGCAGTAGGAGCATGAATTACTACCCCGCGCTTTTTCATGTCGAGGATGACGGGCAGCGATCCTATGATGTCGATGACTGAGAACAGGATCAGCGAGACGGATAAAATGGCTGTAATCATGATGTTTTTAGATTAATATTCACCAATAATAATGGTATTTGAGTATATTTGGTTTGATAACAACCCATTTTATGTCAAAACGGTTATAGTCTATAACTATAGAATCAAATTTTATTTTTCACCACCATGAATCAGCCCCTCGAAAATCAAATTGACAGCACCGATATCCGCATCATCGAAGCACTTATCGAAGATGGACGTATTGCCTATTCACTCCTCGCCGAACAAATCGGTTCTTCAAATACACTCGTGCATCAGCGGATCCGCAAGTTGAAAGAAACAGGAATCCTCACCAAGCCTGTATTCCTCATCTCACCCGAACACGTTGGATACGACACTTGCGCCTTCGTCCTAATCATTGTCAAAGAATCCAATCAAATCACCAATGTCATTGAAGCAATGAAGCTTATTCCTGAAGTAGTGAGTTGCGTGAGCATCATGGGACGTTACGACCTGATGGTAAAATTGTATGCTGTTAATAACAAACATCTGCAAGACATCGTCCATGATAAGTTGCAAGGCATACCAGGTGTTGAAGGAACGAATACTATGGTAGCATTTGAGGTCAGCTTTGAAAGGCAGGTAAGTATTCCGGATAGTGAGACGATCAATAAGTATAGGAGCAACAGATAAAGTTGTTATGGTTTGCTTTTATTCTTGGAACAGCTTTGTATGTTGAAACAGGAGATACGAATTACGAATTACGAATTACGAATTACGAGATACCTGGCGCGCTCTAGATACTCGCATTCTGAAGTTTTCTGTTGGCTAGCTTCTATGTAAATCATTCCCGGGAGATTTTTAAAAATCAAAATTGTACAACATCATTATCTGAACAACAAAGTGTGCCTAACGCGTCTGGCATCTGGAATCTGGAACCTGCCATCCCCGGGCCACTGGGCAGAAAACTCCCAGAGCCTGCTTTTTTTCTCGAAAGACACAATAACCGGCCAATCACCCCTGTTAATATCTCAGATTAAAACACTGAGTATGAAGCATGATTTTACTCCACTACAATTGACAAGACTGGTGTATGGTGAGACAACAAAGGCAGAGACAGATCTTCTGCTGGAGCTTGTCAGCACGGTACCTCAGATAGCTGAAACTTACGGAGCGTTGAAAGCAGGGAAAGATGCCCTGGGAACGATTCCGGTATTGCCCTCCAGCAGGACAATCAACCGGATTCTGGCTTATAGCGCTTCCACAACCCCTGTTGCAGCCAGCTGACACCTGATCTGAGTTCAAAAAACAGAAAGGCCTTCCTGATCGTATCCGGAGGGCCTTTCTGGTTTTAGACAACCTTGGCGAGCGAAAATTTTTTAAAAAAATTGCTCATGACGAGAAAATAGTCAAAAATTGTCTGTATATTTGCCTTGACATATTAGCCGAAACGATTATATTTATAACTCAAAATTTTTTTCAAATGTCAACAGATAAGGAACGCGATTCACGGTCAAAAGCCCTGCAACTCACAGTAGATCGCTTAGAAAAACAATATGGCAAGGGCACCATCATGAAACTTGGCGACAAACAGATCGTCGAAGTTGAAGCCATACCCACAGGTTCGGTTTCATTAGATATTGCCGTAGGAATCGGCGGTTATCCAAGAGGCCGTATCGTGGAGATCTATGGACCTGAATCATCAGGAAAAACCACACTGGCTATCCATGCTATCGCCGAATGCCAAAAACAAGGAGGCATGGCTGCATTTATAGATGCTGAACATGCATTCGATCGATTCTATGCAGAATCACTTGGTGTTGATTGTGAAAATCTCCTGATCTCACAACCAGATAATGGCGAACAAGCATTAGAAATAACAGAGAACCTGATCAGATCAGGAGCGATAGACATCATCGTCATTGACTCCGTAGCTGCATTGGTTCCGAAAGCTGAAATCGATGGTGAAATGGGCGACTCCAAAATGGGTCTCCAGGCACGATTGATGTCACAAGCGATGCGCAAACTCACAGCGACGATCGGACGTACAGGATGTTGCTGCATCTTCATCAACCAGCTTCGCGAAAAAATCGGTGTGATGTTTGGTAATCCAGAAACCACTACCGGAGGAAATGCATTGAAATTTTATGCCTCACTTCGACTCGATATTCGCCGCAATGGATCTGCATTGAAAGACAGAGATGGCAATGTCGTCGGTAATCACGTAAAAGTCAAAGTTGTCAAGAATAAACTTGCACCACCTTTCCGCATCGCCGAATTTGACATCATGTTCGGAGAAGGAATTTCCAAAGTAGGTGAAATCGTAGACCTCGGCTCTGATGCAGACATCATCCAAAAGAGCGGTGCATGGTACAGCTTCGAAGGCACCAAGATTGCCCAGGGAAGAGATGCCGCCAAGCAATTCTTTTTGGACAATCCTGAATTAGCCTGGGAAGTCGAACAAAAGATTAAAACCAAATTTGCCAGCGCCTCCCGTATAGTTCATACGGAAGAAGAGACGATGGCGGATGTGGATTAGTCATTCTGTCCCTTCGACTCCCGATTAAAATCGGGCAGCTCAGGGACCGAATGATTTTTCTTAAAGAGTTAATGAGATTGATTCGACTCCCGATAACTATCGGGCAGCTCAGGGATAAAAGATCATTTATAAAGGGTGAAATCCATTGATACGGATTTCGCCCTTTTCTTTTAATGATACTTTGTTATTCATTATAGTAAAAAAACCTTCGTTCGTCTTATTTTTCCAACAACGAAAGAGTAACCCGATCGTTAAGGGAATTAAAGTATTTACCTTTAGTTCCTATTCCTTAAGACACCTTCTTCCACATGATAAAATTTAAGCTCTTAGCCTTGACCGTTTTTACGGTCTTTTTTATTTCCTGCGCAACAACAAAGACTCACACACCGGGCCCGGAATCGGAGGATACATCCCAGGTCATCATGGATTCTGTGAGGGTGAATGACACCACCGAAGAAACAGAATATCCATACCATCCTGCTGAAGAAAGAAAATGGGACCTGTTGCACACCATGCTTGATCTGTCATTTGATTGGCCGACATCAACAGTCATCGGCACAGCAACTCTGACATTGACACCCTTATTTTATCCCCAGTCAGAACTGAAACTCAATGCCGTAGATTTTAATATCAAAAAAGTAATGGTAGGTGATAAAGTGATCAGTGATTTTAAATATGACAGTAATGAAATCACTATTCCTTTTGCACAACCGATGGCAAGACGCGATCGAGTGATTGTAACTATCGAATACACTGCATCACCTAAAGCAGGAACTATCGATGAAGACGCAGCAGTCACCAGCGACCAGGGATTATTTTTTATTGATCCATTAGATACATTACCTGATGTGCCGAAACAAATCTGGTCACAGGGAGAGACATCCTCCAATAGAAAATGGTTTCCAACTTTGGACCAACCTAATGAACGAGCTACGCAGGAAATCATCATGACGGTGCCGGATACATTTATGACATTGTCGAACGGTTTATTAATTTCCTCCACATCACTTCCCGGAGGATTACGTCGTGATCATTGGAAACTGGAATTACCTATTGCACCTTATCTCACAATGATAGCGGTGGGTCAATGGGACAAGGTTACAGATTACTGGCGAGGAAGACCTGTCGATTATTATGTGGACCGTGGATATGGCCCTGATGCTCGTGCTATTTTTGCGCACACACCAGAGATGATCGAATTCTTTTCACAAAAATTAGGATTCGATTACGTTTGGCCAAAATATGCGCAGGTCATTGTAAAAGACTTTGTATCTGGTGCCATGGAAAATGTGTCGGCAACTGTCTTTGGAGATTTTATCCAGTTTCATGATGATGATATGATTACATCGGGTTCGAATGATTACATCGTTTCGCATGAATTATTTCATCATTGGTTCGGCGATTTAGTAACCTGCGAATCCTGGGCAAATATTACATTGAATGAAGGGTTCGCGGATTATGCAGAGTATTTATGGAGTGAATACAAGTATGGGCATCAAAAAGCTGACCTCGCCCGCATGACTGAATTAAGCGGATATTTGGAAGCAGCACATGGTCACGCTCATCCATTGATCTATTACCATTACCCAAATGAAAACGCGGTATTTGATGCGCATAGTTATAACAAAGGATCACTTGTACTTCACATGCTTCGTGATCTTGTAGGGGATGAGGCTTTTTTCGGATCACTACGTTTGTATCTACAGCAGCATGCTTACACAGCAGTTGAAGCAGCTGACCTCCGGCAGTCATTTGAAGAGGTGACCGGAATGGATTTGAATTGGTTTTTTGATCAATGGTTCTTTGCCAAAGGACATCCGGTATTGGATGTGCAGCAAAATTATGATGAGCAGAGCAAACAAATAACAGTAGACATCACCCAGACACAAGAAGGTCTTGGATATAAAGATGTATTCAGATTACCTGTGGAAATTGGAATTTATTATGATGGTGGAAGTCATGATACGCACCAGGTATGGCTCGATGAAAAAACAAAATCGTTTTCCTGGAGTGTAAAAGCAAAACCGGCTGCGGTCATCATTGATCCAAGAGATGTACTTCTTGCTGAAGTAACCCAGGAAATATCCGAGTCTGAAAATGTAGCCAGGTTATTATTTGCTCCGGCAGTCAGCCGCAGGATTAATGCGTTCAATTCATTGAGCGAAATTCCTGTTCCGATCATGGAAATTATGGAAGAAGATACATCTGATATCATCCGTGGTTTAGCCATTCAGTATTATATGGACCACAAGAATGCAGATCGTCTCTATGCCATGTCAAAAAAGGAGAAAGACCCTGAACAGAAATATAATATCCTGCAGGCAATGACAGAGTTAGATCCTGCACATGCAAAAGAGCTTGGCATGCAACTTTTAGACAGCACACAGAAAACGCCGATCATTTATGCAGCATTAAAAGCAATTGGTGAAGTGGATATTGATGAAGCGTTGCGCCAGGCCTCGAGATATGAACACAATCCTTCTCCTGCGATCTATGCTGCCCGTGCGGAACTTTTTGCGAAGAAGGGAAGTGGAGCATCACTTGAGTTTTTCAAAGATGACCGGGCAAAGAATCTTCCTTTAGATTATTTAGAAGATTTCGTTTCAGCATTGGTGACTTATCTGTCTACTCAGCCACAATCTGTTCAGAATGAAGGATTAGAACTTATCAATTCTGAATTTTACATGCAAGGCCCAAATAAACAATACAGGCGATTTTATTTAATTGTTGCACTAGCCACTCAATATAGCGAACTACATGAGGGAACTTTTAAAACGGGTATTCACGGGGCAATTAAAAATCAATATGCTAAAGAGACGAATGAATATTTAAAGCAGGCGTTGAAGCAAGGGTTGGGAGAGGAATTGGAGAAATGATTAAAAAAAAATCCGATCTGTCTACACAGATCGGATTTTTTTTATTTCAATTTCAAATTATATTATCTCTCTACCACCATCTTCTGAGCCTGTGCAAAATTAGTTCCCGACATCTGTACAAAATAAGCTCCTGCAGGCCACTGATTCAAATCCAGGGTGTTTGAATGAGCACCGGCTTCCATGAATTCACCTGATGCCAATGTTCGGATGACGTGTCCCTGCATATCTAATACTCGTAAAGTGATGTGATCGGGCAGTGCTAAAACGTAGTTGACGTACGCTACATCTGCTGCGGGGTTTGGTACTATTGGTGCAAGATAATGATTGACTGTATTGCTTTGTGGATCATCTACTGCTGTCGTTTCTTCATCGAATACTATATTCTCATCTCCGGCTTTGTATGGCACATAAGAAATCGGCAGGAATAACATTTCATCAGTAGTCTTTTCTCCCCATGTCACCGTTGCAGGAGGATCATGAGGGTTACTTGGGTTACTCGCTGTGTTATCATAAGTAGCATACACATGAATGGTAGAGCCGGGTTCCAACACAATATATTTTTTGAAATTATATGAGCCCTGCCAATTGAAATCCCAATCATCTATCTTGATCAGGTTAGTGGTATCTCCATTCGGGTGTATGACATAAACCAGGTATTTGTTAGCCAGTAAATGTGCATGTGGCCAAATCGCAAACACGCTGACCTTTAACGGGGTTGTATACTGACAATGAAAAGTCTTTTTTGTATTTGCAGGAATGATGAACGGCCCATTGGTGATCAATGGAGCAAATGGCAAAAAGATAAAACTCGTGACCTGTCGATCCACAGCTTCTTTTTTAAAGAAGATATTTACTGTAGTACTATCTGTTTCAGGGAAAGGTTTTGGCCCATAGTGAACTTGCATGAGAAGATCACTGCCTTTGGGTAGTAATTGGCCCAATCCTTCCGGATAAAGAATCGGTTTCTGACCAGGCACGTATCCCGGAAACATATTGTTCAGTGCAGAATTAATTCCAAATCCACCAAATCCATCATAACCATATTTCGGATCAGCAGCATCCATTGCTCTTGCTGCTCCGGTGTCATCATAACTCAACAATGCATGGTGAAGTATGCGTGTATTACCCGGACGTAATTCTATAGTGGCTACTTGCTTGTCTTCGGTGAGGCCTGTGGGCAATACAAAAACACGATATTCATCGGCGTTACCGCCATTATGCTCGTATGATTCTGCCATGTGCAACACTAAATCAGGTGTTCCGATTTGTGAACCAGTGGGGAAATTAGGCAGGGGAGGTTCTTCGGCTGCATTGCCATAAGGAGTACCATTGTCGGCCCATTCTGCGAGGAGATCAATTTGATGCTGAGTCAACACTCGTTCTCCCTGGAATCTTGAATAGTTGGGATCCGGTTTCCACGGAGGCATGTAATGAATCGATGTCACATATTTGATCATTTCAGCCTGCGGTTGCACCTCATCATAATTGGTGAATGGCATAGGACCAATTTCATTAGGACGATGACATTTGGTGCAGTTATTATAAATGATCGGAGCAATGTCCTTGGTATATGTTACCTGGCCGGATGCCATGTATGTGATGGCTATGAGAAAGCTGAAGGATAGTAGTTTTTTCATCAAGAAAGATTTTCGATTTTCAATTTTATTATATCATTCACACTTCACACTTCACACTTTACACTTCGTTATTCGTTATTCGTTATTCGTTATTCGTTATTTGTTATTTGTTATTTGTTATTTGTTATTTGTTATTCGTTATGGGTTTGTAAAGCTAATAAAACATCCTATGGCTTGGGTCAATACCGTATCCTTTGGTGGCTGGCCTTTCAACCATGATTCAATGATATCTTTCAGATCCTCGCTTTGAGGGTGGGCTTTGCGTTTTCCGACACGTACATAGCTGTCATCGATCCGGCCACGATAGATCATACGGTCATCGCGATGGTCCCAAACTGCTACTTCCGGCGTCACTGTGATGCCAAGTTTTTTAGTCCATTCCTTATTATAATCTCCATTTAATGGAAAAGAGAGATGATAATTTTTTCCAAAGTCAGCTATCTCCGTGGAGCCGGAAGATGAATTCGGAAAGTAACCGATGAAACCAACTTTCTTTAATTTGTATTTATCATAGTATTCTGTTAATTGAGGCGTGTAGAATTGGCTGATCAAGCATTCGTCCTCAAGAAAAACATAGACTGTGAGGCTGTCTGAGCCACTAATCATAGAAGGAACTGAACCCGATTGGTGAGTAAATGGAAAAAAGAAAGCAAGTAGAAATTGCAATATCATCATACCAAAAGTAAGTGTATTAGGGATAGAGAAACAGTGTTTAACACATATTTAATTCTCTCAATTGGTCAAATTTAGGACGCGGATTTCTTAAGAAAATAAAGGATCATTTTTTAAGTACATATTTGTTTCTATGATAGAAGGACAAATCACGATTGAATTGACTGATGAATTTTTCCGAGTTAATCTTAATAAATCATAAGTTTTCCTAAAAAATCTGCCTCCCAAAAAATGAGGATACTCCAACAGTGTTAACAAGTATATCACAAGTGTTTCAGTAAAAACCCCTTATTTTTGTATTTGAAGATGATCCGCCCGGTTATTTCATATGCATTGACCAGCTTAATCCTGCTTTCCCAGGTAGGCATGCCACTTCATATGCACTACTGCAAAGGCAAGCTGGAATCGATCTCAATCATCCTACCTGCAAAGTGTGATGATCAGGATATTCCGGTCAATCTTCCGGCTTGTTGTAAAAAAGCCTTGGCACACCATTGCTCCAAAAAGCAAACAAAAAAATGCTGCGATGATGAAGTAATGATATTGAAACAAAATATCACTTCGATCGCACCTTCATTTGTCAAATGGATTGATCTCCCTGCTGAAGTTGTAATTCCTTCTCAGAAAGAATTAAATCAGGTGAATGTTCCATTCCCGGTTTTATCCGAAGGAAACACTTCCGATTCAGGGCCTCCAATTTACATCCTCCACCAGGCCCTTATTTTCTACGCCTAGCTGATTTCATGTTATTCGGATGCTGCATTGTAGGTGCTATCCGATTATTTCAAAATATTTTTATTTTGAAATAATGCTTTCACTTTTCACTTTTCACTTTACGTTTTTCACTTTTAAAGTCATGAAATCAATCAATCAAATTCTATTGAGTCTTGTCCTTTGTTCATCTTTTGTCATTGGATTGACTTCTCATACATCCGCACAATCCACCTCCACAGCAACTGTGGTGGTGAAGGGCGATCAAACCCGAACTCTTTATGTAGCCGGTGTTTGCGAAATGTGCAAAGCACGCATTGAATCCACAGCGATGGACGTATCCGGCGTGAAGAAAGCCGAATGGGATGTAAAAACTGATACCCTTGTATTGGTAGGTTCACCTAAAATGGATCTCCAGAAAGTAGCTGATGCCCTGGCCAAAGCCGGTTATCGCTCCGAGCTTTCCAAGGCTGATGAGAAGGGTTACAATAAACTTCCCGCCTGTTGTCAGTACGATAGTGGTGCGAAGAAACACGATTAAGTGATGAAAATATTCTTCCTATTGTGTTTGGTTTTCTTCTGTATGAAGGAAGCCAAAGCGCAGGATATCTCCACTCGTGGCGTCGTGATGGAACAAATGCAGGACGGGAAACTTGTCCCGCTTGAATACGTAACTGTTTTTTGGTTGAAGAGCCAAAGAAATACCACCACGGATTCAACAGGATATTTTTTTATGTCACGTTCCCCGGAAGATGGTGACAAGCTTGTCTTCACCTTCCTTGGTTATGATCCTGATACTGTCACTGTCGAACAAGGAAAATACATTTCCGTAGTTTTTAAAGAGCAGAACAATTTGTTGAAAGAAGTAGTCGTGGCTCATCACCAGCGTACTACTGAAATTTCATTTCTCGATCCGCTCCAGGTGCAGAATATTTCCAAACAGGAACTCTTCAAAGCAGCCTGCTGTAATCTTTCCGAGAGTTTTGAAACGAATGCAACTGTTGATGTGAGTTTTACTGATGCGGTTACAGGTGCGAAAGAAATTCAAATGCTTGGTTTATCCGGAAGGTATAGTCTAATTAGCCAGGAACAAATGCCGGGAGTAAGGGGACTTGCGATTCCATATGGTTTGCTTTATACACCTGGAGCATGGATTGAATCCATACAGATCAGCAAGGGCGCAGGATCAGTGCTACAGGGTTATGAAAGTATGACGGGACAAATCAATGTGGAACTTAAAAAACCACGCGAGAAAGATAAATTGCTTATCAATGGTTTTTTCAATGAAGCTTATCGCTCTGAACTCAACATGTTTGTTAAAAAACAATTGAGCCCGATGATTAGCACAGCTTTGTTTGGACACTATAGTTTGTATCCTAAAAAGCAGGATCGCAATGATGATGGATTTGCAGACATGCCAAAAGGGAATCTTCTCACATTGGATAATCGATGGGATTACCATAATACGAAATCAGGTGTCGAAAGTCAGCTCAATGTTCAATGGCTACGAGATCGAAAAGATGGTGGACAGGTAGAACAGGGCGCTGATAACCCAGATTATTACGGAGTTTTGATCAATGCGGATCGTTGGGCTGTAACAGGTAAGCTTGGGTATATTTTTCCAAATAAAAGATATACATCGCTTGGATCACAATATGGATATGTACATCATCAACAAACTGCATCCATCGGGAACAATACATATAACGGTGAGCAAACCTCGCTTTATGGAAATTGGATTTATCAATCTTTATTTTCAGACACGCGACATCAGTATTTCGCGGGATTCAGTTTTAAGTATGACAAGTATGCAGAGAGCTTAGGTCCTAATCAATATGCATTTAAGGAAATTGTTCCGGGTAGTTTTTTTGAATACTCCTACAAGCCCGATGATAAGTTTACTGCCGTCATGGGAATTCGCGCGGATTGGCATAATCTTTATGGCTGGCTCATCAATCCGAGATTACATTTAAGGTATGCACCCAATGATCAGACAGTCTTTCGTCTCTCTGCCGGAAGAGGAATGCGAACTCCAATTCCGATAGCTGAAAATCTCGGGTCTCTCGCGAGTTCACGTCAATGGAAAATCGATGGAGACAATGGAAGTGATAAGCCTTACGGCCTCAACATGGAAAAGGCATGGAACATGGGTGCAAGTTTTACAAGAGAATTTACGATTGATTACAGAAGCGGTTTGTTGGCGCTTGATTTTTTTCATACGCAATTTACAGACAGGACGATAGTGGATCTTGATATCAGTCCGCAACAATTGTGGATCTATAACCTGGATGGAAAATCTTATGCAAATACTTTCCAGGCTGAGCTTCAATACGAGGTTTTGAAACGCCTGGATGCAAAGGTTGCTTACAAATGGCAGGATTCACGAATCACTTACAAAGATGCAGGATTGAGACGTCAAATCTTTACACCGGCGTCAAGATTTTTTGCAAACATTTCTTATGTATCAAGCACAGCAACATACAAAGGACACTGGCGAATCAGTCTCACCGGTCATTTCACAGGATCGCAGCGCATCCCGGATACGGATTCGAATCCTGCAGAATTTCAATTGGCAGATCATTCTCCCGGCTTCTGGGTATTGAGTGGACAATTGACAAGAGTGTTCAATAAAAATTTTGAAATCTATGTTGGTGCCGAGGATTTCAACAATTATAAACAATCACCTGTGATCGTTGATGCGGAACATCCTTATGGCCCGTATTTTGACAGCACATTGATTTGGGGGCCGATATTTGGAAGGGAGTGGTATGTAGGGTTTAGGTATACACTCAATTGATTTATGAATATAAAATTGAGTTAAGATTCTAATTGGAGAAAAGGTCCCCTTTAGGGGATTTAGGGGCAAAAAAATGGCGCGCAACACCGAAGTGTGCGCGCCATCAATAAGAAAAGAATCTTTACTATTGTTTCACAAAGGGTACTGAACCCAAATTCTTGCCACCAAGTACAAAATCCAAACTGTAAACACCAGCCTGAAGAGAAGCGACATTCATTGAAATCTGTCCACTTCCCATTTCAGAAGCATTAACGCGTTTAGATCCAACCTCACGGCCAGCCTGATCAAATACCCGGACCAAAAGATTTTGAAG
>JAAEAZ010180870.1_pt1 | contig 25191 bp, 24 predicted proteins | sample 7277811 | NCBI WGS metagenome assembly JAAEAZ01 (sample SAMN13876997, study PRJNA601929) | soil metagenome | isolation source: soil | host: Panicum virgatum | place: USA: Fermi National Accelerator Laboratory | collected 2010-11-19 | reverse complement strand
TTCTTGTTAGGATCCTCCTGGAATAGCCCGTTTTAGCCATAAACTGGCTATAGGAGATGCGATCCCGGGTCTTTCGACTTCCAGTTCGTTTATCAATCCAGCCATTCGTCTGACGCAGTATAACAAGCAGAATCTTAAGCTCTGAGGCGCTTAAAATTTTCAGGTACTGGTCGAGTATTAAGTTGGGGATCTGTGTCGTCTTCTTGTACATGGTTATAAATGAGGGTGTCCTCCTCGGTTATTGCTCCTTCTTCGACCTTTTTCTGTTCTTCCTCAAAGAAGTCTAGGATTACCTGAAGGAGCTCGCTCATGTTCGCTCTAACAATATCCATCTCCGGAGAAGGTAAGTTGAGAGGAAATGGTACTTCTTGTATGCTATCCCTAGGAACAAGACTTACTTCCTTTGAAGAATAACGATTACGTCCATAAGTTGTCAGAATGGCAAATTCAAATGTAGAAGTTCGAGGTATGGGCCGAACATGCCCACAAGTTGCCAAATTGGCAATTTTTACATATAATATTAAATCAAGTCTTTTTACCTTTATAGAAGATTGTTATAATTACTGTATGAAAACAATAAAAGCTGGCCAAAAATATAGGCATTACAAAAACAAGGACTATGTTATTATAGGTATTGCTCAACATAGTGAAACTTTGGAAAATTTAGTTATTTACAAAGCTCTTTATGGGGAGGGATTGATTTGGGCAAGGCCATTAGACATGTTCATCGATAATAAAGAATTTCAAGGACACGTAGTTGAACGCTTTAAATTAATTGAAGAAAGTTAAAATATGATCGATGTAATGGTTAGTTCAATCACAACTAATCTATTAGGAGATAGGAGGTTAATTTTGAATAAACTAAATGAGTTTAAATTATTTAATTGTTTAGGATCTACGCCCTTTAATTCCAAAGCATCTCCAAGTAGTTCATTCAATGCAACAATTGAAATGGCTAAGGAATGTAATCTTTATATTTTAATATTATCCAATTTATATGGTTACAAATTAGATAACGGCAAATCGGCTACAGAAATTGAGTTTGATTCGGCTTATTCTAACGACCCAACCAAAATATTAGTCTTTTATAAAAAAAATGGAGAATTAATAGACAAAGATCAAGGAAAGTTTATTGATAAAGTAACAAATTATTACTCCGGATATTGGAGAACAACATATACCAAGAAGAAAGAGCTCAAAAAATATCTTGTTTCTTCGATCACATCCTGGTTGACTGAAAGGGCATCTCTTAACAATACTTTAAATTATTTTGATCACTTTTTACGTATAGCTAAGAATATTAAACCTGAACCCACCGCAAATATAAATTATAGTGTAAACGATTCCTTTATTGAAATTGAATACATCTCATTTGGGAAGCATCAATTGGCTCAATTTGATAAAAAAATGATTTACAACGATTTTTGGAATTCTATTCGTTCTTTAAGAGATCAATTTGAAAAATGGAATCAAGAATAACTATTATTGAAACTGATTATACAAAATATTTAGTTTCAATAGTCAGGGATAAAAAATCCAAAAGAAGAATGCTTAAAAAGGCAATGTACTCACTTGGATTTGAAACTGGTAAAAGTATATTCAGTAAATTTTGTGTTGATATGATGGAGTTACAAACCCCCATGAAGCAAATGTTTAGTGGGGTAGTGTTTAACAATAGCCTATCTGTAATAGTTTCAACCAGGAATGATCACATGCATTTTGCAAAAGGTTGTTTGGAAGTTCTCCAAAATTCACTGGTGGGCTACATGGATTTTGGAAATGCTAGAGGAAAAGAGGTTTTCACAAGCCCTCTTAGAGCTATTTCATTACCCGAAATTCCGAAAAATTCAGCAATACTGAACTTAATTGTTTTAAAAAGTATTTTAGCCACCGGGTGTACTGCAATTTCGCTCACTCGGAGGAGCCTTGAAATTTATAGACCTAAGAATCTCATAATTGCCTCAGTTTTTTATTCAGATGAAGGTTTGAGAGATTTAATTATTGAATTTCCAAATGCAAATATTATTCTTTTTGATAAAGCGGATAAACTAGATAAAGATGGGATGCTAATTCCAGGGGTTGGAAATCTAGATAAAAGAATGGGATTTTGATGAAGGATTATATATACATTAGATTAACATAATTGTTCAAATTTTTCACCTACTAAAAAACTCAAGGTAACATGTATAATAGATTCAATAAAACCCAAGCTAAGTACATTATTAAAACGCATTCAGATCTTATTGGTCAACCGTTCGATAAAGAGCTTTCAATTACTCATATATTAGTTATCCCGGTTGATCAAGATAGTGAGAGAATATTAAGAGAATACATTCACGATAGTGCTACCAGTGATGAAATTGCTGAAAAATATGGAAATGAGGAAAATCTCAATGTTGTGGCATATTCGTTTGATCTTATTAAAGTTCATATTTTACCTCATCAAGACATTTCAGCATATTTAAATAAAGATCAGTTAGATGAAATAACCAATATCGAAGAGTGATCTAATAAATCTATCTTGTTTGTTATTGATAACTTCTCTGATTGAAACAACATCACTTGAATTCTCCCTTAGTTTTGTCCTATTAGTTTTGTTTTATGCACTCCAGTGCACATATTCACGACCTAAAAGTGCTCTTCTTTGTGTCGAAAATTGCACATGTTGGTAGCTGAAGTAAAGCCAAGAGCCTTTTCGTGGTTCTGATTACTCAAGAGCATTATACCAATAATACATATATTATTTTAATAATATATGTTAAAACTTGAGAACTTACAATTAAATGATAGGTTGTTTCGCTATATGATTAACACTAATATCATTACTTATTGCATCTCACTCAAGAGTATTATTGAATACTGTATTCCTAAATTTATTTAGGTTTTTTGGATAATTTCTTATTCAATTGTCGTTTTAAGAATTACGGTATATAAATCAAACATTAAATGTTTGTAGATGCATTTTACCTTTTGATTTTCTAATTTATTAAGTTAGTTTGAAATGAAATATCTAATAAGCTTTGGTTTATTATTACTACTTTCTTGCAATAAGCAAGATGACTCAATTAATGGTAGAATTCACATTCGCACGTCAGCTGATCCTAACGTTTTTCATGGTATGCTTTGGTTTGATAACATTAATCATCTTCAAAGATATTACTATTTTCTTGACACATTGTTGGCCAATCCTAATGTATTTGATATTGATTCAATGCTGGCGTTGTATGAGGAAAACTTTGATTATACATCCTTAAGATCGGTACTCTATGAAGATAGCTTTACTGACGCAGATACAGCCAGGAGTACTACAAATTGCGTTGTTGATGAAGTTAGACAATCGATCCTAAATGAGGACTACAGCGTAAGAGTTGGAGATAGTATTTACTTTAAATATAGTTCAAATCAGGTCTATTTCATGCATATGGATAGCTCCAATCTAATTGAATTATTTAGGGATGCACCTAAGGGTGGAACTATAGATACAATACCTTTTGAACTTCTTTTTGAGGGTGTGAATTTAATATCTCCCACAAAAGTTTTGTATATTGATGTCGCAGATTCTATTATAAATCCGCCAATTATTCCTAGATCTCCTCCATTTATTATGGATGCAGCTTTAAGTGCTGATAATTGTGATCCATTTCATATAAGATTTGAGGCTAGGATAAGAGATGAGGGTGCTATCATCTTCCCTTTTTTTAGAATTGGCAATTTTACCATTACTTTTGGAGACGGAACATCAGATGCAAGAAATAATACCAATAACGCAGTTTTTTTACATACCTATAACTCCATAGGGTTAAAAACAGCACATATTCATGGAGTTTTTTCTTGGGATGATCATGGCCAAACTAGAACCGAAATGTTTGACCGAAATTTGGATGTGGATATTGGAAATTTAGATTGTGGTGTTGTTAAAGAGCAATATCCAGACCCTGATTGGAAAGATAACGGAACGATTGGAATGAGATCATTAATTTGGTATGCAAATGACATATTTGGACAAGATTATGGATGCAGGACAAATTCATATAAGAAAATAGGTAATGACTGGAAAAAGAAAGATGCAGCAATTGTTTACGCCAGGGTTGATGGTGATTGGCGAGATAGATTTACATGCGAAGTAGTAGATAATGTATATGTGTCACAATCAAAAACTAATGCAAGAAATGTCAGAGTTTCAGAACGAATAGCAGGGCATTGTAATTTTGATCCATTGAAACCCGATAATATTAATTGTGTTAGCATTTTTAATGGGGATGTCCAAACAGCTCATGCAGTTCACCCTTATAACAATGGAGCAATACTATCTACAGCATTAGAGTTGGATCCTTGTCATTAAAGTCAAAATAAATGGGAGATTTTCTTAAATTTAATAAAGTCTACATTTGCATTTTTGTTTGCATGCTTATTTTTGACTATATTTTTGGTCAAAATAAGTATCAAATAGACGTAAAAGGCGACTTATATAGTTTTCCAATCTCTAATTCAGTAATTGAACTTGGTCCGGGATATTATCCTGTATCAGGTAAAGCTAAAGTCAATGAAGCATTTTATTTGGGTTTTAATTACTGGGTTCATAAAAATTTTGGATTTACCATTGGGGCCGGTATTCATACTTATAATTATCAAGTTGATTTTATGATTACTGATCCTATGCCAGGTGAGCCTGCAATTTTGAATGAGACTCGAGTATTAAGTGCAACGGCCTGGAGTCCAACACTGGGTGCAATTTTTAGAAAAGGCAATTTCACAGTTAGTTTAAATGTTGCAGAATTTGATCCACTTCATACTGAAAATAGTGTTGGATCAAGTTCTGCAACCCATTTATTTTTTGACGAAAACCATACTGATCCTATACTTATTTTAAAAATTGATGAAAATATAGGGATTATAGGTGATCCTGGAGCTTATCAAATGTTGCAATTTTCAATCAGAAATAACATTACAAAATGCATTTCCTTTCATGTTGGTTATGAATTAGCATTAAATAGTGGGAGATTATATCATTATCAATTGCTCATAAATGAATTAGCAAATTCTAATCCCACCCAAGAGATTTTAAGAAATGATTTTAGAATAACGACAAAATACCATGCAATTACATTGGGGATTGGATACCAATTTAATTTCGGTAAATATAAGACTGAGGGAAAGTAAATACTTACAGTTAATTTTATAAACAAGATTCAACCTGTCAGACATTCAATCTTACTCTCTTTAACGAAAGCCACTCGTTGAACTCTAATGCAAACACCCATAAGGATAATGAAAATTATAATTAAAATGTTAGTGATTAATTTTTTCATTGCTTTTATACTATTAGGTAAAATCAGCGTTTCTTGTCATATTGGCAATTACTTCTCCAATGGCAACCACTGATCTAGAATTCTCACTTAGTTTTGTCCTAGTTAGTTTTGTATAGTTAGTTTTGTTATATGCACTGGAGTGCACATGTTGACGACCTAAAAGTGCACTAGTTGATGTCGGAAAGTGCACATGTCTGAAACTAAAGTAAAGCCAGGAGCCTCTTCGAGTTTGTGAGTTTTCCAAGATCTGACCTTTCCTGTTGGATACAGAGATTAAGCCCCTGTATTCAAGGGACTGGATGGTCCTGGTCAAAATCCTCCTGGAATAGCCTGTTTTAGCCATAAACTGGCTGTAGGAGATGCGATCCCGAGTTTTTCGACTTCCAGTTCGTTTGTCAATCCATCCACTAGTCTGACGAAGGATAACAAGCAAGATCTTAAGCTCTGAGGCGTTTAAAATTTTCAGGTATTGGTCTAGTATTAAATTGGGTATTTGAGTCGTCTTCTTGTACATAAGGTAGAAGAGTTTCCTCTTCGGTTATGGCTCCTTCTTCGACCTTTTTCTGTTCTTCCTCAAAGAAGTCTAATATCATCAGAAGGAGTTCCTTCATACTCTCTCTGACTGCATCCATTTCTGGTGATGGTAAGTTGATTGGAAATGGTACTTCTTGTATGATACTTCTAGGCTCCAGCTTCACTTCCTTTGGAGAATACCGATTGCGTCCATTAGTTGCCGGAATGGCAAATTCGAAGATAGAAGTTCGAGGTATGGGCCGAACATGCCCACCTGATAGTAAAAGTGATCTGTTAGCAAGTTCAATGAATGGAGATTTCATTACTACGCTTAGCTGATTTTCACTAAATGATAGGTTCGAGGTAATGATTTTTACAATTTTTCTCTTCTCATCAATTATTCCTGAATTGAATGTTGATAATAGGGTTTTTAGGAATTCGAGGTAATTATTAGCCTTCCTAAAAATTGATTCCTTCTGAGAGGTTAGATCCTTGTTCTTTCCCTGATATTCCTTAAGTTCAATCATTAACTGTCCCTTCTTGATGTTATAAGCCTCCTTGTCTAAAATATTTTCAATATATGCATCAGTAAGCCGCTCCAACTTCTGGGACACTTTTTGTTCCTGCATTCTAAGTGTGTCAGAAAGTTTCGTTTGAGATGAGATCCAATTCAATTTAACTTCCTCTAAAAGTTGTTCCAGGGTATTAGTTTCAATTTTATCTAGTTGAATAGAACTCATTATTGACATTAGTGGGCCAATTACTCTGTCCTCTCGGATAGTTTTAGTAGTAGGACATTCTTGAGTGTGACACCGATAATAGATGTGTCCTTTTTTTGCTTCAGCTATTAGTGAATAGTTACATGAGCCACATTTGATAATGCGCCTAAAAATGTAACTATGTTTGAAGGATTTGGTGTTTGTCTTACCCTGCAAAATGGATCTTACCTGGTTGAACAAAAAAGCTGGCACCAGTGGTTCATGATTTCCGTTAAACGGCTTTCCTTTAATAATCATTACACCTACGTAAAATGAATTGTTAAGAATCTTTGATAAAGTGGTTTTTGATACAGCCTTATTATTTGTATTTCTTAAACCTAGTGCATGCATTTTTTTAGCAAGCTCAAACAAGTTATATTTCTCTGTTGCATAAAGCTCAAATGCTTTTAAGATTAAAGGTCCCAAAATAGGATCGATGGTTTTAACATTTCCACCTCCGTTGTTTATGTAGCCAATGGGTGCGCCAAAGGGATATATACCCTGTTTTAAACGGCCATATAAACCTTTAATCGCCTCTTCCCGAAGATTTCTGATATAGTCTGAAGCTATGACCGCTTGGATGTCTGCTGCCAATCTACCACCCCTAGTATCCATATCGAGACTTTCATGTGCAAAATGAACTTCAATACCTTCATCAATTAAATCTCCAAGAGCAGCCCAATCTTTGAGATTACGAGCACTTCTATCAATCTTATGAATAATAGCCCCGGCAGCTTTACCAGAGCGAAGTAGCTTCATCATCTTTGTAAATAGGGGGCGTCCTTGTTTGGCTGCAGTTTCCAGTTCTTCAAACCATTGAATAATATTTAGGTTGTTCTTTTCAGCATATCGAATAATCGCTTCCTTTTGTTCCTGAAGCGAGACTCCTGTTCCCTGTTTTACAGTTGAAACTCTTATGTATCCAAATACTTTTTTCATCTTGATAAAAAGATTCTACTATAAATCTAATTCCTCGTCAAAATCAGTCGAGTTATTAGTAGACTCAATTCGATCACGAATTTCTTTAACCACTAAAAGATATTCTCGAAAGTTTTCTTCCGCTTCTAGTATTTCCTTCTCTGACTTGCCTTTGCATAGTTCTCGAATGAATTGAATTGGTTTTGTTCTCTCATTTTCTTGACTCATTAATCAAGTTTAATTGGTACTTAAAATATTCGTAGACGGCCAAAATTGCCATAGTGGAAATTTTTGCCGTCTATGTTAACCAAACTAAGTGAGTCATCATTCCTATAATGCAAGTACCTCACAACAACGAAATCACATATTTCGCCCAAATAGGTTATCGAAGTGATCGTAGAGTGTTTGGTATTAAACAAGCAGATCGATTAATGCACACTTACATGATTGGTAAAACAGGCACAGGAAAATCAACCTGTCTTGAAACCATGATCCTTCAAGACATTCAATCTGGAAGAGGATGTTGTTTATTGGACCCTCATGGTGATCTAGTTGAAAAAGTAGTCAAAGCCATTCCTGATTCCCGAAGGAATGACTTGATATATTTCAATTTCCCAGATCCAAGTCTTAATCTTAAATACAATCCATTTAAGCGAGTAACAGCAGGAAAAAGATCTTTGGTTGCTTCAGGAATTCTTGAAGTATTCTCAAAGCTTTGGGATAGTGCCTGGGGAGTGAAACTAGAACATATACTACGGCATGCTATTCTCACTTTATTGGATCAGCCTAATGCCAACGTAGCTGATATCATTGAAATCCTGTTGGATAAAGATTTTCGACGCAATGCACTTCTGAATGTTGAAAGTGAGACTATTAAGAAATTCTGGAAAAGAGAATTTGTAGAATATCAAAAATATGACTTGTTGCCTGTCATGAACAAGATCGGAGGTATGTTGGTGCATCCGGTGATAAGGCGCGCTTTGATCGAAAACACGGAAGAAGTTTCATTACGCAAAGCAATGGATGAAAAGAAGATTGTTCTTGTCAATCTTTCTAAAGGTCATGTAGGGGCCGATGTTGCAAATATGCTAGGTGCTCTTTTTGTTACTTCGATTGCTTCAGCCGCATTTAGTCGCGTTGACACTGAAGAGGAAAATCGGGTTCCATTCATGGTCTACATGGATGAGTTTCACAACTTCACTACACTTTCTTTAGTCAACATGTTTTCTGAATTGCGTAAATTTAAAGTAGGAATGACGCTGGCTCATCAATATTTACATCAGCTTGACGACGAAATAAAACAAGCCGTTCTTGGAAATGCCGGAACAGTTATATCATTTAGAATAGGAACTGAGGATGCTCTGCATATGACTAAAGAGATGTTTCCTGAATTTGAAGTGGAAGATTTTATCAATCTGCCCAACTACAAAATTTACATGAAACTCATGATAGACGGTAAACCAAGCAGACCATTTAGTGCATATACAATTGTTTAGTCAATGGTTATATATTGTTAAAACAGTGATATAGACAATCAAGTATTTTAAATTATTGCATATTGTTATGTAAAAGCAATATTTTTTGGCTTATTCAAAAACTAATCATATCTTATCTATAATATTAGAGATAGTATACCAATATCAAAAATTCACGTTTATTGCATAAACAAACTGGCTTATTAGAAATAACCACTAACAATTGAACTATGTATTTAATACTGTAATCCATTTCTTAATTAAAAATATTATTATCATGAAACCACTTTTTAACTTCAATCGAGCCAAAAATCGGCTACTTTTTGGCAAAAACCAAAATTTGTTTTTTGTCTGTTTAATTTGTTTTGTTAGTTTTATATTTAGGCCAACTTCTGCCATCGCACAAGATCCAAATTGTGCTAGCAGTGGTCTAAGTAATAATTGCAGATGGGGTCTTCCTCACCCTCAACATTGTGAAGAAGAAAGAAGCCATAAATGCGTTAGGATCAAGGTGCATGAAATAAATAATCTTTCTGGAGCTCCAAACCCTCAGCCAGATAGACTATATAAAGTATATATCGAAGAATTAAATAAACGATATGCACCGTATAATATTAGCTTCACTTTTGATGACCAATGTATTCATCGTGGAACTAAACTTACATATACAAACCAACCTAGTGCCGAAATCCTATCACTATTTTCATACAATGATTCATTAGATATTGTAACAAGTGTTGATACAGCATTACATTATGAGGAAGGCTACGTGAATATATATTTCTTGCGAAGTTTTCTTGGTAATCCTCGCGGTGATTTTCGCCTTAGATCCGCCGTATTTGGTCAAGGAAGCAGCATAATAACTGTGGTACATGAAGTGGCGCATGTGCTTGGTTTAGGCCATACACACTCAGGTGGGACTTCGCCAGAATTGGAACAGTCACAGGAATGTCAATGTAAAAATCCTGGTGCGCTTCACCCAACATCCGGAGTTCCCTTTTGTGAAACAACTGTTGATTGTCTCTGTGATACTGGTATTGATCCATGGCCAATAGACATTGATAAGCCCAGAGACCATAAACCCGATGTTCATAAATGGGTGGTAAATGGGGTTCAAATATCATCTCTCCTTCCCAATTTTCCGGACTGGTGTGGAGATACAACCACAGCTTGGAATATACCAGCTAGAAATTACATGTCATACTATAACCCTGAGTTGAGGAATAATTTTACACCATGTCAATCCGCATTAATGCATGACATCCTTACCGTAAAGCGGTCTAGCTTTTTAGTAACATGTGAAGAACCCGGATCATATTACAATTGTGAGGATATTGTAATAGATACACCTACAGTTTGGACAAATCAAACGAAATATATGTGTATTGATCAAAAAATAATAATAACAAAAAATGGATCACTAACCTTAATAAATACAAAAATAACCCGAGCTCCTATAACGCCAGAACCTCCATCAAGTTCTTGCCCTGGCTTAGCGGATTTAAATGTGTGGAATGGAATCTATATTGAGGGAAGGAGTGTGATAGGCAATCTTCAACACGGGTTTACTATTTTGGGTAGTTTGTATGTAAAATCAAATTCGACAATTGAATATGCAGAATTGGGAATAAACGCAAAAAAATCTTTTGGGAAGATTGAAATTGATAGCAGTACAATGCAAAAGTGTGGCCGTCTTATTGATGTTACAGATAGTTGGCCCTTTAATCTTGATGAAGAAAATACAACAGTAGATTCTAGAAATCCTTCTCCACCTGTCTTATGTGGTTATTCTATATATAATCCTCCTCCAATTGTAAGAATAACTAATAGTAATCTCATTTCAGATAACATTGGATCAACTTCCGGTACAAATGAATTTGAACAAGAATCGTTAAATACCCAAATCAAACTTAACGGAGCCAGTATCTATATTAGAAAGTCTACGATTGATAACGATGGACCAAGTTCAAGAATTGCTATAAATAGCGCTAAGGGTCGCGTTCAACTTTTAAATGGTTCTACCATAAAAGACTTCTCTATTGGTATTAACAAGGAAGGTGATATCTTAGGTGAATGCTCCCCACGTGGTCTACAGGTTTATATTAGCTCCATTAGAAATTGTGGCACCGCAATAGCTAACAAATCTCAGTCAATGCGGTTAGTTAAAAGCTGGATAGAGGGTAGCACAAGATCTGAAGGAATAGGCTTACTTTATATTTATGCAAATAATTTTAGAGGGCCAATTTATTTAACTAGTCCTGAAGAATCCACAATCTTTAAAGAAAATTACATTCATACTGATCAACTTCTTGACATTAAAGGGCGTAATGACAATACTTCTGCGACTTGTAATCTTTGGAATAATTCCGATTACCCGGTGGAAATAAGTGAATTTGCAACTATGCCTATGAGTTGGGGGTTAGCAACTAAGGCTACTGGCAATTGGAACGTAACTTTGCAAACACCTCGGCCATTAATGTCATTTCCATTCAATATGGACACAACAAAGTTTATTCATTATTATTATAATGATGAAGTTCATGAAGAATTTAGCTATGAAGCTAGAATCATTGGACGACCAATTGCAATCCCAGGTGGATGTTCTTTAAGCCTATATCCAACCGAACCTCCCATACCATTAACAAGTTTCGACGATCCAGCCTCAATTATTGAGGATGAAAATGATGATTACATTGAGTTGGATTCCTTAATAAATCTTTATAAAGCCAGTCTCACAGGCTTAAGCGGTAAAGCTCTTACTAATCGTAAGGAATTGATTGATCAATTAGAAATTGAACGAGGAGGTGCTTCAGGTAATGTTTACCAAGACTTTCAATTGGGAGATAGTATTAAATTTGACAATTGGATTAATAGATATAATCCGCTATTGTTGACTCTATCTGAGCTGAATTACTTCCTGTATACCCAACAATTCGATTCGATAGAAACGAAAATAGTTTCAAATCTTGATCCAGATGCAGATGCATTATACAAAGCATGTATTGTATTAGATTCAATTTCAACAGTTGATAATCGGGAAATAGTCTCTCTAACCGATGCAGATATTGATTTATTATCATCTATTGCAATGGAATCCTATGGGAATTTCACGAATATTTTGAGATCCTTTTTAAATATGGAATATGATGTATTAATTCAATGGCCAGATTCTATTGAACCTCGATCATCTTCAGTGTCATATGAACGTAAGGTTGCTAAGGAAAAAAGAATTAAGAACTTTATTATCTATCCAAATCCTAGCTCTTCTTGCTTTTCTGTTGGAACAAAATCACGAGATAATAGAAATATTTTGACAGAAGTATATGATCTCACGGGAATTCTTCGTTTATCAAAACAAGGTCTAACTGGAGATTCGTTTTGTAGCGAGAATTTGATTCCTGGTTTGTATGTTGTAAAAATTACTGATTTTGAAAATTCAGTAAACGAAATACATTTACATTCCATAATTGGAGATTAAACTTTAAGGAGTATGTTAATAGGTAAATTTTCATATCGGGTCCGTATGTGCTTGATTTACCTATTAACATACTTCCATTTATCTTCTCAGCAAAATTTTAACATATTGCCGAATGTTGGAGGTATAAATGGTCAGAGTCAGGCTTGGACTGTATTACTGGATTCAAATAATTTTTATGTCATTGGGGATCTATTGGATACGCTGAGTGATGGTTCTTCAATAGTCTTACCTTGGGTATCGACTTTCGACTATGACGGAGACCTCCAAAACACAAAGATCATTTTAGATGAACCCCTAGAATATCCATTCCGAGTGGCTCGAAATGCAATTTTTAAAAATAAAAATGAGAATCTGTTAATTTATGGGAGTCAACGTTTTTCTGAAAACAGTACACATCCAAAACTGATTGAAATTGATCAAAACACTGGCAAAATACTAAAATCAATCCATATAAATAATCCAATAGATAGTTCCAAAAGTTTAACAAGAGGTATAATGCTTACTAGTGACTCTTTAATAATTCTGTCCAGTTATTATTGGGTCAACAATCATTATAATTTATACTTAATGTTTCTGGATGAGGATTTAAACTTTGAACATTCCTTCATTCTTCAAAATAATGAGCTCAATAATATCGTGTATTATATTGAAATAGATTCTAATTCTACATTGACTTTGATTGGTGATTCAAGAAAGGCATCCGATCAGAGTAATTTCCCTGAGATTAAACCATTTATTTCAAAAATATCACTTGAAGGTGAAATATTGTACTTCAACACTGTTTCAGGGATCTTTGAGAAATCTCTCACTTTTCCCATTGCTTACACTTCTACAATTTCCAAGGATGATTCTAATAATTGGGTCATTTCATGTGTAAGCATTGTAGAAACACATACGTGCAAAACCTGTAATTATTTGTTGCCATATACACTTTCATTGAGTTCAGGTTTTGATACTCTAAATTGGAGTATCAAGTTTCCAAGCTTATCACCCCAAAACAATTCTCAACCAATAGTTGCCTCTATTTCAAAATGCACAGACCATAGTGGATTTCTTACTGCAGGATTTGATAAATACAGTTTTATTTATAAGGTCAACAACAATGGTGATAGTATTTGGTCAAGAAAATATATTCCTTTAGGTTGGAGTAATGAAAGGGCCGCTTGGACTGAACTTGTTGACTTAAAATCAACTAGCCATAATACCTACATATTGACTGGTAGAGCATCAGATAGCGAACAAAACGTTATACGATCCTGGCTAATTCAAATAGATTCTCTAGGATGCATCATAGAGGGATGTGATTCAACAGTTGGTATTCCTTTGGATAAAAAGGATTTCAATGAGTATTTTTCAATTTCCCCAAATCCAACATCTGATGAATTGTATATATTGAATAAACATCTTGACTTTATTAATTGTAAATTGATAATAAGTAATAACATAGGGCAAGTAATTAAGAATATTAATTTTGAATCCAGTATTGGGGAACAGTACATTATATCCCTTGAAAAAATGCCACCTGGTATCTATAATGTATCAATAATCGATAACATGGAAAGAATATTAACATTCAAAAGGATTGTAAAGAAATAGGATAAATATATTTTTTAAAATTTCAAACTTAGAATAGTCCAAGTTTTCAAGACATGCGTCAGCTGGATGATAAGTTCAAATATTCAGTCTAATGAAAAATCCAGCCTCAAACCCGACGACCTGTGCTGGCACTTCTCTATTTGAAAACGTTACTAAATTGGAAAAAGTTCTGAAATAAAAAAAGGTAGGATGATCCTACCTTTATATAAAATTGTTACGACTATTTGTTGGATGAAAGTAATAGTTTATATTCAATTCATTGCCATTCTGGCAACTTTTACCGTCTTGGTTTGAATTACTTTTTTGAATATACTGGGATAGAATTATTCTTTAATAATCTAAACCAGTTTACAATGAGACATTCAAATGTTTCCTTACCAACAACTACCACATCACCACCTACAAGAAAATTGAAGGTCAATTATGCCTACTATGCCAATGGATTCAATAACAACTATCCTGTTATACGCATTGCCGGAAAGTATCTACGATCATTTGGATTTGAGATAGGTACAGATGTTCAGATTGATTTAGAATCTAATAGAATTACTATTAGCAGAATTGCTAATTCATGATCTTAAAATATATGACATCATGGAAAATAGAAATCAATCAAATGCACAATCTAATCTATATCTGACAGTTACAAATCAGATTGTGGAATTACTTGAAAATCAGAAACTGACTTGGGATAAGCCATGGGTTTCGATAAGTAAGGATGGAAAACGACCACATAATGCAGGTACAGGCCGAACATATTCCGGATTGAATCAAATTCTCCTTTCAATGCAACAAATGAGGGCTGGCTACCCTTACAGTGGTTGGCTCACTTTTAAGCAGATAAAAGATGAGGGAGGCCGTGTGATTGTTGGAAATAAATCATCTTCAATATTCCACTACAAACTCATTTATTATGACAACGTGGGAAAGAAATATGAACAAGAACAGATATTACAAATGTCGTTGACAGAACAAAAGAATCTTGATTTAAAGAGACAAGCAATTCTTCTGTATTACAATGTTTTCAATATTGCTCAGACATCGGGCCTTGCAGAGTCGTATTATGAATTAAATGAAACACAGTTCCATTCTGAAGTTGAAAAGGATGAATTAGCTGAGAACCTCATTGCTTCCACTAAGGCAAGAATACTATATATGGTATGCAATGAGGCTTGCTATAACTATCTGCATGATGTGATCTTCTTGCCGGATCGAATGCAGTTCAAAGGAATGGTGCCATATTACGAAACTGTTCTACATGAGCTTGCTCATTGGACTGGACATACATCAAGGCTTAATAGAAGTCTCAAAAACATCTTTGGCACTGATGAATACGCGAAAGAGGAATTGATTGCTGAATTATGTTCAGCTTTCTTATGTGCGGATCTTGGATTCTCAATGGGAATTACAAACAGTGCTGCATATATTCAGGATTGGATAAGGGTTCTAAAAGCGGATTCACGATACATCTTCAAGGCAATACGAAGTTCAGAGGATGCGGCGAAATACATTCATTCATGTGCCAATATAAATACAGAAACTGAGGCCATCAAAGATGAATCGAGTAACGAATAGTTGGCTTTCCACCAACTCACCAGTTCTTCCATTTAAGGGGTAACCAGCTATTGGTTGCTCCTTTTTTTATGCAAAAACAGTATAACAAAGTTTAAAAAATGCTATTTTTCAGACACTCTTTACAAGATATGAGGTAAAGTTTTTAAGACCTATATTCCTAAATCAATTATTTTATTCACACATAAAATTATTTTCCATGATTGGCTTTCTCATCTTCGTTGTTATTGTTGTTTACATTATTGTTAAACTCTTACAAAAGACTGAAGCTATAGGCAATTGGAACCACTTGTTTCCTGAAATGCAGTATGACCCTGCACAATTTTATGACCTAGTTGAAAAAATTTTACGAGAAAGACAAGTCCCTCAATTCGTTTCTGATAGGGTAACTATCAAAGAAGGAAGTATTCTTTCGCACACGCGCTTATACCTAGAAGTAAGTAGAGGTGATTACATTTTTCACATATGTGCTGCCCCTTGGGGCACAGGTTTCTTTTTCTCCTGGTGGGTAAGGCAGAGGATGAGCGATATTGATCAGTATCTTATCCTAATACCTTTCGTCGGCGCTCGTATTGTTAAATTAAGACAATTTCAGTCTTACTATAAATTGGACACAGATTCAATGTTTAGATCAAGTGTTCATCAATGTGTATTGGCTGCAATTGATAGTTTGACATCTGCTAAAGGTGTTAGAGGCTTAACCGAGATTGAGAGAACTACTGATTTAAGATCTATGATTAAGTGACATGGGTGACTTTCTATCAGAATACCTTACAGCTCAATTCTATGCTTGGGAACAACGAGGACGAGGCTGGAAAGTATTTAGTGAACCCGTTCAACTAGAATCTGAATTCATACCATTCTTTGGCCATTTACCGCCAGAAAGATCTGACCAGATTGATGATGGAAGAAGACCAAGATTTTTTCCACAGCTTCAGGAGGCTTTGGGTCTATTCAATATACCAACATCAGATTCTTTAGGAGACGAAGCCTTTGTTAAACTGGAAGAAATATATCCACTTAATGCCTATGTCTATGATAATTCAAACGAAGTCACAGAACTTCAAGTCAATTTTGATAAAGATACAAGGATAGCTTTTGAAAGTATTGAACAATTGTTATTAATGCTTTCAACAAATGAAGGAATAGTCAGTTTTGAAATATTTGGAACACATGAAAGAATAACATTACAATTTGTATGTAGTAGTCAAAAAGCTAATAATGTTAGGTCCTGCATTTCAACCTATGCACCAGGTGTTGTGGTAAATGAAAGTAAATCCAATCTTCAAAGTTCAATTGATTTTGAACAGTCTGCTTATGTAATTGACTTGGGTTTGAGAGACGAATTCATGAGACCTTTACGAGTTTGGAATAAATTTGATCCAGACCCACTTTCTGGTTGTATTGCTGCACTTGAGTCAATTGAGTCTGGTGAGTTTGGGATGCTTCAAATTCTATTTCAATCAGCTATTAATCCTTGGGCTGAAAGTGTTTATAGATCTATAACAGACGGAAGGGGTGATTCATTTTTTGCAGATGCACCCGATATGATGCTTTTAGCAAAAGAGAAAGTTTCCTTTCCGTTGTTTGCTTGTGTTATTCGCTCAATTGGTCAAGCCTCCACTGATGATCGAGCAATTGCCATTTCTAAACAAATTGCTCAAAGTTTAATCTCGTTTCATAGAACTGGAAGCAACACGTTGATTCCACTAACGGAAGATGTAAGCTGTAACGCAGATGATATACTGCATAGAAGATCACGAAGGATAGGAATGTTACTCAATAGCAATGAACTCGCCTCAATGGTTCATATCCCGGATCGTTCAATTGTATCACCTAAGCTCAGACTTTACTCAGGTAAGACCAAAAAGGCTCCAAAAGATATTGAAAATCAATCATTTGAATTGGGACTTAATATCCATCTGGGTCATACAATAGCCGTTACATTAAGTGAGCAATATCGCTTGCGTCACATGCATGTAATTGGTGGCACTGGCACTGGTAAGTCTTCATTGCTTCTTAAATTAATTGTACAAGATATCAATCAAAGGCGAGGATTAACTGTACTTGATCCACATGGAGATTTAATTGAGGAAGTAATATCCCATATACCTGAAGAGAGATTGGATGATGTAATATTAGTCGATCCATCAGACGGCGAATACCCTATTGGCCTCAATCTTCTATCAGCATACTCTGAAGCTGAAAAAACAATTCTTGCATCAGATCTTGTTGCATTGTTCAGACGTTTTGCTACATCTTGGGGAGATCAAATGACTTCTGTATTAGCAAATGCAATAACAGCTATACTTGAAAGTAAAGACGGCGGAACACTCATTGACTTGAGACGAATACTAGTAGAACCTATTTTCAGAAACAAGTTTCTTCAAACAGTAGACGATCCAAACATTCTCTACTACTGGAAAAATGAATTTCAACTACTGCGTGCAAATGCAGTTGCACCAATACTTACGCGATTGGATACCTTTTTAAGGCCAAGGATCATTCGAAATATGATGGCTCAAAAAGAAGGACTTGATTTTAGAGACATTCTTAACAACCAAAAGATTTTATTAGTTAAACTTGCACAGGGATTGATTGGCGAAGAAAACAGTTATTTATTGGGCACTTTATTTGTTGCAAAACTACATCAAGCAGCTCAATCCCGCCAAAATCTACCTCCTGATCAACGCAAACCATTTTATTTCTACATTGATGAATTCCAGAATTTCATCACCCCATCTATGTCATCTATTCTCTCTGGTGCACGCAAATACGGTTTGGGTTTAATACTAGCTCATCAAGACCTTAATCAATTGGAACGAAAGGATAGTGAACTTGCTAACTCTGTCTTATCAAACCCTGCTATACGTGTATGTTTTCGATGTGGCGATAAAGATGCTTCCAAATTGGAGGACGGGTTTTCATATTTTGATGCAACCGATTTGCAGAGTTTAGGGGTTGGTCAAGCAATTGTTCGTGTTGGCCAGAAAGATCATGATTTCAATTTATCCTTTTCTCTTATTCCCAAAGAGGAACTTGCAATCGCTGAAGAAAAGCAACAAACTGTAACTGATCATTGCCGAAAAACATACGCAATTCATCAGAGTAGGGTTGAAGAAATACTGAGAGATGCATTGCAGGTTCAATTTGTTTCTCCTAAATCGACTAAATCTTCAAAAGTAGTTGAGGAAAATTCAGAATTACCTGAAGGAACCATATCAATAACTGAAAGAATTGACGTTAAAGCAAAACCAGAGTTCGATTTAAAAGTTGAAGCTCAGCAATTCATTGATAAGGAAATTGAAAAGGAAAAACAAAAGGAGCATCGCTATATTCAAGAATATATAAAGAGTGTAGCAGAAGCCAGAAACTTCAAAGCTGTTGTTGAAGAACCAGTAAATGATGGCACGGGTAAGGTTGATGTAAGCTTACTGCGTGATGAACTGAGAATCGCTTGCGAAATTTCAGTTACTAATACGACAGAATATGAAGTGCAAAATATTCAAAAGTGTTTGAATGCAGGATTCATTTTGGTTTTTATGATCTCCAATGACTCAAAGCATTTAAGCACAATACGCAAATTAGCAGTGACTACAATTGATCCTTCCCTACATAATCAAGTGTACTTCGTTTCAAAGGATGAATTTGTTAATCAGCTCGATCTGTTACTGATTCAGAAAACTCAACCCACAGAGACCAGGTCTAAGGGTTATAGAGTAAAAGTGAACTATACTGGATCAGCCGATCCTTCAGGACAACAAAAGGCACTTAAGGATATCGTGCTTTCTTCATTAAGGAAGAAGGATAAGCCAGAATAAGGATTTGTGAAAAAAAGAGGACCAACACTACCCGGCGGCAGGTTGGTCCAAACTTCACCAGTTGAAAACGTTATAAAAATAATAAATTAGGTTCAAAAGCCAAAAGAAAAAATGTTACTTTTTTATGTGCGAATCAGCATTGCACATAGGGCTAAGGAGGTGTTTTGGGGAATCAAGTTGATTCATTCGACAGCTTATTTTGAGAAGCAGCAATGAAGCTTTGAATTTTGCCCAATACTTTCTTTCTAGGGTTCCTTTCATTAAGTTCTATTCGTCTCAAATTTGATTCATCACAACCAATTTGAATAGCTACTTGTTCCTGGGTTTTCCCACTGATTAGTCTGGCTAAATATAACTTCTTACCGATTGACCTAGTCTCCTCTTGGAATGGTAAATACCCAAGAAAATGAATAATCCTTTTGGCAAGTCTAGCAGGAGGCTCGTGCCTATTCAGCTCCCACCCGGTAACTGTGTCAGTGGTTACTTTAAGGAGTCTAGCCACCTGTAGTTGAGACAAACCACGATCTAAGCGAGTTTTCCTAAGATAATCCCCAAGAGTAATCAATTCGGCTGGATAGGCTGGATTTACGGGCTTTTTGCCCCGTAATCGGGTATTTACAAATATGCAACGCACCCTCATGGATTCATCGAAGCGATCAACATAAAATTAGCGGGATAATCCACAGCAACTTTTGCTCTTGATATTGTGACTTTATGATCTTCCATTGGTTGTCGCAATACTTCAAGTACACCTCTTTTAAATTCTGGCAACTCATCTAAAAAAAGCACTCCATTGTGCGCCAATGAAATCTCACCCGGATTCGGTGTTGAGCCTCCACCCACCAATGCAACATCGCTGATCGTATGATGTGGCGCCCTGAACGGTCTGTTGGTAATTAACGATGAATCCTTTGGTAATTTTCCGGCCACAGAATAAATTTTAGTGGTCTCAAGCGCTTCATTTAACATGAGTGGAGAAGAATGGTAGGTAATCTTTTTGCCAACATTGTTTTTCCTGAGCCGGGTGGGCCAATCAAAATAACATTGTGACCACCAGCCGCTGCAATTTCAAGCGCACGTTTAATATTCTGCTGCCCTTTGACATCACAAAAATCAAAAGCATATTTATCCTGCGCTGCCGCGAATGCTTCCCTTGTATCATATTTAAATGGAGTAAGCTGACGTGTGTGATTGAAAAAATCAAATACTTCAGTCAGGTTATTGACACCATATACATCGAGCTGATTGACAATCGCTGCTTCTTTGACATTCGCTTCCGGTACGATAAGTCCCGCAAATTTTTGTTTACGTGCCTGGATGGCAATCGGCAATACTCCTTTAATAGGTCTGACAGATCCATCCAGTGATAATTCTCCCACCAGCATATACTTGTGTATTTGATCAGAATCAATCATGCCGGTGCTTGCCGCAATAGCCGTCGCAATCGGAAGATCATACGAAGCTCCTTCTTTCCGCACATCAGCAGGAGCGAGATTAGCAACGATCCTGCATCTTGGTAGTCGATACCCGATACTTTTAATCGCCGATTCCATGCGTTGCCATCCTTCGCGGATTGCATTATCAGGTAGTCCTACAAGGAAATACATCGTTTGCCCTTGTGGAACCTCTCCACCGGAATTGACTTCCACTTCGATGGTCCGCGCATCCACACCGTGGACTGCAGCAGCATTGGTTTTTGCTAGCATTGATTTGTTTTCTTTATGACTGGTGACAAGCTGAACCAACCCGTGCTTTACATGGTTCTGCTTAATTCAAACTGGTTATTAGGGAGCAGTCATTAAACAATGACTGCTCTCAAGTAAAAATAGAGAAAAATAAGTGGATTTGCAAATGCTTCAATTCAATTTATTAACCAGCAGCGTATACAACGAAAGTCCTGTTGATGAAGTTAATTATTCAATTCTGGCATCTTTCTCTTCCAGCATCTTAATAATATGCTTTGAAAGGAGTTCATTAATTTCCCGATGACGAGGTATTGGTTGGGAAATTTTTGATTTCGGATTTTGATACCAATCATGTTTGGCGCCATGCCGAATGAGGACGCAACCTAGCCCCTCTATCTTTTTAATTAAATCCCGTCTCTTCACGAGATATCTAGCTCATCAACCCGTCGTACTGAAGAGATTTTACCATTGGAAAGCTCTTTATAAAGGTCTGCAAGATTTTCCTTTAGGTCTTCTAAACTTTCACCCTGCGTCATATAATCCGGAAACTCTTCCAAATAGCCCAGCCAAAATTCACCTTCCTGCCAATATTTGTATTTTGTTTTTGCTATTGCTTCCATAAGATCTGAATGTTTACAATTTAACGAAATTACGACATATAAAATTCTGAACAAATATGGATAAATAGTCGCTTTAGAAAACTTCTGAGTGAAGAAGGTGGTCGCAATTTGCGACCACCTCATCTTTCTCTTCCTTTGTCAATTGAAACATGAAATCGGAAGGAAACCGGTTAACATTCCTTTTGACTTGCTCATTGAGTCGTTTTGTCTCAACTCCATATAAATCAGCAAGATCACGGTCGAGCATTACCTTTTGTCTCTGATATTGAGTATTGAGTTCTGGATTCTTTCAAATGGGATGGGGGTAATTCTCATAGATTAGAAATTTGAAGGATATCGCAAATTGCGATATCCTCTTTGTCCAAAATCCGTATCCCAACTATATCCTTGATAAACAAGTAGCTCTTTCTAACGACGCCGGAATTGACTTCCACTTCGATGGTCCGCGCATCCACATCGTGGACTGCAGCAGCATTGGTTTTGGCTAGGTAGAATCCATTAAGGTCTATTGGAGAGTTAGTTGCTAAAAATGAAAAACAAAAGATTCTGTAGTTAATTTTACGATCAATCTAAAACAAAATAATTTTTATATATAAGCGTTTCTTTTTGTAAGCCCCGGATTATATCTTTCGAAGCTAAATATTTGACCAAAAAACGCTATTATTTAATAATCCCTTAAGAGACGATGCTGTATACAAGACAGGGTTATCAAAAATTAGTCTAAATCCATGATTTAGCTTTCTGGTTCGCATTGAATGCGAAAGACTAGCTAATTTTGAGACGTGATAATCATATATGACTAAATTATCAGAGTTTATTTTAAGAGTGAATTTAAAATACTTTCTAAACTAATTTTATTATGAAAACAAGGTATTTTTATCTATTTATCATTCTAACTTCAGGATTTTGGTCTTGTTCTAAAGATCTGGATGAAACTTTAAATCAAAAAGAACAAATAGGATTCAGAAGTGGGCGAGTAGCTGGTCGAAGCCAATTACTTCTAGACATTAGTGCAATAAGATCTAAAGGTAAATTCAATAATCCTTATTATATAGGAACAATTCGTCAAGCTTATAATACGCTTAGATCATCAGGCCAAGTTACGACAAACTATAATTTTTCTGGAAACAGTTTATATATACGATATCTTCCAAAGGATGAAGACGAACTTTATTTACTTGAATCAAATCAAAATATTGAAGTATTTGAATACCCACTTCAAGAAAATGACATTAATATTAATTCTGATTATAGTTATGATGACCCAGAATTAGCTGAAGGACAACTTCCATTTCAGTATAATGTATGTAATTTTAATGGCATCCTTCCAAATATAGAAGTGGATATTTTAGACACATTGTTTTTAAATGATAGAAACCCAGTTTTTAGTGATTCTGATTGGAAAAAGATTGAGGCTCAAGCCTTAGTTTCAACTGGAAATTTGAATCTTAATGATGTAGAAAGTTTTATTTTTTGTAACTCTTGGAATCCCTCTGGTACCATACTTGTTTGGGATGATGCTGTTCAAGGCAATATTCCTGTTAAAAAAGTAAAAGTAAAAGCGAGCAAATGGTTTAAATTATGGACAGGATTCACAGATAATGATGGTCATTTTATTTTACCTGATTTTTGTGGAGAGGTAACATATTCACTTATTTGGGAAAATTCAATATGGGACATTAGAAATGGGAATGGTGGTCAAGCAACCACGCAAGGACCTAAACAAAAAGCACCATGGAATCCAGTTATAAAGGACGATAAAAAAGCATTGGGATTTGCAACAGTACATCGTGCACTAGTAAGATATATTTTTGAAGATGTAGCAAATCTTTATAGACCTCTTCCTCAAGCTAATGCTAAACTAAAGGTTAAATATAAGCACGAAAGCGGGGACGTTTTCGGTTTAACTCATACATCGGGATTTGAAGGTTTTTTTACATCAAATGTTATTATTTATGGGTTTAGTGGTAATGTGGTAAGACCAACAAATGAATTATTTTCTACGACTGCTCACGAACTTGGACATGTTGCTCATGCATTCCAGATGGGGAATATTCAATTTTGGCAAGTATCAAGTTTATTAACTGAAAGTTGGGCTAGAGCTTGTCAATGGAAAGTAACTACAATTGAGTATACGGCACTTGGTGCTCTTGGACTTCCTACCGACTATATGCAAAATTGGTCTTTCTCGTCTAATGCTGGAGATATAAATAATTATACGCCATTGTTTATTGATTTAGAAGATTCATTTAATCAAAATCCAACAAATAGTTCATCATTACCCTTTGATGGGACGTCTTCATATGATCTTGCGAGAATCCAACATCTAGTATTATCTGATTCCTACGGATTAACGAGCCTTAGAACAAAATTGAAAAGTGAAAGACCTTCTGGTGTGTCAGAGGCAGACATTGATTCGAACATGGATTATTATTTTACTCATTTTTAGAATTTATTAAAATGAATAAATTTATTAAGTATATTCTATTGATTTTGGCTGTAATTGCATTTTCATGTACTGATAGAGGATTTACTAAGTTTAAACAATCTGTTTATTTTAATAATCAATCAGGGCAGGGACTTAACATTTACTTTTTTAAAAATCAGGATATTGACACAATACAAATTGATAATTATGTAAATTATCTTTATGGAATATTTGATTATGATTCACCTTTACCAAAAGATTTATGTGATTCCATTTCTATACAGTTTTATGATAATAAAGTGTTAAAATATTTCCCCACAACTAAATGTTCTGAAAAAAACATCTTTTGTAATTCAACATATTTTTGCATTTCGGGAGATACTACTGTTTGCCAGTTTCTAATTGATGAGAAAGAATATTTAAAAGCAAAATAAGTAGAATGGATATCAAATGAGTGAACAGGTTTAGGTTAATCAGTACCTGAGAATTTTAAACAACTCAGAGCTTAAAGTAATCCTAGTTATTCTAAGGCAAACATATGGTTGGCGTAAAACACGCGACCGTATCGCATATTCTCAATTCATTGAGAAAACTTGGTACTCCAGGAGAGTACTTACAAAAGCAATTCAATCTCTAGCGAGAAGAGGATCCTGGCTGTACTTCAGCTACCAACATGTGCACTTTCCGACACAAAGAAGTGCACTTTCAGGTCGTGAACATGTGCACTCCAGTGCACATAACAAAACTAATAAGACAAAACTAAGAGATCGCTTTAATACTTTGAAGTCGATTAGTAAGATCATTAACAGTAAGCCTATGTCTAAATACTATGAAAAGAGTAATTGAAAGCTCGTGTATCTCTCCTAGTAGGATAATCCTTCAAAGGAGTACATCAATCTTTGGCAATTTGGGCATCTACTTTGTACAAATATGCAACGAACCTCCATGCGGATACTTTTTGAGTAAAAATTATCAATTTCATATAAAGGCGAAATAATGGCCTCATTTGAAATCTAAT
>JAAEAZ010275353.1_pt1 | contig 27084 bp, 32 predicted proteins | sample 7277811 | NCBI WGS metagenome assembly JAAEAZ01 (sample SAMN13876997, study PRJNA601929) | soil metagenome | isolation source: soil | host: Panicum virgatum | place: USA: Fermi National Accelerator Laboratory | collected 2010-11-19 | reverse complement strand
GGTGCGGTGGAGGAGGCGCGGGCGTTGCTCGAGCGGGCCGGTGGGTACAACGCCGTGTTGGCCAGGATCGTTGCCGGCGAGGATGCCAGGAAAGAAGCGCGGCGCAAGCGTGAGCGTGAGCGAGCAGATGAGCCGCCCGCGTCGCGCGTAGTACGTTACGACGGCTGAGGTGAAGGTGCTGGTCGCGTGCGAGTTCTCCGGCGTGGTGCGCAATGCGTTCCTGCGGCGTGGGCACGAGGCGTGGTCGTGCGACATCGTGCCGTCTGAGGACGGCTCGTTGTTCCACATTCAGGACGACGTGCTGCGGCACCTCGACGAGGGCTGGGACCTGCTGGTGGCATTCCCGCCGTGTACGTTCCTGTGCAACTCCGGCGCGCGCTGGTGGGCCTCACGACAGGCAGAGCAGACCGCAGCGCTGGCGTTTGTGCGTGCGTTGATGGCCGCGCCTATCCCGCGACGCGCGATCGAGAATCCCCCCGGCCGCATCGGTACCCAGATTCGGCCGGCTGACCAGTACGTGCAGCCGTGGTGGTTTGGCCACGGCGAGGTGAAGACAACCGGGTTATGGCTGGACAACCTGCCGTTGCTCACGCCGACGAAGGTTGTCAAGGGACGGCGCCCGCGCGTGCACTGGATGCCGCCGGGGCCGAATCGAGGGCGCGACCGGAGCCGTACCGTGCGCGGGCTCGCCGACGCGATGGCTGAGCAGTGGGGTCAGGCCGGTAACGCAAAAAAGCCCCCGCCGTGAGGCGAGGGCTTGCGCGTGCGCCGGAGAGTCACATCACAGTGCTGCGCCCTCAGACTGTAGCACGACCTTCCAGGTAGTTGAGAGCGAGTTCGATGGCGCGCGGCACCGGCAGGCTGCCGCGTTCCCACTTGTGGAGTGTCATCCAGTGCACACCCAGGACGCCGGCCAGCTTGCGTAGCGAGATGCCAGCGTTGCGTGCACGCCAGCGCTTCAGGTCTTCGGGTGTTCGGATCGGGTGCTCCACATCTACCGGGCGGGGCACCTCCGGGACCGGCTCGCCCGTAACGACGGTCAAGCAATCGGTGCAGGTGACGCTGTCCGGGTTGGACGTGACGTACACCGCGTTGTCGGAGCCGCACTGGACTGTGGCGCCGGCGAGCAGGTGGACCAGCTTAGGCATGGTCGGGCTTGGCGCGCAGTAGGTTGCGCGCTTCGACGAGCAGGCTCACGGCGAACGCGAGCGCATCGTCGGCGTGCGCGGTGTCCTCGTTGTCGCGGTACACGTTGGACTCGGTGATGGCCAGCAGCGCATCGCCGATGAGTGAAAATGCGCTTTTGGTATCGGTCATAGGTGACTCTCCTTAGTGGATCTGGCCGGCGGCGGCGAGTGTGCCGCACACCGGGCAGGGTTCGGTGTTGACGTTGGCGCCGACGCCATCGCACAGATAGCCGCCGCGCGTGTGGAGCCCGACCAGCAGGTCGGGCGTGGTGCGTTGTGTCTGGGCCTCGACCGTGTCGCCACACGTCGGGCAGACGACCTGCTGGTAGGCCACTAGCCGGCCTGCCGTAGCCGGGCGTAGCGCTCAGTGTGGTGCTGTGCGCGGCGGGTCATCATCACGTGCGCGGCCCGGTCGATGTAGTCGCAGGCGATGAACTCCTCGCGACCCTCACGCCAGACGATGCGACCGTCAGCCTTGACGGTGCTGCCGGGCGTGTTGCCGGCGACCATCGCGGCGTCTTCCGCGTAGACCGTGGTCGCGACGAGTTCGCGACCGTTGTAGACCTTATAGGCCAGTTGGCTTGCCATTGTGACTCTCCTTATTCGCGGCGAATAGTTTGGCCGGGCTACTGACCGGCCTGCCGCATTATCCGGAGCGTTGTGCCCCGGTCAGCCTGCGTTAGATCTGAAAGTGCTTACGGCACTGCTTGCAGTAGCCGGTGGGGGACAGTTTGCCGTGGTCCTCCGGGCACGTCGGGATTTTCTCCCAGAACGGAGCGCAACTCCAGCAGTTGTCGCGCATCGCGTGCCCATACACGCCATCGTTGGTAACACCGGGGCAGTCGACCATCACGGCCGGCTGGCGCGGCTTGCGTTGCGTTGTCACGTGTGACTCTCCTTAGATTCGGCCGCGCATAATGGCGGCATACTCGGCGAAGTTACGATGGTGGCGCCACAGTGCGTAGCGCTCGGTCTGGCGGATCAGCGCCGGTGTCCAGCGCTTATCGGTCCGCAGGCCCGGTGCGTTGCGGACCGCGTACAGAATGTCCTCATCCGGCGTTGCAACGTGCGTACGGAACAGCCAACGGTCAATGGCGTGGGTCGGAACCTCCGGCGCCACACGCGGTTTGCGGGGGGCGCGTGGCGGGCGGCACTCGTTGTGGGCTTCGCCACAGTCGACGGTGTGGATGTGGTAGTTCACGGCCGGGCGCCCTCTCGAATGGCGTTCGCGAGCATGTCGATAAGGCCTAGCAGCGTGAACAGCGCAGCCTGCGCGTCCGGATCGTTCACGGCGAGCACCTCTCGGCGTGCGTTGCGCAGGTGCTCATACGCGGGCAGCTGATCGATGACGGATTGCATGTGACTCTCCTTAGTCTTCGGTGTGTGCGTTGGCTTGCATGCCGCACGATTCGTGGTAGTAGGCTTTGAACGCCGGGCCATCCAAGTCGGCCCACGCGTCCGAGTGCTTGAGTTTGGCGCCACATGCGTAGCAGGTAACGATGACGTCGGGCGCCGATGGTTGGCACTTGATCAGTTTCACGAGTGACTCTCCGGTGCGGGATAGAGTGACCGGGCTTGTGACCGGTCTGCCGCATTAACCCGGTGGGTGACCGGGCCACTCTGCAGTGTTAGGCCGCGCGTTGCGCGGCCGGTGTCTGGAACGCGGATCCACACTCCGCGATGTCGACGACGAATCCGGAGGCGTCCTGTTTGGCGCGACCCTTACCCTTGAGTCCCACAATCACGCCTTTAGGGTCCAGAAAGCGTAGGTCGTCGTGATCGCCGTTGACGACCGGATAGCCGAGATAGGTGAGACCCTCCGGGATTTCGTGCTTGCAAGCGCGCTTGCATTGGCAGATTTTGAAGACCACTGCCACATTGCCGCCGGCGGCGAGCACAGCCCGGCAGTCCGCCTCATTCGTTTCAGACCGCGAGAACGTAAGCGAGTAGTTGGCCGGATGGCGCCCGGCTGCGTTGTCCAGCGCACGTTTCACGTGTTTGGTGTAATCGTAGAACTGGAGTGTGGGGAACGTCTCGAATAGCGTCCGGCCATCGTTGAGCCGAATCCGTTCCCACGGTAGGTCGGACGTGCCATTCGGCCGCACGGCCGGCGTCATCTCGTGAGCCGTTGCGCGGCGGATGTGCGTCCGAATCTCGCGCAGCATAACCTCAACGAACAGAAACCGGTTCATGAAGTAGGTCACCGTCCGGGCGATGCGGGCCCGTTGCACGGCGTTGAGCCCGTTTGCGTCCAGGTTGATCCCGCCATGGCCGGCCGTGTTGAGACAGGCAGCTGTGCAGCCTGCGGACCGGTACATGCACACGTCATAGCCGCTTAGATCGGCCGGGGCGAAGTGCATGATCGCACTCGAATAGCCGCGCGCCCGGCCTTTGTTGAGCTTAGGCGAGTAGCCATCCGGCGTGAGCAAGGCTTGAAAGCCCAGCGCTTTGTAAGCCGCCCGGCGAACGGTCAAGCCGTTGCCGAGAATCGCGGCGTCAAGCGATACCAGCGCCGATGTGGCGCGGTTGGGTACAGTTGTTGGAGCCATTGTGTGAACCTCATTTCACAGAGTGGTTAGGCCCGTTCGGATGTTGACGCATCCGGGCGGGCCGCTTTGTAACGGGACCGGGCTATGAACCGGTCGGCCGCATTTCACCGGCCGGAGCCGGTGTCACCTGCGTTAGTCGTCGAATTTGCGAGCGATGGTATAGCGACCCTTGATCGCGAGCCGGCGCCATGCTGCGAGCATTGTCGCTGCAGTCTGGCGCGTGATCCATCCCTCAGTAGTGAACGCGTTAGGACCGTGCCATGCGCCGGTCCCGTCAATGAGGATCCAATGCCGGACGCGGCCGGTAGGGGTGAGAAGCGAGTAGCGCATTGTAGTGACTCTCTCTGCAGATAGATTGACCGGGCTTGAGACCGGTCCGCCGCATTACATCACAGCTGGTGTGTTCTGAGCGGTGCATCCCGTGTTCGGATCCAAGTTCGTCGGCGCCGGCCCGTCGTCTACCTAGCGTTTCTGCTAGCAAGAGGACCGTTCGCCCGCATGGCGTTGTTCACGTCTTTCCGCGTATTCAGCGCTCTAACCGTCGGAGCCGGGTCGTCCGGAGTTCGGTGAGGTGTGGCCGTCACATCGGGCCGTCACCCCACTGTCGGTGGGGGAGGCCTGCGATTCAGGTGACGACGACATAGTAAGCCTAGGGCTTACAGAATGCAAGGGTAATCAGGGCTCCCGGCCGGATCGGTAGGAAGATTTAACAAGTCGGCCCGGCTCCACTCCCCCGCGTATAAGGATCGCGCGCGAGTCCCCGCCCGGCGCCAGCTTGAGTCGGATCGATCCCGGCGAGCCGGGGGTGGTAGGCGGGGGAGTACTGGACAGCTGCAGGGCGCCAGGCGCGGCCGACGTCGCACCGTGCGGGCCCGGAGACGACAGGGGGCCCCGTCGACGTCGCAATGCAAGGCGCTGTGGCGTTGTCGTCGTGGCGTGGCGTGGCGTTGCACTGCAGGCAAGTGGGACCAGGTAGGCCCCGTACGGGTGCCATGGAGGCCCTCTAGGGTCTCCGGCCGCTAGGGGCCTGCTCCAGACGGGCAAAAGGGCTAAAAAACCAATCAAACGCCCGTTCGATTAAGTCCTAAACCTAAATGCGGCACCTTTTGCGGCACCTTTTGCGGCACCTCGTCTATCTCACGTCTATCTCAGGCTCGGCAGATAGAGGCATTAAAGGCCTTGACAGGCTGGCTCAGACGTGGCAGGGCGCCGGCTAGCCAGTCGGTAACGATTTAGGTACATTGATACCCAAATCATGGCCCAGCGGTGCGGCGTGTGCGCCCACCCCGATCGCGAGGCAGTCAACGTCATCCTGAGGGGTGATCCGAACCTGTCTGAACTGGCGCGTGACCTGAACGTGACGCGCTATACGGTCCGCCGCCACCGCGAGAAGCACCTGCCACCATTGGCCGTGCGCACGGTGGAGCCCGTCCAATCTGTCCAATCTGTCCAATCACCCCAGGAGGGTGATGACAGCCCGCCCCCCAAGCGCGGCATCCCCACCGACCCCAAGGTGGCCTTCCTGACGAGCTACGCGGCCAACGGCGACCTGAAGGCAGCCCTCAAGGCCGGCGGCATCACCAGGCCGCAGCTACGTCGCTGGCAGGAGCACGACGAGACCTTCTCCCAGCGCTTCCACATCGCTGAGAACGAGGCTGTGGAGGCGCTCGAGAACGAGGCCAGGACCCGCGCCGTGGCTGGCAGCAAGCTCGTACGGCGCGTGTACCGCCACGGGCTGCTGTACGAGGAGATCCACGAGTGGCGTCCCAGCGACACCATGCTGACCAAGCTGCTCCAGGCGGCGCGTCCCGAGAAGTACGGCGACAAGCTGACGGTCACCCAGACCACGGTCGTCAAAGCGGTGGATGCGGACGCCTGGGCAGCGGTGTGAGCGTCCAATCAGGCGTCCAATCAGGCGTCCAATCTGATGCCGTCTAGCGCGCCGACCAGGGCGGAGACCTTCAGGACCACTGGCGGCAACGTCGCCTCCACACTGGTGGTGGAGCCCTCGAGCGCCGTTGGCCTGACCGCCGAGACCAAGCCCTACCGTCCCCTGGGCGCCAACGCCGAACTGTTTGCCGCCCGCGAGCACGAGGTGGTGATCGAAGGCCCAGCCGACTGCGGCAAGTCCAGGGCGTGCCTCGAGAAGCTCCACGCGGCCATGACCAAGTACCCCGGTGCCAGGGCCGCGATCGTGCGCAAGACGCGCAAGAGCCTCACCAGCACGGCCATGGCCACCTTCGAGCGCTACGTCGCTCCCGAGGGCTCCTGCCGCCTGTGGAACGGCGAAGAATACAGGTACACCAACGGCAGCAAGATCTACCTGTTCGGCCTCGACGACCCCGAACGCCTGAAGTCCTTCGAGGGCGACATGGCGTACGTCCAGGAGGTCAGCGAACTCACCCGCGAGGACTGGGAGATCCTCACCACACGCGTCACTGGGCGCGGCGGCACGATGCCGTACCAGCAGCTGATCGCCGACCTGAACCCGCGCGAGCCCAACTTCTGGCTGTACGACCGTGAGCGCGCCGGCAACGCTCGTTTCCTGTTCGCCAAGCACTCCGACAACCCCACCATCACTGCCCAGCGACTGGCGCCCCTCGAGGCCCTCACCGGCTACCTGCGCGATCGTCTCCTGCTCGGGCTCAGGGTCGCCGCCGAGGGCATGTACTTCACCGAGTTCGACCCGCGCCAGCACCTGATCGACGCCTTCCCAATCCCCGAGGACTGGATGCGCTGGATCAGCGTCGACTGGGGCTTCGCCAACCCGTGGGTAGCGCTGTGGTACGCCCGCGATCGTCCGGGTGGCCACATCTACGTCTACCGCGAGGTGTCTGCGGCGAAGCTGCGTGACGAGGAACAGGCCCAGATCCTCGTCGAACGCAGCCGGGACGAGCATATCCAGCTGGTGGTGCTGGATCCCTCCATGTACAACCCGCGCACTGAGCAGAACCGTCCCAGCATCGCCCAGATCTACGACGCGTACGGCGTCACCCAGATGTCCCGCAGCGGCATGGCGCCCGGCTTCAACAACCGCGTCCAGGGCTGGAGCATCGTCCGCAGAGCGCTGGCTCACGGCGCCCACACCGCTGCCCAGCGCAAGGTGGAGCCGGAGGACCTGCCGAGGCTCAAGATCATGCACCAGCGCTGTCCGGCGCTGACGCGCAACCTGCCGGCGATGGTCATGGACCCGCTCAACCCGGAGGACGTCGCCGACAAGATCGGGCACGTGCGGACGCCTGACGACGAGGTTGACGCGCTGCGTTATGGGCTGTGTGCCGAGGCGCAGCCAGCGGCTCCGGAAGCCACCAGCCGCCTGGTCTTCGGCGGCGGCGGTGGGTAAGGAGGCGATGATGCAGACGCTGCTGTGGGGCGGTCCGCTGGACGGTTGTGAACTCAATACGCCCGACCCGCCCAAACCGGAAATGGTGATCGGCCAATTCCCCGGCTGGTCGCCGTACGCCACCGAGACGCCCGAGGTCATCCGCCACCACTACGTCTTCGACCAGACCGCGCAACGCTACAACTACGCCGGGGACTGGCCGCGATGAGCCACCAGGCCAGCGGCTACAAGACGTTAGTTGACAACGGCAAGGAACACCGCTCCGACGGGCTGCTGAAGCACCTGGGCCAGATCGACACCAGCAGTCTGCGCGTGGGTGGCCTGGGTGGTCATCCGGCGCTGACCGGCGCGGGGGTGGAGACGATCTACTTCAACGCCGTACCGGCCAACGCCAGTGGCACCATCCAGAGCTACGACCGTGACGCCCAGGTGTACCGCGACCTGAACATCGCCGCTCGCAACATCTCCCTGTCGCCGCAGTCGGGCGGCACGCTCGTCCTGCCGCCCAACAGCGTCGGCAGCGCCCAACTCCAGGCCAACGCGGCGCAGCAGCTACGCGCCAGCTACCTCGCCGCGCCGGGCAACGTGTACACCCTTGGCCCCTGGGTGGAGTCGGTCATCCAGGCCACCGGTACTTTCACGGGTGGCATGTGCCGCATCGAATACACGGTCAACTTCGCCCATTCAGCAACGGGCGGCGGCAGCTACATCGGCATCGGCTACGACGGCACGGCGCTGTACGGGCTGGCCATCACCAACGCACCGCTCGGTGGCTACCAGCAGTTCGTCGGCGGCACTGTCTACTACCCCATCCCCGCCGGCACCCACCGCGTGGCGGTGTTTGTGGGCGCCAACCCGCCCCAACTGACGCTGTACACCGCCGCCTATTCAAGCCTGTACGTGACGGAGCAGCGGTGACGGAACAGCCCGTGCGTCCACGTCCGGCCGGCACGCTGCCGATCAAGAAGATCCCCCCGAACACGCCCTATCCCGAGAACAGGAGCGACGGCCCATGAGCATGTCCGTGTCGCCGCCGAACGGCTGGTTCAAGAAACCTTCCGACCAGGACGCCATGGAGCGCTCCACGCTCGAGGTCGCTCAGGAACTCAAGCGTCAGTTCCGGGACCGCGACGAACTGTACACCGACATCGACGCGGTGATCTTCGGCGAGCTACCGGTGGAGATCCCCGAGGCGTACCGCAAGACGGCGGTGGAGGTCCGCTCGCCGCTGGCACTCCACATCGCCAACACCGTCACTGCCGCATTATCGGTCAACCCCCAGTCGGTCATCTTCAAGCCGATCGGCTTCGGTGACGTCTACCAGCAGAACTCCACACTCCGCGAGCACTTCTTCGAGTCCAGTTGGGGGCGCCAGGAATCCGAAGCGCGGCGTCAGCTACTGCGCAGCTTCATGTGGAGTATGGCCGTCAAAGGCGAAGGCATCATGAAGACCGTCGAGCGCTGCAAGACCGCCTGGGGGGAGTACTCGGAGAAGTCCAAGGACCTCGAGAAGCAGCTGGCGGAAGCGCGCGACTACCTGGAGTACGACCAGGACGCCAAGGACCGCATCTACGACCACAAGACCGAAGAGATCAAGCTGACGCTGCCGTACCCCATCGCCTCCACCGACGTGCCGCCGGAGACCTTCTACTACGCCAAGAACGAAAACGGTTACACGCTGTGCATGGAGATCAAGGAGCTTCCGTACCTGGAAGCCCTCGAGCGCTTCGGCGCCGGTATGGATAGCCACGGCAACGTGGTGGATCCCAAGACCTGGAGTGGGCTGGACTCGCGCGCGACGGAGTTAGCGCGGGCGGAGTGGTCGGACATGATGCGCGGCAAAAACGAGCAGACCATCCGCTGCATCGAGGCCTGGGATTACCAGTCGCAGGTGATCCTGCTGAGTGGTCCCAACCAGCGCCGCAAGGCCGGCAGCCTGGGCGACGCCACGCTGTGCCGCCACCTGCGCCACAGCTACGGCGACCCCATCCTGAAGACGCTCAAGGGTCCCTACTTCCACGCGCTGGGGCTGAGCACCGCCAGCCGCCTGCCGGAGCGCGCCGGACTGTCGATTCTGTTCGGTTTCCTGCGCCTGTTCCCCTTGCTCGACAGCTTGCTGACGATGCAGGGCAACGCCGCGTACATGACCGCCTATCCGGCGTTCAAGAAGACCACTCCACCAGGTGCCGTCCCTGGTCTGCCGCAGATGCCGTACGGCACCGACGCACGCGAGGGCGCCTCATCCTCCCAGGGTGTGGAGCCCGGCAAGCTGTTTCCGTTCGACGTGTCGCCGATCGACCAGCCGCACTCCGGTATCGATGTCGACAAGCTGCTCGACAACATCAAGAACATGCTCGAGCTTGCCTTACCGAGTGTGGTACAGGGGGTGGTAGCGAGCGATCAGTCCGGTTATGCCCTCAACCAGGCGGCATACCTTGCACGGCTGGGCTGGGATCCGATCGTCGCCAACGCCGAGGTCGCCCTCGCGGAGCGTGTCGGTTTCGAGTCCTGGCTGGTGGAGCATCGTATCGGGGAGAAGGTCTACGCCTGGGGGGAGATCGAGGGTAAGAAGGGCAAGAAAACCGTTGGGGGTCAGTCCAAAGCTGCCTGGCTCGGTATCGGTCCGGATGATCTCAAAGGTGTCCACCGCTACGAAGTGAAACTCGCGCCCTCGACGCCGAGTAACGAAATCATCGAGACCCGCGCGATCGGCGAAAAGATGCAACTCAAGCTGATCACGTACGAAGATGCGGTGGAACGCGCCGGAGCGAATCCTGACGAAGTGGAGAAGTCCTGGCTCCTGCACGACCTGAAGAGTAGCAACGAGGTCCAGAACGCGCTCAAGCAGCGGATCTTGCAGAAGATCGCCACCATCGAGACCCAGCGTCTACAGGGACCTGGGATGCCATCGCCCGAGGAAATGGCCGGCGCGGGTGCTACCGGCCTCCCCGGCGCAACACCGGGTGCTCCTCCCGCAGCCGGTCCTGGCGGTATGCCTGGCAATCCTGTGCCGTCCCCCGGCCAGGGTCTGCCTGTCGCCCCTCCTCCCCCCGGCGGAGGTGGTGGGGGCATGCCGCCGGGTGGCATTCCAGGCGGACCGCGCGTCCCCGGCCCGCCCGGTAACGCCATGCCGCTGCCCGGAGGTTAGTCGATGCCCGGACCGCCAAACTTCCTGGATGGCATCGCCGACGACCTGGCGAACTGGATCGATCAGACCGCCGATCAGGTGGCGCTCGCCTTTGCTCCCGGTCGCGCGCCGTTCTCGGCCAACATCAGCGAGGACAAGAAGCTCGAGTACTACCGCAACCAGTTGTTCAATCCCGACGGCTCACCGAACGTACAGGGCCGCGAGGCGCAGGTGCAGCGACTGGGTATCCAGGGCTTCTCGCAGGTCTACCGCGCGCTGCTCAGTCGCTATCCGGAGCTTCGGGTGCCGACGCCACCGCCGATTGAGGTTCCCGAAAAGTGGCCAGCAGCGCCTCCAGGTCCAGGACCAGGCGCCGCAGGTCCATCTCCAGGTCCACCAGGACTGCCAGGCGGGCCTCCACCCGCGCCGATAGCGCCTCCAGGTATGTCCGGTCCACCGCGTCCACCAGGCCCTCCCAGGCCCATGATGCCACCCATCCGCGCCATGGCGAGTGGTGGAGTTGTGACCCAGCCCACGGTCGCGCTCATCGGCGAAGCCGGCCCCGAGGCGGTGGTGCCGCTGACGGGCTACCAGCCGCCCGCGTACCAGCCGCCGCCACAACTCACCGTGGACCAGTCGCTGGCCAACCTGGGTACGGGTTTCTCGCCCGGTCAGCAACCACCGCAGCCGGGTGAGATTCAGACCTACATCGACCAGGCAGCCAGGGCACGTGGGATCGATCCGGCGGTGGCCATGGCGGTGGCGTACCACGAGGGTGGTCGGGATCCACAGCAGCCCAACCAGCCGGCGTTCACCGATCCTGCGGTGCGCGGCAGCTTCCCCACCGGCAGCAGCTGGTGGCCGTTCCAGTTGCACTACGGCGGACCGGGCTACCAGCAGTACGGCACCACGCCTGGCATGGGCAACGACTTCACCCAGCAGACGGGCTACCAACCGGGTGACCCGGCTGCCTGGCGCGCGTCGGTCGATTACGCCCTGGACCAGGCGCTGAAGACTGGTTGGAGCCGGTGGTACGGCTCCGGTCCTGCCAAAGTCAGCCAGTGGCAAGGCCTGCCACAACAGAGGGGATAGCTCATGGTCTTCAACGCTGACGTCGAAAGTGCGATCTCCACGCGCATCAATGCGGTGGCGCAGCAGGCGTACTACAACGCGCTGGCCAGCGGTCAGTCTTCAAGTCAGGCACTCGATGCCGCCAAGTTCGCCTGGCAGCAGAAGCTCGACGAAGCCAATCAGACTGGCATGTGGAACGGTCAGTGGAACAACCCTCAGGAGCAGTGGTTCACCGGCCAGTTCGGGCAGTGGTACGGCCCCGGTGGTGCGCCTCAAGTGGGCGACCTGACGCAGCAGGCGCAGCAGCAGCAATATAACCAGCAGCAGGGCTACGGCCAGATGTACGGGCAGTACTACGCGCCCGGCACTGGCCCCGCGCAGGGCCAGGCAACTCAGGCAGCCGGAGCCAGTGCGGCTCAACAGGCTCAGGCGCGTGCTGGTCTGACGGGGTACTTGCAGAACACCGGCACCGGCAACATCGTCGCCGACGCCTGGAACATGCTGGACCGCGCCACCCAGCAGCAGTACATGCAGACCTCGCCCGGTGGCAACGACGCGCAGGAGGCGATGGGCCGTTACTACGCCAACCTGCAGGACTCGGTGCGTAATCGCGCCGCCGAGGCAGGTCAGACGTTCACGCCCGAGACGATGAACAAGTACGTCTACGACGCGTGGGGTCCGGGCACGCAGACGCTCCAGGGCAACGAGCAGCAATTCACCCAGAATCTGCGTACAGAGCAGGAAGCTCGAGCCGCCCAGGCGCAGCAGCAGGGACAGGCGCAGAGCTACCTGAACCTGCTCAGCAACCTGCGCGGGCCAGCCGATTGGGCCAAGTACCAGCAGGTGCTGGGCTCCACACCTGGCGGTATGCGCGACCTGGTGGCGGCAGCCATGGGCCAGTACGTGCCTGGCGGTGGAGCGACGACCGGCCAACAGCCGCAGGCGGTCAGCCTGCAGAGCCTGATGGGTGACATCAGTGGTCAGTCGTACACCGGCCAGGGTGGTGGCCAACTGAACATGGCGAACGTCTACCAGGGCGGGCAGGGCAGCTACGGACAGCAGCAGTACGGTCAGAACCAGGCCCAGCCGCAGCTTGCGCCAGGGATGACCGGGGGCCAGCGCTGGGGAGATTTCCAGGGCAATGGCCAGCAAGCCGCTCCCCAGGGATTTTTTATGGAGCAGGCCATGGGTGGACAGGGTGCGTATCAGCCGCAGGGTGCGTATCAGCCGCAGGCCGGCCAGGCGCAGTTCTACGGCCAGCAGCAGGCCAACTCCCCGAACATGATCGGGTGGGGTGGCCAGCAGGCCGGCCAGCAGCAGTACCAGCAGGCGTACCAGCAGGCGCAGCAGAACATGGGCGGCGGCGGCGGCTTCTCGCAGGCATGGGGCAGCGGCATCGGAGTCGGTCAACAGCAGCCAATCCCGGAGCAGCAGCAGCAGGGCATGGGCGGCGGTACCAACCTGCCCGCGCCGAACCAGATCGCCGCGCAGTCCTGGAAGAACATGGCCCCCAGTCAGCAGCAGATGTTCCTGGGCATGTACGAAAACCAGGGCTGGGACAAGAACGACGTCACGGCGCTGATGAACCAGAGCCTGCCGAAGTACACCGCCGGCGGCGCGACCACCGGCTCCTTCAGGATGTAGCCGCTCATGACGATGCTGCCGGACATCGATCAGGACAGCTACGACCTGTATGAGCGCGAGCGTGCTGCGCGCGAGATGGACCAACGTCTGTCGACGTTCACGCTCGAGCACTCGATGAACAGCCGCATCGCCGAACTGAGCGCGCTGGCGCCGACGTCATCCGACAGCCTGACCAACCCGCTTGGCACGGGCAATGCACCCGCACCGCCCCCGGAGCCGGCGGCGCCACCACCGCAGCCTGTGGAGCAGCCGCCGGAGCAGCTGCCCCCGCCGCCGGCTCCCGAACCCCCACCGGCCGCACCGGTCGCCACGGCGCCTGCACCGTCGACGGACTTCGCCGCCGGCTCGCGCGGCATGCTCTCGGGCGCCCCTGCGGCAGGTGGTGGAGCCGGTATCAACGACTGGATCGGTGGCGCACTGGGTGCGGTCAAGCGTGCCGGTGGTGACGTCCAGAAGTTCGCTAACGGGCTGGATACCAGCCTGACCGGCAACGACCTGATCGGGAACGCGCTGGGCGCCGCTAACCGCGCTGGTGCGGACATCCAGGCGTTTGCCAGCAGTCTGGCACCACCACCAGCGCCACCGCCGCCCGCCACGGCGCCGTCCGCCGGTGGCATTTCCGCTCCGGCTGGCGCGGCGCCATTACCCCAGGGGGACCTGGTCGACTACGCGCGCCAGCAAGCACGCCGCTACGGCATCGACGAGGACGTCTTCGTCCGCCAGATTCAGCAGGAGTCCGGCTTCAAGAACACCGCGCGGTCCGGCGCGGGTGCCATTGGCATCGCCCAGTTCATGCCCCAGACAGCGCAGGGGATGGGCATTGACCCCACCGATCCGTACCAGGCGCTCGAGGGCGCCGCGCGCCTGAACGCGCAAAACCTGCAGAAGTACGGCACCTACGACAAGATGCTCGCCGCGTACAACGCCGGCGGTGGTGCCGTCGACAAGTACGGTGGTGTGCCGCCGTTCGAGGAGACGCAGCGCTACGTCAGCACCATCCTGGGCGGCGTCAAGGACAAGATCGGTGGGGCCGTGTCGGCAGTCGGTGGGGCAGTCGGTGGGGCCGTGCGCGGTGGACTGAATCAGATCAGCCAGTTTGGTGACAGCCAACTCACCGCAGACGAGGCGTACAGCGCGTGTGGACCGGCGGCAGCGGTTCGCTTTGCCCAGCTGTACGGTCGTAATCCGACACTCCGCGAGGCGACCGATCTGGCCAAGACGGTGGGCTGGACCAGCGGCTCGGGCATGGCCGGACTGACCTCCGAGGCCGCGCTGATGGCGAAGATGGGTGTGCCGGTGAAGATGGTCGGCGCCGACTGGCAGGTGATGGCGCGTGAGGCGCAGAGCGGCAACCCGGTCACCATTTCGACCCCTGGCCACTACTTCACGGCTGATGGTTACGACCCCACCAGTGGCGCCTTCCACGTCGGGCGGTCGGGCACCGACCTGAAGAGCGGCAGCGAGTGGATGACGCCAGCGCAAATGGAAGGCCTGATGGGTAAGGTCCAGGGCGGGCTACTGGCCGACAACCCTGGCGTGCCGTCGCCGTCGATCGCCGACGCTGACAGTAACCCGGTCAGCTACCTGGGGCGGATGAAGGACACCCTGACCAGTTCGATCACCGACGGCGGACCGGCGCTGACGGACATCACCGGCAAACTGACGTCGGCGGCGACCGGTATTCCCGACACCTCCATGGGCGGCATGCAGGCCGCGTCGGTGGGTGAGCCCACCGCGCTGACGCCACCCACGCCAGAGGCTCCACAGTCTCCTGGGGACAGGCTCAAGAGTGCGTTCTCGGATTTCATCGACTCGGTGGGCGGCGCCAAGGACGCGGTGGGTAGTGCCCTTGGCAGCGCCGCCAGCAACGCCATCGCATCACCTGGTGGAGGACTGCCAGCCGCGTCCCAGCCGACGCCGTCCGACAGCCTGACCAACCCGCTGGGCTACAAGCCAGCGCAGTCGGACATCCTGCCGCGCATCGAATCGGCGGTGGCGGAGAACCAGGCCAACCCGCCGCTCAAGCCGCTCGCCGACGAGCTTGCCAAGCAGCCGGTGACACTGCCGGGGCAGATACCACTGCCGGGTAACCCGAACGTCGGCGACGTCCTTGGCTCACCGCTCCTGCGTGGACCGATGCTGCAGAGTAGCGAGGACCTGCTCCATTCGCGTGAAGCGGCCACTGCCCGCGACATGCTCGAGCAGATGCGCCGGACCGAACTGTCCAAGGGCATCGATTCGCCACCGGTCACCGATCAGGATGTCGCTGAAGCCGCACGCTCGCTGATGATTGGACAGGCGGTGGGTGGCACCCACGTACCCGGTGAGGGCATCTCACCGTCCGCGCTGGCCAGACGTGCTCCACGCCTGTCCGAGGGGGCGGTGCCGGCGACCGGCGCGGGACAGATGGCGCAGGCCTTCGAGCAACTGTCCACGTATCCCGCGTGGGTGCGTTCGGGCATCGAGGACTTCGTCGGCAAGATGGGCGATGCGCCACCGTCCGAGGTGGCTGGCACGGTCTACAAGTGGATGCAGGAAAATCCGCTGGCGAGTGTGACCGACCACCCAGGCATCGGCACGCTGGAGAAGATGTCGACGGACCTGGAGAATCTCCACCAGTCGACGACCGTCCGCAGCGGTGGTGTACAGCCCGAGAAGGGGCAGTTGGGGTTTGAAGACAGCGCGTTCGGACGGGGTGCCCAGCCACTCCTGTCCGAAGGTGAGGGTAGTGGCTTCCATCCCGAGATGCTGCTGCCGGACTACGTACCGAAGAACGAACTCGAAGCTCAGCGTGTCGCGGAGATCCGGGGCGGCATCGATACGGCACGTGCCGCGCGTATCGCGCGCGGGGAGCCGGATGTGCCCACCACCGGCCTGGCAGAACGCGGCTTCGGGACCGAGTTCGAGGGCACCGGCTCGCCGCGCACACAGCCGATCCTGCCCGAGGGCGAGGGCATGTTCCACCCCGACATGCTGCTGCCGGACTACGTGCCGAAGAGCGTCCTCGAGGCGCAGCGGATCTCCGAGATCCGCGACGGTATCGATACGGCGCGAGCGGCACGGGCGGCACGCGGCGAAGCCGACGTCCCCCTTACGGGATTGGAGGCGCCGGATCTGCCAGGCTTCCGACAGCCGGCCCTCAAGCTGCCGGTGTACGTCAACAAGGAAGTCAAGGAGCTACTCGAGGCGGGCAACCAGTCGGTGGGGCACGACCAGCCGGTCTCTACCACGATGCTCGAGGACCTGGCCCGCAAGACCGGTGAGAAGGTCGAGCGCATGCGCAAGGTGTGGAAGCCCGGTGACGAGGGCGATCGCGTGCTGCGCTCGATCAACAAGGCCCTCGACGAGTCGAGCCAGGAACTGGCGCAGGCGCACGAGGTCCTGAAGCAGAACCCCGAGAGCGGTGATGCGTTGGCGGACATGGTGCGTCAACTGACGCGCCACCAGGCGCTTCAGGAAACAGCCGGTGCGCGCCGTCCGGAGGCCGCGTCAGTCCTGTCAGAGATGAAGAACACCGTCGCTGGGCGAAAGGCTGTGGATGCTCAGATCGACGACATGGCCAAGCGCGCCAAGACGACTTCGGAGGAATACGGCAAGTGGCTTGCCAAAGCGGATCTGACCGACAAGTGGGGACGTCCGGATGCGGCCAAGATCGGCTCGCTGGCGAAGGTCGCCGCCAGGTACACCTTCGCCGACAAGGCCACCGCGTACTGGTACTTCAACCTGCTGTCGGATCCACTCACCCACATCCGCAACGTCGTCGGCAATACGCTGACCACGGGCACCACACCCATCGAGCAGTTGGAGGCATCTGCGCTCGATCCGATCGCGCGCAAGATCCTGGGCGACAAGGGTCCGCGTCAGCGCTACGCCGGTGAAGCTCTGGCGCAGCTTGCGGGCTGGAAAGACGCGGCGCAAAACGACCTGCTCCCCACGGTCACCAGCACGCTCAAGTACGGTGCCTCGTCCAAGTCGGGCGAGCTAGGCCGACTGACGCGCGAGCCGTTCGCGGGCAAGGGGGAGATTCCCGAAGGCGTGCCGCTGGTGGGCGGACGAGCGGTCGGCGACATCCCCGGTTTATTCGGACGAGCGCTCGAGGCGGAGGACCAGGGCTTTGGTGCCTTCAACCGCGCGGCGGACCTGCGTGCGCAGGCGTATCGTCAGGCTTCCCAGGAAGGCAAGAAGGGTCAGGCGCGGTGGGATCGCGTCGCGGAGCTTGTCAGTTCGCCCGAACCGGAGATGCTCGAGTCGGCACAGAAGATGGCCGACTATCGCGGCTTCCGTCAGTTGGACAGGGCAGCAGCCGGTCTCAACGCGGCGTCGAAGGAGTGGCCGGGCATGAAGGGCATCATGCCGTTCGTACGCGTGCCGATCAACATCGCCAAGTACACCCTCGAGCGCTCGCCAGCCGGTGTTGGCAAGATCGCCTGGGACCTGGCACTGGACAGACCGGGTATGCAGGCGAAGGGGGCAGGCGACCTCGCTGACCGCATGTCGCGAGCGACGCTCGGCAGCATGGTCATGGGCGGTCTGTACCAGTACGCCGAGGGCGGCAACCTGACCGGGCGGGCGCCGAAGGATCCCAACGAACGGGCACAGTGGGAACGCGAAGGCAAGACGCCGTACTCGTTCAGGACGCCGTTCGGTTGGCAGAGCTACGAAGCGCTGCAACCGTTCGCGGCGCTCATCGCCACCGCTGCCGACGCCCAGGACGCGGTCCAGCGTGGGGATCGCGACGACAAGGACTTTGGTGCGATCGGGACGGCGGCAGCGTTCGCGCTGGCGCGCGGGCTGGTCAATACTCAGTTCACCCAGGGTCTGACCGACACGCTTGACCTGCTCCAGGACAAGGGGGCTAGCTCCGAGAACATCGGCCTCGCGGTTACGCGGCAGGCTGGGCAGATGGCCAGCAATCTTCTGCCGATGGCGGGTGGGTTGCGAGCGGTGGCGCGCATGACCGACGACGTCATTCGCGACCCGAAGGACGAGGGCTGGGAGGGCATCACCGACCGCATGCAGATGGGCATCCCCGGTCGCCAGGAGAATGTCCCCGAGGCAGTCGGCGCCTTCGGTGAGACGCGCCACCGCGTTTCGAGTGGGCTCAGTGCGCTGATCAATCCGTCGCCGCTCAGCCAGCCCGTCGACGACCCGGTGGAGACGGAACTGAAGCGCCTGCAGGAGCAGCAGTCCGGGAGCTTGCCGAAGAAGCTCGGCAACTACACCGTCGAGCCGGGCTTCGTCGGCAAGGACATCACCATCGGCGACCGCGTGGCGCTGCCAGTGGAGTTGGACGAGGACCAGCGACGGTGGTACCAGCGCGAGTCAGGACGGCTGAGCTACGCCATCTTGTCCGGCAAGATCGGCACCGACGAGTGGAACGCCATGTCGGACCTCGAGAAAGCCGCCGAGGTCGAGGACATCTACAGCGACGCACGTAAGGTGGCGCGCAAGATGCTGGAAAAGCCCGAGGTTGGCCTGGTCGATCAGGCAATGGAAGGGCTGATGCAGGGACTACGCCAGCGGAAGGCTAGGACTCAGAGTCAAGCTCCCGCTCAGACGACGGGCGGATGACAAGCTCGAGCCGCCGCACGGCGATGACCGTGATCGTCAACATGGCTGGCAGCAGCACCACCCACCACAGCAGGGCGCCGATGTACGGGATGGGCAGCACCAGCGGCGCCAGTACGAGCCAGCCGACGAAGACGCCGGCGATGACGAGCGTAACGAACGCGCGCCACGCGCGCCTGCGCCACAAGTGCCGACGAGCAGCCTGGTCGGCGGCGCGCTGGCGGTAATACGGTGTCGGCTCGAGAAGGGCATCCCAATCGCGCCCTGGTGACTCTCCTGGCATGTGGCGAACCATACCCGATGGAGGTTTCTGATGGCTGATCGAACGACAGGGTCGACTCCACCACCGTCCAATCCAAACCGTCCCGCGCCCTCGTCTGAGGCATCCGAACTCTTCAACCTGCTGCAGCAAGGTGGTGGAGCCGGCTCGCCGAATGTCAGCCTGCCGCCGACGCAGAAGTACGGCATCTTCAAGGTGACCAAGGAGATGGGGGACATCGCCTCCGATCCCGAACTCACAGCAGCGGGGATTACTCCTCCAGCGGGCTACGTCTATGTCCGGAATCCGAACTACGTCGAGAAGCCGAACGCTGGCCCTATACAGAAGCTGGATGACGGCTCAATCGTCCGCGTCAACCCGGACAACACCACCAGCCTCATTCTGCCGGCCGCGCCGAAGGCACAGACGCTGGACCAACAAACGGTTACCGCGAACGGTCAGATCTTCACGATCGACCCCACCGATCCCAACGGCAACTTCCGTCCGCGTACGCCGACCACGGCGGACGAACAGGACAAGGCCAACAAGGTCAAGCAGCGCGAGCAGAACCAGGCGCTGAACGGGCACTACGCCACCGACGACGAGATCCTGGACTTCAACACCAAGCTGCAGAAGGCGGGCATCGACAAGCAGAAGGCGAACGATGATCAGCGGGTGTCCGAGGCGAACCAGCGACGGCTGGACGCCGACGAGGCGCGCAAGGCAGCGATGGCGCCGCTCGACATCGAGGGCAAGAAGGCCTCCACCGCAGGAACGATAGCTACTACCCAGTCGACGCTAGGGAACCTCGACATCGCCCAGAAGAAGCTGCCGTACGACATCGCGCAGGCGCAGGCCACGACTGCGGGGACACAGATGTCCACGCAGTTGACGCAGGCGCAGATCGACAAGTACAAGCAGGACCTGGCGCAGGGCAAGACGCCCACCGTCCAGACGCCACCGACCGGGATGTCGCAGTGGACGCGCGACCCGAACACCGGTGCGGTGACCCAGGGGGCGATGAACCCCGAGTGGCTGGCCAAGACACAGTCCGAGATCGCCGCGCGGGTGGGGCAGATCCAGACGCTGGCCAACGCCAAAAAAGCGGAGGTGATGGGCAAGGTCAACGGCACCACCTTCACCTCCGACATGGCGCTGCAGGAGTTCAACAACTGGTACGACCAGAACGTCCAGCCGCAGGTCGGCTCGCTCCAGGCCGCGCAGCAGGCAGCCCAGATCGAGCAGCAGAAGGCTGTCATGGGCATGCGCGGGACGGCCATGACGCAGGCGCTGGGCGCGGGCGACCAGTCGCAGCGGGCGTACGACTCCTACGTCAAGACTCACGCTGGACCGAACTTCGACAACGTCATGGCTCAGATCACCTCTGGCAAGCCGATGAGCCAGATCGACACGCGCGGCACCTCGACGTTCGAGGGGCCGAACGTCCTCGACCTCGTGCAGCAGGGCACCCAGAACGCACTGAAGTACATCGACCCCACCATGGCCCAGGGCGCAGGTGCGCCGCCGCCCAGCTTCCAGGGCATCGATATCGGCAGCGCTCTGGCCCGCGACAAGTACATGCCTGCCTGGCTGAATGGTGGAGCCCCACCTCCACCGCCCCCACCGGGTGGTGCCGCTCCCGCAGCGATAGCGGCACCCCCGGCTCCCCCGCCGCCGATGGCCTCGAGCGGCACGATGGGCGCGGGCAATCCGTGGGCGGGTGGCAATACGCCCGCGCCGGGCACGGTCTGGCAGAACCAGGCCTACATGCCTGGAAACTACCAGTACCTGACCTGAGAGGCTTACGAGTACCATGTCCCCTGAACAACCAAACACCCCTTCTGCGGACGTTCAGACGTCCGATGCAGCACCTGTCGAATCGGGTTCCGACGAGCAACGTGAAGGGTCTTCACCGCACTGGTGGCAGCGACTGTTCAATCGCGACACCGGGCCGGAGGCCACCAGCGAGGGCGGGGACCAGGCCAAGGCGGACGCCGCGTCGCAGACACTGAATCTGACGACGGAGGAGTTAGAGCGTCGGGTCCAGGCCGAGACCGATCGCCGCGAGGCGAAGCGGAGACAGGACGAGCGGGTCAGAGCGCGTAAAGAGCTACGGGATAAAGACCCGTGGGCGTACGCCGAAGAAGAGCGTCAGGAAGAAAAGATTGCCGAACAGACCAACGGCACGCGCGACTTCTTCGCCAACGTCGGTAGCGCGCATGACCGGGTGAGCATCGACCCACTGGTGGAGGCACTACCGAAGCCGGAGGTCGAGCGCATCATGAAGCTCCAGGGCGCGGGTGTTGGGCTGGACGGACGCAAGCTGGTGGTGAACGAAGCGCTGAAGGCGCTCGAGAAACACTGGAGAGCCGAGGGCGCCAAAGACGCCGAGGGGAAGCTCCGCCGCAACCCGGCCTTCCGCAAGCAAGTGCTGAACGAAGGCCGCGCGACGGCAGTCGAACCGGAGCTTCTGCCAGGTGCCGCTTCAGACGGCGACGGCGAAGGCGTCTCGGCCCTCCTCCGAAACTACTACCACGTGGGCTGACTGCCGCTGAGTCATCGCGAGTCGGCCCGTTCGAAAGAGGGCCACTCTCACGCCGTACAACAGCATCGCGACCCGTGCCACCCCCGGCACCGGTCCGCTTATTCCCGAGGACGTTCAGCGGGAGATCGTCCAGTCCATCGAAGAGAAATCCGCCGCGCTGCAGCTGATGCCGCACGTGCGCATGAAGCGCGCCCAGCAGCGCATCCCGGTCATGTCGCAGTTGCCGATTGCGTACTGGATCACCGGCGCCAGCTTGGACGCGCGCGATATCGGCATGAAGCAGACCACCAGTGTGGCGTGGGACAACGTCTACCTGAACGCCGAGGAGATGGCGGTCATCGTCCCCATCGCCAAGAACCTGCTCGACGACATGGATTACGACTTCTGGAGTCAGGTCAAGCCGAAGGTCACCGAAGCGTTTGGGGTCGCACTCGACGAGGCGATCTTCTTCGGTGTCAACGCCCCCACCACGTTCCCCTCGAGCATCGTCGCCGGTGCCAACGCGGCGGGCAACCTGGTCCTCGCCGGTGCGTCCACGGTGGACTACCTGGACGACGTCAACAACGCCATGGCGTCCGTGGAGGCCGACGGTTTCGACGTCACCGGCTTCTGGGCGCGCCGCCAGGTGAAGGCCAAGCTACGCGGCTTGCGCGACACCACCAAGGGCTTGCTGTTCCTGCCCGACACCGCCCCCAGCGCCAGCATCAACACCGGTTCTCTGTACGGCGAGAAGGTCGTCTTCAGCAACGCCGGTCTGTCTGGCTTCGCCACTGGTGCGGCCAACTACTCCATGATCATGGGTCAGTGGGACCAGTCGATGCTCGCCATCCGCGACGACATCACCATGGAACTGTTCGATACGGGTGTCATCACCGACAACGGCTCGCCACCGACAATTGTCTACAACCTGCTCCAGCAGGACATGGTGGCGCTGCGCGTGACCGCGCGGTTCGCGTGGGCGATCCCGAACCCGGTCAATCGCCAGCAGCCGACCAAGGCCAGCCGGTATCCCTTTGCCGTAGTTCAACAGAAGGCCTCCACCGGTGGTGAGGGCTAGGCTGATGCGGGGTCCAGAGCCGAATCCACCGGCTGAACCGGACGACGACGACCAGCCTGAAGCACCCGATCCCAAGCCGGTGCCAGAACCCGCTGGAGGTTGAGCATGCCCGGCGGACGACCGTACAAGAAGCCGCTGTCCAAGGCGCAGGCACGCTTCTTCGGAGCCGCAGCCGGGGGCGACGTCCCCGGCTTCAGCCCCACCGAGGCGCGCAACAAGCTGCGCGGGGTCAAGGAATCGAAGCTGCCTGAGACGGTCAAGAAGAAGAGGAAGAAGTAATGGTCAAGATCCACACCCTGGTGCCGCTCACCCACCCGACGACCGGTGAGCAGTTCGGTGCGGGGACGGAGGTGGACGTCGCCGACGAGGTCGCGGCCGATTGGAAAGCCGACGGCAAGATTGCGTACTCCGCCGACGTCGACGCGGCCGCGAAAGCCGCCAACGAGGGCAACTACGGTGCGCGTACCAGCCGCGAGGATGTCACCGGCAAGGAGGACGCGGAGCCGGCGCCGAAGAAGGGCAAGGGCTGATGGCGCGGGTACGCTTCCTGGCGGTCTCCACCGACCCGCGTGCAGGTAAGGAGGGCACCACGTACGGGCCCGGTCACGAGACGGACTTCGACGAGACGGACTATGAGTACGTCATCGCGCTGCGTCAGACGGGGGCGGTGGAGATCATCGACGCCACCGGCTTGCCGACCGTCGACGAGGCGAACCCTCCGGTGGGCTTCTGATGTCCAACATCGTGTTCCTGGCGCCGTCGGTGGACTCGGTCACGCCCACTACCATCCATGGCGCCGGCCACGTCGCAAGCATCACCGACGAGGTCTACGTGGCCAGCCTGATCGCCTCCGGTAAGGCCGCGTATCAGGGCGCCAGCGTGCGCAACCCGCGCGTGATCTCGAGGGCCGCGACGACCGCTCAGCTGGGCTTCAGCGTCGATCAGGCGTGCACGGCGATGGCAGCGAACTACGGCACCACCGCCGCGTACGGCTCCACCCAGGCCGCGACGCCAGCCAGCGGCCAGGGCGACATTGTGGTGAACCTGACCGGGCTGACCACGGCGACGCTCTACCACTACCGCATCACCGTCACGGTGGGCACGGCGGTGACGCTGACGGGCGACTACACCTTCACCACGGCATGATCACGCTCGCGCAACTGGAGCAGGAGACGGCGCGGCGGACGGGGCCGTTCTTTCAGGCTGCCCAGGACAGCGGCGTGCCGACGTCCTCCACCACCGCTGCGGCGTACATGCCGACGCTCAAGTCGTCAGCTGTGCTGGGCGGTCCCGAGAACCTGTGGCTGCTGCGGCGTGGACTGCTAAGTTCGGGGGCAGCCACGCCGCAGCCCGTCGACCCGGCGGATCGCGTTCGTCTGGTGCAGACGTTCGACCCCGGCTCCGGGCGTGTGGTGGTCGATCGCAACTGGCTGAACTCGATGCAGCCAGACGAGCTTGCCGACTTCACCCACCTGCACCCGCAGCAGGAGCTTCGCCAGTCGGTGATGGCCGGGTTGCGGCGGTGCTTCCTACAGGAGCTTGTGCCAGCGGTGCTGACCACTCCGTACGGCGACATCGACCTGACCTACCAGTACCCCTGGTTGACCAATCCCGACCAGGTCACCCGCTGTCAGTACGGCTGGCAGAAGCCGTGGGCGGACACCACCTTCGAGGCGTACCAGCAACAGGGCCACGTGCTGTTGGGCGGCACCAGCGGCAGCTACGCACCGTCCAACCTGTGGGTGAGCGCGCTCAGGCCCGCCTGGTCGCTGGTCAACGATGTGGAGTCCACCACGGGCCCCACCGCCGACGACGACGTGCTCAGCGTCGATCTGGACTATGCCGCGTCGGCCGCGCACATCGAGGCGTGGCACCTGTTTCCGGCCCACATGTTTGCCGCTGCAGCGGGCAACCTGCAGGCGACCCAGGAGATGGCCGCTCGAGAGTTCACTCGCCAGTCGCTGATCTGGGGACCGGAGCCGAATCGCCGCATTGGCTTCTCCCAGGTCTTCGGCCCAGCCTCCACGGTGGTGCTATGACGATTCCGCCCGAACCAACCGCGCCCGAAACCGTCGGGACCGCTCCCCGAAACGCTGCCGAGGTCAACGGTCTGGTCGGCCTCCACCTGAAGGACTTCCTGCGCGTGGCGACGGTCATCAATCAGGACGCCGCGTGGCTCGCGCCGACGATCCTGGCCGACGCCCCGTACTACTTCACGGCGGAGCAGGAGACGCTGATCAAGTCCGCGATCAACGACCTGGATACCGCGCTGGACGCGATCGACCGCACTTTCATCAGCCGGCTGGTGGGCATGGGGTAGTGCCCAACGCGGCCGATCCCAGGATCAACTGGAATCCGGTAGGTGGCGAGCCGCTGCCGCCGACATGGGCCCAGGGACCAATGGGGCCTCCGGGGCCTCCGGGCCCCATCGGTCCCGAAGGCCCACCCGGCACGGACGGACAGGAGGGCATTGCCGGTGACATGGGGCCAGTTGGTCCCACAGGACCACAGGGTGCGCCTGGTGCATCTGGCCCGGCGGGACCACAGGGCGCCACCGGTCCCCAGGGTCCGCAAGGGGTGCCCGGTACGTCAGTGTCGGCCACCGCGCACGAGGAGTTCCTGCCGGCCGCAGCGGCGACGACGGTGGTCGTCTCGCAAGCGCTGGTACGCGTGCTCACGGTCTCGCGCGGGGGCGTGATCCAGTCCCAGGCGGATGGCCACTACTCCACCAGCAGCAGCACGATCACCTTCAGCGATCCCTTCAGCGGTACGGAGCGGGTGGTGGTGGCGTACCAGACCGGCACCAGCGGCACCGGCACGCTCATCGATACTGACTTGAGGACGTACGTGCAGCGCATCATGCAGATCCTGGATCCCAGCGGTCCGCCGCCGCCGACACCATGACCCGACTTCTGACCTGCGGCTACGAGACGGGCGACATCAACGAGGCGGGCATCAGCACCATCGGCGCGAACATGACGCTCACCCTGGTGAATACGGTGCCCGCGCCGCGCGCGGGCGCGTACTGCCTGAAAGTTGCGCCGACGGCCACGCAGTTTGGGAATGGCGCGTACAAGACGCTGTCGCTGGGCGGGGCGAAGACGGATGTCTGGTTGCGTTTTGCGTTCTACGCCCACGGCATCGCATCGACTGCGGAACTGGGTATTGCGGCCTGGTATGACTCAACCGGCAGCATTCAGTCGGGCCTGAGCTACACGGGCAGCGACGGCTTGCTGCGGGTGTATCGCGGGTCTGTGGGTAGCACTATCCTGGGCGCCGCGAGCACGGCGCTCGCGCAGGATGGCTGGCACGTCATCGAGTGGCGGCAGCAGATGACCAGCGCCACGGTGGGCATTACCGAGGTGTGGCTCGACGGCAACCGCGTCATCAACTTCTCCGGCGATAACGTCAACACCACCAACGTCAACGTGCAAACTCTCTTGCTTGGCAATCTCAGCACCAGTGCTGTCATCAATCCTGCCGGTGCGTACCTGGCCTATGACGACATCGCCGTCAACGACACGGCCGGCACGCTCAACAATGGTCGCGCTGGCGATGGGCGTGTGGTGCTGTTGTCGCCCAATGGCGCGGGCAGCAGCACGCAGTGGGTGCGTGGCGGCACCGACACCGGCGCCAACTTCAGCCAGGTCAGCGAGTTGCCGCCCAGCATGGCGCAGTACGTCGGCTCGCCCACCGTCGGCAACCGCGATCTGTACGCGCTGCAGGATCTCGCCGTAGCGGTGCAGAGCATCAACGTCGTGGAAGCCGTGCTGCTGGCGCAGAACAGCGACGCGGGTGGCGGCTCCATCGCGCCCACCATCCGCAGCGGCGCCACCACCAACGAGTCAGGCTCGATTGGCCTCAGCACCAGCGCGGCGTACGTCATCGGCCGCTGGGAAACGGATCCCAACACCAGCGCGGCCTGGACGGCGGCAGGGGTCAACGCGGCTGAGGTGGGAGCCACGGTGCGATGACCGACCGTCAACTTGGCGGCGAGGGGCTGAATGTCGATCTGAACGCTCAGCCAGATCGGCGCGTCGCTGCTGAGGGGCTGACCGTCGATGTCATGCCACCGCTCGTTGGTGAACGACAAGCGGGCGCGCTGTGGGCCAACGTCGAGTACACCTGGCCGCAGGGCGTCCAGTTCGGCGGACTCGACATCAAGGTTGACCTGGTGCCGACCACGACAAAGTGGCTCGGTGCCGTCGGCATGATGATCGACTATGTCGCGGCGACAGTGGCTGCCAACGCGGCTCGCTGGTCGAGCACCGCGTTCGAGATGGGCACGTCCTCGCCGCTGGCGTACTGGTCGGGCAGCCAGTTCCTGGGCAGCGGCACCAAGCCGGTGCTGTGGGTAACCGATCACTTCGAGGTGACGCCATGAGCCGACAGATCGTTCAGCCGCTGGCAGCTGGCGTGCCCGCTGGTGGAGCCAGCGGTCAGGTGCTGACCAAGACGACCGGTACCAGCTTCGACGCTGCCTGGCAGACACCAGCGTCGGGGGGCGGTGGGCTGACGCTGCCGCTCGGGCAGAACCTGACGTTTGCTCCGGATGGCACCTGGGACATTGGCGTCGCCAACACGTCTAACCGTCCCCGCTGGGTGTTCGCCACGGCGGGTGTACAGACGAACAACGCGTTCCTGAGCAGCTACCTGGAGACAAAGGAGATCGCCGCACCGTCGTCGCCAGGCAGCGGCTCGCTGCGGCTGTACGCCAAGAGCGACCACAAACTG
>JAAEAZ010201044.1_pt1 | contig 27926 bp, 15 predicted proteins | sample 7277811 | NCBI WGS metagenome assembly JAAEAZ01 (sample SAMN13876997, study PRJNA601929) | soil metagenome | isolation source: soil | host: Panicum virgatum | place: USA: Fermi National Accelerator Laboratory | collected 2010-11-19 | reverse complement strand
CTGCCAATTAGTACCATTGGCACCTGCCCCCATATCGACCGTCCAATAAGTAATTTCTGAATTAGGGTCGCTATCTGCAATGATATCAACGTCCAGGGTATTGGTATTATCTGGGTCAATGGTGATACTGCTGTCAGTACTTGCAGCTTCATTAACTGTGAAAGCAAGGACACTTGTCCCTACCCATCCCGAAAGCTGCATACCAACTTTGTTGTTGGGATTTCCGGTGGAAGATCGGCTTGGTGGAGAACTAAACGGCGTAATCGTCAAAGCCCGATATTGTGCGTAGGTAAGTGAGGTGAGAAGAGTGAGTGCCATACAAGGTTGGTTTAGTTTAGAATAAAATGGGTGTAATCCTAAAGATAGAATTTCCGTTTGAGTTTGAAAACTTCAATTCCATTTAATTCAGTATACAGAGATTTGGGTGTCCTTAATCACGCTGTTGGATGACCCCTGTCATTCAGAATTCCAAAATTGAACTATAGCTTTATCTGCTTAAGCGAATACGATAACCCATTAATTTTTTTCACAATGATTGAGTACAAAAAGGCGTTGGAGTCTTCATATCAGTGAATTCGAACATTAACCCATCAAAACATAATTAGTTATGAACAAGAATTTCATTTATTTATTGGGATTTGTTTTATCCCTATTCGTGACCGGCTTATTTACCTCTTGCCAGAAAGATGAGAGTGTCAGCGGAGATGTAGATAACTTTGTTTCTCTCTCTACAAGGGGTATTGAAGCAGGTGCCGGCCTCGGAATTACAGGTTGTTATGAACTGGTTTTTCCAGTGACCATCCAGTTTTCAGATAGCTCCACAGTAGAAGTTACCGATTATGCTTCACTGAAGCAGGCTATCCGTGATTGGTTTGTAGCCAGTGGTGGACATCCAAGTCTCGTTAACCGACCAAAACTGGTATTTCCCATCCAGGTGATCAATCAGGCCGGGGAAATCATTACTGTGAATACTCCTGCAGAAATGAAAGACCTTATTGCCTTATGCCGTCCGGTTCTCGGAGGTGGTGGTCATCATGGCGGCGGTGGTCCTGATAGTCTTGGTGGTGGTGGACACGATACTCTCGGAGGACATCATGGGGGTGGTCATCATGGGGGCGGTGGGCCAGGCAGCCCGGGCAAACCGTGTTTTATAATTGTTTTTCCGGTAACTATCTCCTTTCCTGATAGCTCCCAGGTTACGGTCAATTCACCCGAAGAACTTGCACACGCTACGTTCACCTGGCATATAAACAATCCAGGACAACACGGTCATCCGGAATTGGTATTCCCGATTACAGTGACTCTAAGTGACGGCAGCCAGGTCGTTGTAAACACCAAAGAAGACCTTGAGGCAATCAAAGACGCCTGCAGAGGATAAAGATGATTTAGACACACACGATCCGAAGGCTCCATTAATTGTAAGGCCTCCTTTCCGGGAGGCCTTTTTTTATGTCCATGTTGCCCCTAAATCCCCTGATGCTTCGACCTGCTTCACTCAACCTTGTGCTACACTTCGAAACCCTCATCCTTCACTCATCCAGCTCAGTGCAAGCAGCTCAGCAACCGGGGACTTGTATTTAATCTACATTAAAATGCATTCAAAACCGCGATGATATCATCACCATATTTCGCAATTTTCTGATCCCCGAATCCTTTTACTTTCATCAGGTCTTCCATGGTCCTGGGTTTCATTTTGGTGACAGAAAGTAATTCAGCGTTGTGACAAATCAGGTATTCAGGTACGTTCGCATCTTTTGCCCTATCCTTTCTCCATTGTTTTAGTGCTGTGTGGATAAGTTTTTCATCTTCGGTCAATTCAACTTCCGGATCAAAAGAAATTTTATCGATTTCTTTTTTACCGTTTTTGTGCTTCTTTCCATTTTCATAAAAAACAAGTACTGACCAAAAGTCCGGTTGGCCGATGACAAATTGAGTTGCTGTTTTTTTGACAGTGACAGAATCCATAAATGTATTTATAGATTCCTGGTCATGTTGGATATGCTGATCATCCAACCTCGTTTGAAATAGTTTAAGGTTCATTGTTTTTAACTTTTGAAGTGTGAAGAAATAAGGTTAGTAAATGAATTCAGGAAAGTCTTTAATTCATTCTTCCTTATATGTCTTGAGAGGGTAAAAATGTTACCGTTTAAAGCTTTATTTTTTCAAAAATTTTCACGAAAATGGATTGAAGAGACTTTTTAGAAGGGTTTGGAGTATTCGAAAAGCATTGGTGGCACAATCACAAAGAAGCAACCATGCAGTTGTGCCACCCATAAATAACAATTATAAAGGAATCATCTCACCATCCTGGTAAAGGAAGGCGTGTACGCTACCATCTGCAAGTGTATAATGTCCAATAATATCTCCACGATTATTAATACTGATAGCACGACTGTCCACTCCACCCAATGTACCCAGGTCAGTCATAACACCATCTTTGTATAAAAACGCATGGGCCTGTCCTGAACTGACCCTGGAAAAACCAACCACTTCTCCACTGTCATTAATATCAAAAGCTACGCTTGCCGCACCGCCTAAGGTTCCCAGATCTGTCATAACTCCATCGGAATACAGGAAAGCACGAATTGCTCCATTAGCCAATAAAGAGCGACCTGCAATCTCTCCTCTGTTGTTGATGGCATTTGCATTCGCAGATGTTCCGCCAAGGGTCCCGATGTCAGTCATCACGCCATCCGAATAAAGAAAAGCACGACTTTGACCAAGAGCATTATTTGCAACACCTACTATATCGCCCTCGTCATTAATGCCGGCAGCAGATGCGTTCGCACCTCCCAAAGTTCCCAAATCGACAGGATCACCATCTACAGAAAAGACCGTAGCCCGCATTGCGGTGGGAGCGATATAGTTTCCGTTTAAACATTCTCCCACCATCTGGCCACATGCATTGATATCATACACTTCGCCAAACTGGTAACCCGGCAATACCTGGAGGTCATAAGCTTCCCCGTTTTTCCATAACTCCGGTGCTATTCCACCTGCGACAAGTTTATGGCCCGCAACGTCACCACGATCATTTATGGAAAAACGAATTTCGGGCAACCCATTTGGGCTCACTGCCTCATCTGAGGCCCAGACCTCATGCTTGGTCAGTTTAAAAGCATGCACCTGGCCTGCTGCATTTCGCATAGATCCTACCATGGCACCAGCATTATTGATGCCAAGGCCCCGTGAAAAAGCAGGTTCAAGCGGAGGAAAATCATTCTGTGTTCTTAAAGTAATAGTGCTTTCTGAGCCCGGTTCCGGTCTGACCAATTCCGTGCTTTTCTCACATGAAAGAGTAAACAGCAACACGCTGAAAATGGACAATACTTGAAAAGTCTTCATAGTTGAAAATTTTTTGGATTAATTAATAAGTTTAAAAATGAAGTCCGAAGGACGATGACAAAGGACCGTCTACCGGGTCAGAGAAACGTGGAATAATCTTTCATAGAATGGTAAAATCCTTGCAAATGGACGAATGGAGAAGTTATGAAGCTGCAGGGTTCTGTCGAACGCGGTGTTATGAATCAGGATAATGACCCTCTGTATTCAGATGGCGTCATATTATATTCCTTTGAGAAGGTTTTGGTAAAATATCCGGGTTCACTAAATCCGGTTTCATAGGCTATTTCAGAGATTGTGAGATCCGAATTTTTGAGTAATTCAATTGCTTTTGCCAGGCGCACCGAGCGTACGAATTTTCCTGTTGATTCACCCGTAAGCGCAGTTATCTTTCGATGTAATTGAGGATGACTCATGGCCATATGTTTACTCAACATATTCATATTGAACTGTGGATTATTGATTTGTTCCTCAATAAATGTCCTAAGCTTATTTAAAAATTCATTCTCTTTTGGAGATGCTTTGCTTGTTGATTCGCTTTGAACACCGACTGGATATTGACGGTAATATTGACTTAGATTTGAACGGAGCTCAAGGAGTTTTTCTACACGGAGTATTAATTCAGCTGGTTCGAAAGGTTTTATGACATACGCATCGGCCCCATGCTCGATCCCTTTCATCAAAGCGGGCTGGTCGCCTCGACCTGTTAATAAAATGATGGGAATATGGCTTGTTCTAATATCCTTTTTAAGTGTGGCACAAAGTTCAAATCCATCCTTACTTGGCATCATTATATCACTGATGATCAAATCCGGAACATATTCGAATGCATACTTTATGCCTTCATCGCCATCCGGGGAGATCATTGTAGTAAAATCTTTTGCAAGGCACGAAGCAATATATTGAGCTACTTCAGGATGGTCCTCGACAATGAGGACAATAGGTTTGTCAGATAATACCTGTAAGGGCGATGAAAAACGAGTTTCATCATCATGTCCTTCAATGGCGAGTTTGGTTTTTGTCACTAATGATTCTGATGTTTGAGAAGCCCTGGATGTAATTGGAAGAACTATTTTAAAGCTGGTCCCCTCATCAGGTTTACTATTTACTATAATATGTCCCTTAAGCAATTCAACAAGACTTTTAGTCAACGCCAAACCAATTCCTGTACCTCCCTGAGCAGCGCGGGAGGATTGATAATAACGATCAAAAATCAATGGAAGCTCCTCGGGGTCAATTCCTACACCAGTATCTTGAACAATCATCCAAAGTTTATCTCCGGCTTGAGAGGTGCTAAGTGTAAGTGAAACTGATCCATTTTTTGGTGTGTGTTTGATCGCATTTGATACCAGGTTGCTGACGATTTGTGTAAGCTTTTCCTCATCAATATCCATCCTGATCTCATGGGGAATGGATGAAAACACCAATGTCACATCTCTTTCCCTGGCTAATGATGCGAAAGCATCGAACAGGTATCGGATGAAACCTGAAATTTCGGCATAGATGTATTGGGGTTTTAGTTTGCCCGCTTCTACTTTCTGAAGATCGAGCATTTGAGTGATGAGTTGTTGTAATTGTTGGGATTGTTTGTACATACTCTTCATGTCATTTTCCTCTAATGCACTATGAGAGGATAACGCATGTGAAAGTGGACCATGAATCAACGTTAGTGGCGTTCGAAATTCATGAGTAATGTTAGTGTATAATTTATTCTTCAGATTATCAAGTTCCAGCAATCGTTTATTCTCTGCTAACTCCAGTCTTCGGTTTAATTGGAACCGATAAATCACATATATCAGGCTGAATCCAATCGCGCCATATACTAAATACGCCCACCATCTGATCCACCATGGCGGATGAATGACAAATGAATATTCGAATGGATCGCTCCACGCTTGAGACCTGCCATAGGAACAAACTTTAAGTGTGAATTTTCCCGGGGGTAAACTGCGATATTCTGCTTGTGTCTCAGCTGATGGAATACTCCAGGATGTATCTAATCCTTTTAAAATATAACTATATCTGATATCGAAAGGTGCGGACCAATCAATTGCTGAAAAATGAAAAGTAAGATGATTCGCAGAAAATGGTAACTCGAGATCAAGAGGATAATTTTCAAAAGGCGCTACACCCGAATAAATGATATTATGTTTGAGTGAATCTGGGAGAGTGCGAAAATTGATGAATTTTCCGTTAATCTCGATGTGTCTTAATTCAGGACTTGGAACTGAAGAAGATAACTTGAACTTCTTTATATCAAGCATTTCAACACATTTTTCGTTTCCCCACCAAAGTTGATTCTTCCTGTCCACTAATGCGGAATTAAATTCAAATTCAATTCCTTTTAAACCAGAGGGTTTGTAAAATGGAATAATTTGAGAAGGAGTTTGTGTCCCTTTATCAACAGGGATCATATTCAAACCAGCTGCTGTACTTGCCCAAATGTTTCCGGTATTATCTTCAAGAAGTGACCTTACGTAACCTGATGATAATCCCGATTTGGGGCCAAAAAAAATAAGTTCTCCTCCAGTTTTATCCTCGAATGGTTTATACCGATTTACACCACGGCCTGTGCCAAACCATAAGTTTCCACTCCTGTCTTCAATAATAGAGTTTACAATATTGAAGGCCAGGCCTTCTCTGGTTGTATAATAAGTAAAAAGACCGCTATGATTATCTTCAGATATTTCAAATTTCGTTACTCCTGCAAAGGTTCCAAACCACATGTTGCCTTTGGTATCCTCCAGAATAGTCCTGACAGAATTGCTTGGGAGACCTTCTTTTGTGGTATATTTCACGAACAATCCTCCATGCTTTTTGTCTGATGGTTCATAGCAAGTGACGCCTCCGTTTTGAGTACCAAACCAAATATTCCCCTTTTTATCTGGATAAACACACCGGACATCATTATCTGATAATCCATTTCGCACTGTATAATTAGTAAATGCTTTTCCACCAAACTTACATGCACCAAACCCATAAGTACCGAACCAAAGATTTCCCTGTTGATCTTCCCCGATACACCATATATCATTTGAAGGCAACCCTTCATTGGTGGTATAGTGTGTGAATGTTGCTTCCTTGGTCCGATTAGGTGGTTCATAGCTAATGACTCCATCGCCTGTCGTACCAAACCAAAGTTTTCCATTTTTATCTTCATGAATGGCATTGGTCTTATTTTGAGTTGTGCCAACGTTAGAGGTGAAATGAACAAATGATTTTTCATTATAACGACATACGCCTCCTCCATAAGTACCAAACCACATATTCCCATTGTTGTCTTCACAAATAGCCCGGATAAAATTATTTGACATACCATCCTGTTCCTTAAAAGTGGTGAATGATCTTCCATCAAATCGGCTTACTCCACCACCGGCTGTGCCTATCCAGGTGTTTTCATTTCTGTCTTCATATAGAGACCGTATGAGATTGCTGGACAAACCTTCATTTTCTGATAGCTGGGTCATTGAGATTCCATCAAAACGACATATACCTGAATTGCGGGTTCCAAACCATAAGTTTCCTTTTTTATCCTGCATAAGAGAAACAATATTGTTACTTGACAAACCATCGTTTTCTGTATAATAAGTGAAACTGCCTGCATGTCCGTTTTGAGGAAGGTCAAATCGAATAGCTCCCCATTTTTGTGAGCCAAACCAAATATTTCCATATTTATCCTCCAGGATTGCATTAATGTTTTCATCAAGCAAGCCTTCTTTTGTGCTGTAATGGATGATTGTTCCTGGTTGATTCTTTTTAGGCGGATGATAGCAACTGACTCCCTTGTCTCGTGAAGCAAACCAGAGATTACCCTGATTATCTTCAATGATGGAATTGATAAAATTGCTGGGCATGCCTTCCTTTTCTGTAAATGATGCAAATGAATTTCCATCAAACCTGGTGACTCCTCCTCCGTGTGTTCCAAACCAAAGATTTCCATACCTGTCTTCCAAAATACAGGTGATATAATCATTTGATAATCCATTTCTGACCGTGTATTGCATAAATGTTGTTCCATCATAGCGGCATACTCCTCCAACATATGAGCCGAACCAAAAATTACCTTCCTGATCCTGAAGGATGGAGGTAATATTAGAATTGTTCATGCCCTCTTCCAGGTCCAGGTATTGAATATCATAGATGGCATTTTCTTTCATGTGAGGCGGAAGTGCAGGAATGGGTGTAGGTTGTTGGCACGGAGTCAATCTCAACTTAATCTGAATTGGGATGCCAGTAGATATGGTATCGCCCGAAGAATTAACTAAAAAAAAAGATTGAGGCCCTTCTCCAAAATTTATTTTTTTAAGCATGCCTTCATTCACTTGTTTTTCTACAAGGTGGGTGGGTAAAGCATGAATATTGTTATATGCAGCCATTCTAACTGTCGTTCCGGCAGTAACAATTTTGGGCTCATCTAAAGAATCAGCAAACTGAATTCTACCTTTTACCGGGATTGGGACGCCTGTTTTAAGTGTATCTCCCATAGAAATGAGAGGTAGAATGCTATCGCCTAAAATATCATGTGTATAACCATTGGTAATATTTAGAGGGATTGGAGTTTGCGGTGTAATTAATTGGGGTAAGTCATTTTTTGTGCCGTGCGTAACATTATTACAAGACGCCAGAAAGCAAATAAAGAATCCGAATAGATATGCCTGTAATTCTCTGCAGTTTCTATTCGGATTTTTCATTAGTTAATCAGTTTTTTGCAGCATAAGTTACTTTTCTAAAACAACTCTTCGAAGTGTTTCTTGCATATAATATTGCAGCAATTAATAAATCATTTCAAAACAAACTTTACTTCGAGAAAGCAGATTGTTATTTATCTCAAACAGATATTAAATACGTAACATTTTTATCGTTATAATTTGTTTTCCGTCAGATACTACCACGTGGTAAACAGCAGGACTTAGTGACTCTATGGGAAGACTGAATTGATAAGTTTCAGAGGTCTTATGGATATTTTGAGTCATCAACGTTTCTCCATTTACATTCACAATTCTTATTTCAAGGGGGCCCCTCCATGAATTGTTCATTAATAAGTTGGTCGATCCGCCAGATACAGGATTGGGAGAAATAACCAAAGTTCCATCGTGCTGAAAATTAGTTTCTTTAATGGCAACAGGAAATTGATTTTCATAAGCACCCATATCGGGTGCATTGACTCTTGGATTTCCAAGAATATCAAATTCAGGAGCTCCTTGCAAGATACCGGCATCAATCCCAGGGCTATTTGGAGTTAAACTAAAATCAAAATTGGTTTCGTCATAGAATACAGGTGATGTATTATTTAAATCTTTAGGGATGAATACATCAACCATGGATTCGTCATCAGACATATTACCTCCATTAGAAAGTAAAACCGGAGTTCCCGCCTCAATGACATAGTTGCTGAATCCCTGATTCCTGAAAATACAATTTTGGATCTTTGTTGTTAATGCTGCATTGATGGACTGAGTCTCCTGTGCTATTCCATCTGCGAAGAATCCATGATTATTCACAAATGTCGTATTGATAATTGTAGCTTCCATTGTGTCTTCATCTGTGGCCTTAATGGCCAAAGCTCCTCCCACTCCCTGGTCTGCACATGTATTCTCATAGAAAAGGCAACTGGTAATATGTGTATCGGTATCAACTATGTTTACTGCTCCCGCCTGAATAGTTGAGGAATTAAAACCAAACATGCTATTATTGAGTGTTAAGGATGAAATATTATCATTGCCAGTTTCAACAATAAAAATTGCTCCACCAAAACCTGCTACTGCTTGATTTGAATCAAGCCTGCAATTAATAAGTGAAAGAATACAGCTTCCACCGTTAGATATAATAGCACCACCATCTCCCGCGGCTTGATTTTCAATGAACGTTGAATTCTCTGCATAAACTGTTGTAGAGTCATGCGCCACTCCCAATGCACCACCATCTTCATTGCTTCCATTCTTCTTAAATGAACAATACTTAAACATAGAAATAGAAGCCAATGCATTGTGTACTGCTCCTCCTTCTCTATAACAAAGATTGTCGCCGAAGAAGCAATTTTCAAAAAGATAATGGGCATTCAATCCTAAGGAAAGTACTGCACCACCATATCCTTTACTTACACCATTCATTAATGAATCGTTGCGGTATATGATATATTTATTCGGACAAACCTGGTACACATGACCACCTCCGCCATCCAATAATCCTTCTGTCGAATTATTAAGAAATTTGCAATTTTCTATTTTGGCACTTGTAAATTTTAAGCGTAATGCGCCACCTCCTTTGTCATTTGCAAAATTGCCAACAAATAAACAACTATCAATTCTTATTTTGTTAGTGTCGGTTTGGTTAATTGCCGGTTGTTCAATAAGAACTGCTCCACCACTTTTCGCAGAATCGCGCATGAAATCGCACTTCATAATTAAAATGTCAGGATTTGTCAAACAATAAATAGTTCCTGCATCTTCGCTAGCTCTATTCTCCTGAAAATAGCAGTATTCAATTCGATCATTGCTTAATATCCCTTGGGGTAGTTGTGCGCCGTTGATAACTATTGCTCCCCCGAAAATTGCTGAATTCCGAATAAAATTGCATTTCCGTAAAAGCAGATCGGTGTTTTGAAAACTAAAAAATGCACCACCGTTGAACGCAGAAGTGTGGTTATCCTGAAATAAGCAGTTCTCTACAATTAAATTATTACAAAAAGCAGGAGATACAGCACCCCTCTCTGTCTTGTTATCTGTAAATGCACAATGTGATATTAGAATGTCATCTGAACGCAATGCATATAATCCGGCGCCTCGCTGGGTTGTTTTATTATGAGAAAAAATACAGTTTATCACACTTGACGCAGATCCCCTGCTGTCCCAATAAATGCCTCCACCCTCCCGTCCAAAATTCTCTGTTAAATGACACTGGTTTAACATCACCGGGGACATTGCGTAAATGCCTCCGCCTGACCTATCGTAAACACTTGCATTGCCACTGTCTAATGTATTTCCACCCTTGACGGTAATTCCATCAATTACCACTAAATTCAAAAGGCTATCTACATACACAACATGATGTGTATTATCAGACTTGTTGTCAGTGAAATTATCTGTGATGTCATTATTATTAATATCTCCACTCAGGATCGTCGGGTTGCCAAGTGGATCTCGCTCCTCCAGATTGACTTCTGTTCCAGCGAAACCCCCATAAATTGAAATATTGTGATGGATAGCAAATACAGAATTTATGTCCGGAATCAAACCTCCGGGATGATAGATGCCGGCCGCAACCCATAACTCTGAATTATCAGAAGCAGCGTTAAGGGCCGCTTCAAGATCTGTGTAAGCATTTTGCCAGGATGAGCCGTCATTTGTGCCCGATGCATCTTGTTTTACATAAATCGCTTGTGAGAAAAATTTACTGGTCATAGAAAGAATAAATATTACCAGTGATAAACGGAGAATAATTAGAGAATTCATGGTAATGAAGATTTAAAAGTGAGGAGATTTGATTGACCAATTAATAAGACCTTCACGAAATTTAATGAATTATTTTCTTTAATTACTCCTCACATTTACCCGGCATCCCTGGATACGAATTATCTCCCCATTCCCCTTCTCTACTTCTAACGTAAATACATAAATCCCCGGAGCCATCTTTGAACTTTGTATATTACTCTTCCAATTAAAAAGAAAACTATTCCCTGGTATATTTTTCTCATTATATACAAGCCTTCCATACAGATCATACATATTGAGTTCTTTAATAATGGCATTAGGATCATTTAGGATTGAAGCCCATTGCTCATCAAGATCATTGTTCGTTGATAGCGTGTTTGGGATATGGTTGGTTTGCATTTTACCGTTATTTCCATTTCCCCCTGTGGTGTTCTGATCACCATCCGTTTCCTCATTAAAAGGCTGGTTGAAAGGTATTCTGTCAAGTGAAACAGGATCGACGTTTTGTACATCCGCTTCGCATTCAAAGAAAATAACAGGCACTCCTTGTGAAACAGACAGGCAGGGATCATTGAAATCAATTGTCCCGCTTCCATTATTTGTGCCCGCTACAGAAGAAATGTAATAGGTATGACCGGTCAACATACCCGGCACGAAACTGAATACAGGATGATCGTTCACTGAATATATATTACCCAATTGATTTCCTGCATTGTCATGAAGTACAAATAAGAGTAGGTCGTCCGGATCCAGGTGACCATCACTATTATATGCCACAGTAAGTTCCGGCCCTTTGCAAATTCTCAGGGGCGCCCCATTAAAGTTCATAGTCCCCGCATCTGAAAAGCATACACACGAATTGCTGCCCAGGATAGATACTGGGCCACAATCACTTCCATCCTCAAGTATAAAAGAATAATAAGATTCACTGAAGGGATATGACTCGGAAATAAAATTACCTGTCAATGCAGGAATTCCATCAACCAGATATCCTTCCGGATTACCGCCGGTAATATCGAAGCTTACTGTATATGTGTTGGTCGTCGAATCACATTCTACATACAGGTTCGTGGCCGACGGCAATGTTTGAACATAAATTTGATCTGAAGCTGTGTCCTCACATGCTCCATTATCTGCAAGAAAAAATAACACGACGTTTCCACTTTGGCTATCAGGATTGAAGAAGTTGTTTTCAATCCCGGGGCCAACCCATACTCCCGGAATGCTATCCTGAAATTGAGATAATTCAACCGGCTCATCTTTTTGACAAAGGGAATCAGGTAATGAAAAAACAAGATGTGTGGGAGTATTTACTAAAATATTTCCTTCAGCAGGGACTGCACATTGATTTGCATTGGGATTAAAAGTCAGTTGGACCATGCCGGTCAATCCTCGAGGATTAAATGTATCATTACTTATACCGGGTCCTGACCAGGTTCCGATAAAACCGGTTTGTACGGAGGAAAGTGGTATTTGAGAATCTGATTGACAAACTGCTGTTGGTAATCCTGAAAGAGCAGGAATGAAGGATGTATCTACAATTACATTCCACGTATTACTTACAGCACACTCACTTGCATAAGGGGTGAAGGTCAATACAACATTTCCATTTTGTCCTGAAGGATTGAGATAATTATTTGTCACCCCGGGACCCGACCAATTACCTGTAACCCCACTTTGTGTTGTGGGCAATAATTGCGGTGCTGCACTTTCACAAAGAAAAGACGGTATCCCGGATATTGAAGGAATAATGGGGTCCTGTACCGTTATAGTTGTATTGGTTAACGAAGCACACTGCCACGATTCAGGGAAGAAAGTCAGGATGATTTCACCAATCATTCCATTTGGGTCGAAGGTGTTATCGGTTACTCCCAATCCTGACCAATCACCTTCAATTCCTTCTTGTATGTCGGGTAATTCAATCGGAGCAGACTGGGAGCAGATTGAAAACGGAATACCTGCGATAGAAGGGGTGATCGATGGTTCCACATAAATATCTTGTTCGACCGGAATTGCACACTGTCCTATATTGGGAGTGAAGGTCAATTGGTTGTTATTATTTATTCCTATAGGATTAAAAAAATTATTTGAAACTCCATTACCGGACCAGTTGCCCGTGAAACCACTTTGTGTAACAGGAAGTGAGAAAGGAGGAATGTTTTCACAAACAGAATCCGGAACGCCGGAGATAATTGGTAAATAAAAATAAACCAAAACGGAAGTGGTCGTGGAATTTGCACATGCAGTGGCAACTGGGGTGAAGGTTAATACGACGATTCCATTTTGTCCTGAAGGGTTGAATATATTATTATTAACACCCGGTCCGGACCAATTGCCTTGTATATTACTTTGGGATGTCGGTAATGAAATAGATGGTGTGAGCTGACACAAAGAATCCGGTATTCCGGATATGGAAATATTAACTAGTGGGTTTACCTGGATGGACGTAGACACACTCTCACCACAAATCCCCGCTATGGGTATGAAGGTTAATGTAATTGTTCCATTCAATCCTTCGGGATAGAAAATATTATTGGTTACTCCTTCTCCTGACCAGGCACCTTCAACTCCATTCAACGGCGTTGGCAAAGAAACAGGATCATTGTCTTCACAAACTGAAGCGGGTATTCCGGAAATAATAGGAATGATCGCCTGAAAAACGAGGATTACATCCGTTGAGATGTTTGCACATTGACCAGGTGTGGGAGTGAATGTCAGGGTATTGTTTCCCCATAGTCCTAATGGATTAAACATATTATTACTAACTCCCGGACCAGACCAGTTTCCACTAAATCCATTTTGAAAAGGGGTTAATGACAATGGAGGAGACAGTTCACATATTGAGGCAGGCAGGTTTAATGTTATGGGATTCAGATAAACTTGGATTTGAAAATTTGTCGGTGATACACATTGTCCCGGATTTGGTGTAAATGTAAGTGTGTACCACCCCAATGAACCTGAGGGGTTGAATGTATTATTTGATACACCGGTCCCTGACCAATTTCCCTGGTAGCCACTTTGGGTGGTTGGTAATGAAATAGGTGCCGCATCCTGACAGATGGAGTTTTGAATTCCTGATATTGTAATGGTTGGCCCTGGTTCTCCCCAACGCCAAATACTATAAGAACCCATATACAAATCAGAACCTGCCTGAATCAATGAATAAGCATAGTTATTCGTCGGTGGATAATAATCCCAGGTATCATTTTGGAAATCATACTTGTACATTTCCGGGTCACTTGATCCAAAACCACTGCTTGATGTATATATATAATCTTGGGAAATACTTATTCGATATGGCCAGTCTATAAAATTGGGTGATAAACCAACATTGTTCCAAGTATTTCCATCCCACATTGCTATCTCGTCTGCATTTGGATTTCCACCTGCATTATGAAAATCTCCGGCGACATATATATCAGCCCCAAATGTTTTTACGGTGGTGACAAATTGATCTAATCCTCCACCAACAGAGTTCCATGTACTTCCATCCCATCTTGCTATATTTTGAGTATTTGGAACACCTCCGGCGTTATTGAAATATCCGCCTATATAAACATCATTACCTAATGTCGCGATATCAATAAAAATATCCAGCAATTCAATACCAGTTCCCATAGCAACCCATGAACTTCCGTTCCATCTGGCTATACCATCTGCATCAGAATTCCCACTTGCATCTGTGAAATAACCAGCTGCATAAACACCACTTGTATTCACTCCCACGGCAAGAACGTTATCGTTTATTCCTGCCAAAACAGTCCACACGCCTCCTGCCCATTTTGCGACATGACCAGAGAAATATCCCCCGGCATACATAGTATTTCCATTGAAAATTAAAGTGTAGACGATACCATCTATTCCCGGTACTACAGTATGCCAGTCACATCCATCCCATCGGGCAATGTAATCTGCATCCGGTATCCCGGCTGCATCTTGAAAATCTCCTCCAACATAAATATCATTTCCCTGGGCAACGATTGTGTATATATATCCATCAATACCCACACCAAGATTATTCCATTGGGGTGTCACCAAAGAAGGCGGAATCATTTCTTTTGCATCTAAGCGTAAAAGAAGTACCGGGCAGAGCAGAAGCAATAGAAGAGTTTTCATAGGTCTTTCATTTAAGGGTTGAAAATCAAATCAAATTTCAGTCCCTTACCTGCTTTAGGCCTTGTACTATTCTTTCACTTTCTTGTAAAATTCTTTCAACCGGGCTGTTTCCATCTTGTTTTGACTCCACTTATCCTGAAGATGGGGATCGATAATGAATACCAAAATCTGAATTGCTTTACCTTTTAGGGAATATGCTCTCTGCAAAAAAGCGCAGGGCAAAAAAAAGAAACAGAACGGATTGGCTTCGCCGATCCGGAAGGTGGGGGCTGATCACTGAATCTTCAATGCTCTATGCTTCGCATCGGGTCATTTTTTTTAAATCCTTATCTCAAAATCATTTGGCTAAGAATTTAAAAAAAATGCCCCACCAAAATTGGTAGAGCATTGAAGATTCAGTGAGGTCGATAGCGGATTCGAACCGCTGTAGCAGCTTTTGCAGAGCTGTGCCTAGCCACTCGGCCAACCGACCTTAGTTATTATTTTATTTCAATCGTAGGTCTGACCCTAATTATTATTTTATTTCAATTGTGGGTCTGACCCAATTCAAGTCTGCAAATATAGGGATTATTGTTGCAAGGTCGATTTACTGGTTGATGAAGCAGTTTCCGGCCAATAATAATTGACCGCCGCCGGTATTCTGCACAAGAGTTGCATCACTGACATCGGGGTTTTTCTTTACCGTAACATTTTTAAGTGTCAGGATGCCGGCGTTATTTATGGCTCCTCCTGTGAGCGATGTTCCCGCTTTGAGGATGACCCCATTCAGCTGAACAGTTGCTCCACCAGTAACATCAAATACCCTTGATCCTGACGTCGAGATAGAGATATTGGTGCCCTGGGAAAAGAGTACAATATTTTTGTTGATTTGAATTGGTGCTCCTCCAATATCAATTGTCTGATTACTTAATGCCGGGCTTATTTTAATCGAGTCTCCATTCGCTGCACAAATTAATGCCGCAATAAGGCTTCCTGAACCGCTACCATTTGCCTGGTTGATGATGAGTTCGCAAGTAGGCACTCCACAAACTTTTACTCCCCACGTACTGAGGCTGCCTCCATCATGATTTGCAATATCCTGAATTTTTAAAGTCCATGTCCCATTTGCTATTAGGCCATCAAATGGAGTCAACGGATTCGATGGTTTGTATGTCAGGCCATCTATTGGCGGGCAAGGCCAACTGCTGTTAGCAGCTTCATCATCAAAGTTGATGTTAAAATTATTCTCACTGCCACATGGCTGATTCCAAAATAATACTTCAAGAGAGCTCGGAGCAATCAGTGAAAATTTTAAATCATTTACATAAGTATGTGTCCCGACAAGATTGATGACATTCAGATCTGTTGTGTTGAATGCAAATGGAAAAGTCAATAAGGAAAATACTGTTGGTGTGCCTTGTGATGGAATTGTAACAGGAACATCAGTACTCATCACCGAAGCGCAGGCAACAGTAACAAATGAATAACCGGTCGACCAGCTACTTATACCGCATTGATTTTGTGCCCTGGTTCTCCAGAAATATGTATTGAGCTGCCCCAATGCAGATGTTGCCTGGAATTGATCCGTGGCGACAGTCCCGGATTGGACAATAGTATTAAAGTTTATATCAGAAGCTATCTGATAATCATATTGACTTGCTCCTGCGACAGCAGACCAGTCAAGCAAAGGTGTCAGATTAACATTGTTTGCATTATCGGCGGGACTTACAAGTGTAGGGGTGGTGGGAATACCCAATAATGTAACAGGAAAATTTACATCCTTATTTCCGGTTGTACTTGTACCTCTGACTATCGGAGTATATGAACCATAATCTCCGGCAAGATTTGAAATGGTTAGCGTGCTGTTGTTGCCCGGAATAACGATCGCCGGAACAAATAAAACTATGGCCCCCGGAGGTGGATTCATCAGGCTTAATGTAACCGGATTTGAAAATCCAAATAGAGAACCAACAACAACTGTAGTCTGTACAGACCCATCATTGCACTCTGTTATATTGGTTGGATTTAAACTGAGCGTAAAATTCGGAATGGTGATTTGAATATTAGCATTATTAATATCAAAAAAGATATTGTTTGATGCCTTTACCATGATACGGCCTTGTGTTGTCTGACCCGATGGAATGGTCACATTAGCTGAGCCATCGTTTGGTGTGTTGAGTAACAATGCCGTCGGATAAGTAAATCCACCATCAAGAGAGAGACGTATATCCACATTGGGGCAACTTACAGGAGCAGCCGTTGTATTAGCAACATTCCATGTAATCGTTTGTGTTGATCCTTCGAGCCAGGCTGTGCTTGCGTTCTGAGAAGTTACTGTGAAAGGTCCTGCAGTAGCATTGGCAGTAACGACAATGTTGTCTTCAGCAGTGCATCCTGCAATGTTATGGTAGTCCCTCACCGTCATTTTAAAATTAATTGTGCGAGTCACAGATGGTAATACCTCCCACATATTACTCGTGTTAGTTGTAAGATCTGATAGTCTTGGAATGTAACGACTGGGCGAACTTGTAGGATTGAAACTTCTGAATAACGGACCATCTATATCATCTGATGTAGGAGGTTCTGTTGAGGTTGTTTCAAGATCATATTCTTCCCAACAATAAGTGAGTGGATCATTATTTGGATCTGTGGCAACAGCTGTCAATACAAATGGAGTTGAAATAGGTATAGTATAATCAGGAACGGCTGTCACAACAGGAGGCGAATCATTCAATGTAATAAACGCTGCACAACTTGTTGAAGTGACATGGTTTGCAATTTGAATTAAACTTCTTGCATGCATGTACGCATCACTGTGCGGTTGAAGGTCCTGTGCTCCACATATTCCCGCATAAGCCATAATCGTGGATCCGCTACCCGGTTCATAAGCTGAGTTTGCAGACCGGTTTCCACCACCGCAACTCCCTGCAGTACCATTGAATGTATGATCTCCGCCAAATTCATGTCCCATTTCGTGTGCTACATAATCAATATCAAATCCATCACCCACAGGAGTTGGTGATCCTGTTACTCCACCTGCTTTTAAATTGTTTGTACACACTGCATTCAGATATGCTACACCTCCGCCGCCTGTGCTGAATACGTGTCCGATATCATAGTTCGCATTTCCGATTACATTATCGCAGGTTGTCTGATTCTGTCCGAGCATTGTACCGCCATTATCGTTTGTATAAGGATCTGTAGCGGGGTTATAATAGAAAATTAAATCCGTGTTGGCTACCAGGATTAATCGAACAGTCATATCAGCTTCATATACTTCATTTACACGATTAATGGTTGTAACTACTGCTGACATAACAAGACCGGACTGTGATGATGAGGTAGCCCCGTAATAGTTGCTGTATTCACCATCGGCTGCCTGGGCTAATCGATATGTCCTGAACATGCAATCACCTGCCTGTCTTTGTCCGGCATTTCCTTCTGTTTCTTTTGCTGTTTCTGTGACACTGCATATCCATTCATCATTCCGCACTAAATCTTTTCTAAAATAAGATATTCTGTGTTTAAGGTCGTTCCGTTGATATGGATCGATATACATCATACCATTATCATCCCTGATCACCGCTCTTAACCCACTTTCAGTCCAGTCGGCCCGGATGGTTCTGTTTGGATTCAAAACTGATTCACCCCGGAAGGTTCTTATCTCCGGATATTTTTGGGCGAGTCCGGGTTCCATCATGTCGTATTGGACCATTCTGAAAACATCCGTTGTGCCATCGGCAAGACCTATTGTCAAAAGAGTCTTGCTCGAAGAAAGTCGACCTGACTCTTCTTTTGGGGCTGACCAAAGAATCTCTTTGGTTACAATATCATCTGTATTATAGAGGAAAAATTTCTGCGGAATAATATCTCTTATCCCTTGTTTTTGAATCAGTGCAGAGTCGCTGATGATCCAATCTTGAGCCATACTGGTGGTTGCCCAAAACAAAGTAATGAGCATTAAAACCTGTTGAATCCGACTTTTCATCTTGAGTAATTTTCTTACCTAAATCTGGTTTGATTTTCAGGAGGATGCAAAGTTAATTCCAAAACTTTCAGAAATAAGTCTTCATTTCCTAATGAATTCCTTTTTCAGGGTTCAGGAAACGCCCGCCAAAATTGAAAAAATCCCCTTATCCGGCTTAAAACCGGGATCCAAGATAGTATGGAAGCATGGCCCTCCAGGTTGGCCAATCATGGCTCATATCCGGTCCCCAGATATCCAGTTCATGGGGAATTCCCTTGTGATTAAGTAACGCCGAAAATGATTTGGAGGCGTCTGGGCTTTCATAATCGCCGGAACCACTCAGTATATGGACGTGATTAGATTGTTGGAGCTTGGGCAGGTAGTAATCGTCGTTGAGTTGTTCCATATAATGCATCGGGCTATTGAAATATACATCCTCATCCCAATATCCATCCGTGTATGATGTCAGGTCATAAACCCCACTCATGGCAATTGTGCCTGCAAATAAATCCGGTCTCCTGAAATACATATTGGCCGCATGAAGGGCTCCGAGAGAAGCGCCACATGTGATGATTCCTGTATCCTGGCTGGTGTTGTGTTTGATGTAAGGCACCACTTCCCGGGCTACATATTGATTAAATTGTTGATGTCGAATTGCCTTATGACGTGGATGCATCTTGCTATTGAGCCAGCTTTCCGAGTTGATGCTGTTGATCGAGAAGACCTTGACTTTTCCTGCTGAAATATATGGTTCGATTACATCTAAAAGTAAAAATCGCTCGTATTCGAGGTAATCAGCCGCGGCAGTAGGAATAAGCAATAAGGAAAAACCATAATGTCCATATATAGCGATTTCCATTTGTTTATTCAGCGATGGACTGAACCATGAGTCTAATTCCCGATGCATTTCGTTTGGTGTTTGATAGGCCTAAGATATTTAGTTTTTGGTTGTAGGTTGTTAGTGCCTGAATTGGTTTTCAGATATTGGGCTTTGGGTTTATTTTTAAATTTTTTAAAGCCGAAAACTTTAAATACTACAGTCTGCCGATTAACCTACAACTTTACAACCAATCCATTTTCCAACAACCTACAACCATAAACTCATTATCCATGAATTCGGGCCTTAAAGTCATTGCACCTGCCTCAGTTTCAAACCTGGCTTGCGGCTTTGATACACTTGGTATGGCCATCGATATACCATCAGATGAGATCATTGGCCGTTGGTGTGATAAGCCCGGTGTGCAGATTACGGAGATCAAAGGATACAAGAATGGAATTCCCCTTTCGCCCGAGAAAAATATAGCAGGAATCACCGCTGTAGCATTGCTTAAGCATCTTGGTGAAGATAACAGGGGGCTGGAGCTGAGGATTCACAAACATATTCCCCCTGGCAGCGGTCTTGGAAGCAGTGCATCAAGTGCAACTGCTGCTGCAGTATTGGTCAATGAGCTACTCAACAGGCCACTTGAAAAAAGGGAATTAATTCCTTTTGCATTGACGGGTGAGTTCACAGCCAGCGGTGCAATGCATGGTGATAATGTCATCCCATCATTGATGGGCGGTCTGATCCTCGTGCGCGACATTGATACATATGACTATCACAGGATATATACACCTCCCGGACTTTATATGGCTATTCTTTTACCAGATGTTATGATTCCAACTAAAGCTGCTCGTGAAATTCTTAAGTCGGAAGTAAAGCTTACGGATATGGTACACCAGGCCGCCAACCTGGGTTCATTTATTATCGGAATGCATCTTGGAGATCTTGATTTAATCGGTCGTTCCATGCGGGATCATATCATTGAACCTCAGCGCAAACATCTTATCCCCTATTTTGATGATGTTCAGCGTGTCGCTCTTGAACTTGGTGCACTTGGTTGCAGTATAAGTGGTGCAGGTCCTGCCGTCTTTGCCTTGTGCCAGGAAAAACTCCTGGCATCGAAGATCCTGGATGCAATGAATAATATATATCAGCAACACGGACTTGATGCACGAACATTTGTCGGCAGCGTCAATCATGAAGGAACGGTGCCAGTATAATTAAATGTAAATGTGTCCCCCTTGTTTGTAATTTAACTTCCTTTTGATTACCGATTACCTCTTAAAAACTGGTTTTGTTGTGAATAAAAAATCCCCACTCACCGAGATGGTTGACATTCATATTGAACTGAAAGAGAAAGTTGTGATACAGTAACATATCGAGACCAAATCCTCCACCATACAAGCCCCTGTTGGCTAATGAATTTTCCTCCTGGGTAAATGGATCATTGACGATGCCCGTCTCTGCATACATGGATAAGAAGAGTTGAAAAGGCATGGTGCGGAATTGTTCAACAGGTATTAAGTCTCCAAGCTGAACTTTTGTTTGAATAAGATTATATGACAATTGATATTTTCCTACAATATAATCCAACCCGTCTATGATGTATAGTTCATATCCCCGCACAAATTTTTGTTCATATCCAAGCGCGTGATAAAAATAATATGAGGGTTGACTTCGGCTGAGACTATAGTGGCCTATCCCGACCATGCGGCTTTGAAACTTTTTACCTAATTGAAAATTATATTCCAGGGAGGCCGTAGTGGTAAGCGTATTTTCATCATCATTTTTTCCCCAACCGATTTTTTCTATCTCCAGTAGTGTTCTGATTCCTTTTGATGGAAATATTTTCAAGTCCCTGGCGTCATATTCATAAGAATACTTCAGGGATACTGCGGCGTGGGACGTACCTCCATTGCGAAAGAACCTGGCATTATAATCAAGGATGGAAGAATCCATTTTCAGGTATTCAAACCCAAGTATAAATTCATGTCTCAGGTAAATGGACGGCCTGTATTGAAGCCTGGCCTGTGTCCTATATCTTTCCTGCAATTTGATATCGTTAAGTTTATAGAATTGCTCTTTATTATCTGTCGTGAGGTAGTTGACTTCTTTATTATAGCTATGCAAAAACCCTGCAGTAAGACCAAGACTTTGTCGTTGGTTGAAATATGGAAATCGATATTCGATTTCCTGCTTGGGTGTGTATCCAAACTGAAGCTTTGCTTTAAACTTGTCATTGTGCCCGGTGAAATTCAGGAAATCCAGTTGTGCCCCAATGTTCAGCCTGTTTAGATCATGATGATGTGTGTTCCACCAGACATTAAAATTTCGGTCTGCTAAATCAAGAATGGGAAGAAGATATATATACCATGATTCTTTGACTTCAATCACGATTTGTATTTGATGACGATCAGTATTCCATTCCGATACATTGACCGTGGCTTCATTAAACAGGCCCAGATTGAGAAGATTGTTCCGGTTTTGCTCCAGTATGGATCCCAAATCATTCTGAACGAGTGTATCCCCAACCGAAAATGTAAGTTCTCTTGTTACAATGGATTCCTTGGTGCGCTTAAGTCCATAAATCTCAATAGAGGTGACCTTCACCGATTGGCCAAAGGACGGGTGAATAAAATATAGGAATCCTGCTATCAGTAAAAAGAATGACTTATACCCGGACATTAGACATTAAGATAATGCAAGAATGCATCATAATGGTCCTGCATGCTTTCAAAATAACCTTCTTCCGAAAAAGTTGCTTTGATGGTATATCCAAATCGTTCCAGCGTAGCCTCCAGGTGTTTGGTGTCCATCTGGTTTGTTTTTAAGGTTACATAGATTCGTTGAGATGTTTCATCATGAGTCAGAAAGCTGCTGAGTACCGTTGCATTCTCACTTTCTATGATCCTGGATATTTCTGCAAGGCTGTAATCTGTCTTGTGTATTTCAATGACAATAATGCCTCCGGGCTCAGAAAATGAAAAGCTTCTTGCATAAAACTGGATTAGATCTTCGAGTGTGATCAAGCCCAGGTAATTGTCTTTTTGATCGACTACCGGAATGGCGCTTAACTTATGATCAGCCATCACGCTCATCACTTCAAAAAGATGATCCGCCTGTCGTACAAAGGCTTTATTGAGGCTTAAGGGGAATGTGCCTATGGCGTCTTCCAGGGGATTTATCGTTATATCTTCCTCTGAAATGGTCCCCAGGAGTTGTTCATTATTGACAATGGGTAAATGCTTCAGGTGATAAATTTGCATGTAGGTCAATGCCTGTTCCCCCGTATCCGATGTTCGGAGAGGCTGAATAAGCGTCGATATGAGTTCTCGGGCGATCATGTATTGAGTCTATATACGTATTAGACGAAAGATTGTGCCAAATGTGGCGTGAATTAGTAAATATTTAACGGGTGAGCTTCTTTTTTTCGATCGTAAACTCCTGTTCGGACAATAATCCCCTGTCACGGAGCTCAGCTAAGCGCTTCAGTTGAGCCAGTAACACATCATCCTGGACCAGTTCTTCTTTCGGTATTTCTGGTACGTTCGTTTTTTCGGGCTGACTCACAATTTTCAGCCTGAAACCGTTATTCTTAAATTCATCCCACCTGTCCTGAATGCGGACATAGGCAAGATCATCATGCGTTTTTATTTTTTCAAAATCATTAAAGCCGAGGCTTACTGCTTTGTCAAGATGTTCATAAGCCAGGTCAACTTGTTCTGTCAGTGAATATGCACAGGCAATATTAAAATGGAGGGAAATATCTTTTGGATTGAGCTCAAGTCCCTTTTTAAAATCTTCAATGGCGCCCTCAAGGTCAAATTCCTTATACTTCTTAATACCATTGATTTTATAAGGATTTTGAAGATCTCTTACACCTGGCTGCATTTTCCTGGGCAAAGGTGGTGTCTGCCCTCTTTGGGCGCCGGGAGTTCCCGAGCCATACTGTTGTGAACCTCTTCCATAATACTGGGCCTGGACGGAAGGTGAATTGTATTTACGATTGAATTCATTTTCATCCATATTGAGCAGGACTATCCCATCTATCAATCCAAGAATAAAGGGAATAATACCAAACGAAATAAAAATGAGACAGAAATACAGGATGCCAAGACCTGTCTGGCCAAGGTAAAAGCGATGAACACCTGCCCAGCCTAGAAATAAAGCGAGCAATGCTGCTGTAGTCTTATTTTTCATACACCCCTCCGATGTGACCTGTAATGATAACAAATTTTAACAAAGGTCGGAATCCTCTGTGATTTGAACCAAAACAAATGCGTTTTTGGTGAACAGTAGGCAATTGGTAAAGCGGTAAGGTATGCGGTTTTATTTGGCTTCGACAGTATACTTGCAGGTCAGCAGCGCTATATCGTCCGGATAGGGTTTTTTGCCTCTAAATAAATCAACATCTTTCATCAGGGCTTCATTGAGCATTTCCGCTGAAGTGAACTGCTCAGCATCCTTTAATATTTCGCTGATATTGTTATCATCAAAATATGCGTCCGCATCATTTGTGACATCCGTGAGGCCATCGGTGCATGCAAAAATAATTCCGGGGTGATGGAGATTTACTTCTCCCATTTGAATATCCGGGAGGGTTTCGAATGCACCTATGATTGTACAACCGCTTTCAAGTCGTGTCATTGTGCCATTCTGAATCAGGAAAGGTGGAAAATGTCCTGCGTTGATGTATTGAAGTTTGTTGGTTCGAAGATTCAATTCCCCGATAAAAAGAGTGATAAATCTATCACTGCGCGTGATCCGGTATACTGCCTGGTTAAGTGCATAAACAAATGTCTCCAAATCACGATACTGGTAAATCAGGCTTTGAAGAATTGCCTGAAAGTTAGCCATAAGGATAGCGGCCGAAACACCTTTCCCGCTTATGTCCGCAATACAAAAAGTAAGTCGCCGTTCATCGTATTGAATAAAATCAAAATAATCTCCGCCGACTGTAAGGTGTGGTTTATACACAGTTGCCAGCTCAAAAAACTTACTCTGGGGCAAGTGGTCAGGAATAAGCATTTTCTGAACGCTACTTGCAAGTTCCATGTCGCGGTCAAATCTTTCCTGCTCTATCTGGCGCTTAAAAAGTCTTTTGTTTTCTATTGCAACAGCAATAATGTTGGTGAATGTGGTGATGAATTGCAGCCTTGAATAATCATCTGCTTCGGCCCGAATCCCACCTATAAGTGCAAACGCAATAGGACTTTTTTTGTGGTAAACAGGAATCATTAAATCGAAGCCCTGCAACATCTCAGGATCGCTCTTGGTGATTCTTTGCGTTTTCGTAAATTTTTTAAGTACGGAACCAAGGTTTTCAACCGCTGAAAGATGTTCTGCTTTGAGGTGAGTGACACATTGCCATTGATCTTCCTGCTTAAAAAATAAAGCCATTCGTTTGATGCCCATCTCCCATCCGATAAATGACTTATACATATTATAGAGCTCCGGTGCGGCTACGTTGTCATTGATCGCTTGCGTAATAGTCAGCAGGCTGTTGATCTGGAGCTGCTTGAGGCTGAGTTCCTGTTGAAGTTTTTCTATGCTGAGCTGAATCGTCTCGCCCATTGGATCTCTTGTGTGAATTTCGTGAGCAAGGTAATTCAAATTTCGCTTTAGACAGAGATCCCGGGCAACAGGAAGGGGCGTTTTAACTGTTTGTTAATATACCTTAATCGCCAAAATCGTTTATGATATGAATGTTTCCATATCCCTGGTTCACAAAAAAATGAATTCTACGCCGGTTGACATCTGCTTTCACACCCGAATCGCATTTTTAAGATTAAGTTTGCTTGCCAATTAAAATAGAGTATTGCTGACCCTTGACCGATATATAATCCGCAAATATTTAAGTACGTTTTTCTTCACAGCGTTGCTGTTTACGATTATTTCAGTGACGATTGATTTCAGTGGAAACATAGAGAAGTTCCTGGACCAGAAGGTTACCACCAAACAAATTTTACTTGAATATTACCTGAATTTTATTCCTTACATCAATGGTTTGTTATGGCCTATTTTCTCTTTGATTGCCGTTATTTTTTTCACCTCGCGCATGGCGCGGAATACAGAAGTGGTAGCCATTTTAAATTCGGGCATGAGCTATAAGCGCTTTCTCCGGCCTTATTTATTCACAGCATTTGTCTTAGCCTTTTTTTATTTACTGGGCAATCATATTTTCTTTCCCCGTGGGAATAAAATAAAATTTACGTTTGAGAATACTTATATCTATCCAGGCAACCTTAAAGTTAAAAGCAATAACATTCATTTATTCATTGGTCCGGGAACAGTGGTGTTCATAAATAATTATCACAAACAGGACAGTAGCGGAACAGGATTTCGTTTAGAAAAATATGATGATCTCCATTTAACTTATTTGTTGAAAGCACGAACATTTCATTATATCGATTCCACAAAAAAATGGCGTCTTAAAGATTATAATGAGCGCCGCTGGATAGATGGAAAAGAGTATTTCACTGCCGGAAAGAACATGCAGTTGGATACCGCACTTGCATTATATCCTTCTGACTTTATTTATTATGTCAATGAAAAAGAAATGATGACTTCAGCCGAACTGAACCGTTTCATTCGCTATGAAAGAGAGCGTGGACTTGGGGCTTCCCGTTTGATGAGGGCCGAATATCATCGCAGGTGGGCAGAGCCTTTCAGTATCATCATCCTCACGCTCATTGGAGCGTCAGTCGCCTCGCGAAAACAACGTGGTGGTATGGGGCTTCACCTGGCAATGGGTGTATCGATTGGTGCTTTATTTGTTTTCCTGAGCAAGTTTGCATTGACTTTTTCCACTAATCTTAACATGAACCCAATGCTGGCCATGTGGCTTCCCAACATGATTTTTGGTGCTTTAGCATTTTATTTATTTAAGCAGGCCCAAAAGTAAGACTCCCGCAATTGTGATGCTGCCTCCTTACTTTTGCTGACCGCAACCCGGCATTATCTAATGGTTGATCAGTGGATATTGAAAATACTCCTGTTTCCTTTAGCTGTCTTATACGGTTTGGGAGTGGCTATTCGAAATGGTCTTTACGCTGCCGGGTTATTAAAGGGAGTTTCATTTAATCTTCCTGTCATCAGCGTTGGAAATTTATCTGTTGGTGGTACCGGGAAAACCCCTCATACAGAATATCTCATCCGGTTGCTCCGTGAGCACCTTTCTTTGGCAGTATTAAGCCGCGGTTATCGTCGCAAATCAAGTGGTTATCTCGAAGTTGCTTCCAATTTTGATGCTTCATTAGTTGGTGATGAACCGTTACAATACAAACGCAAATATCCGGATGTAAAGGTTGTAGTTGCCGAAAGCCGAAGCATTGCCATTCCTTTGGTCATAAGATCTTATCCGGATACACAGGTCATCATTTTGGATGATGGCTTTCAGCATCGCGAAGTAATGCCGGGGCTCAATCTACTTCTCACAGAGTACAATCATCCCTATACACGGGATTGGTTGCTTCCGGTAGGCCGTTTGCGTGAGTGGCGCAATTCTGCACAGCGTGCAGATATGATCATTGTGACGAAGTGCCCATTGCAAATGAGCGATGAAGATATGCGGGTGATCAGCGATGAGGTTAGAGCCAATCCTTCCCAGCAAATATTTTTCAGCAGATATATTTATGGAAATCCATATCGAATGTATGGAAGCCATGACCGCCTAGAATTAAGCGCAAACCTGGATGTTCTTCTCGTTGTTGCTATAGCCGGTACCGAATACCTGCTGGAATATGTAGATTCACAGTGCGGAGAGGTGAAAATGATGGAATATCATGATCATCATCCGTTTTCAAATTTTGATGTTGGCAATATTGAGCTGTACTTTAAAAACATGACAGGAGAACGCAATCGCATTATTCTGACGACCGAGAAAGATGCTGTTCGGCTTGATAGTCATCGTGAATTATTGCAGCGGCTCGCCCTGCCTATTTATATTTTACCTGTAGCTGTTCAGTTTATAGATGGCGAGACCTTTAATGCCGCCATTAAGGAATGGCTGCTTAATTTTAAGCGGTGAAGCCATCTCTTACCTACTCACACATTTTCTTCATTGGGTTTTCCTTGTTCATTTTATTTTCAGCCGAACTGTCTGCTCAAAATGTGATGTCCGATATGGATCATGATGCCCGCCAGGTGTATGACAGAATGATTATTCTCAGTGGTGGGGCTGATTCCATGATACATGGTGCCATCCAGCCGATTTTGAGAGGGGATCTTGTAGCTCTTGCGGATTCTTTTTACGCTTATAGTCATTCAG
>JAAEAZ010584258.1_pt1 | contig 31164 bp, 45 predicted proteins | sample 7277811 | NCBI WGS metagenome assembly JAAEAZ01 (sample SAMN13876997, study PRJNA601929) | soil metagenome | isolation source: soil | host: Panicum virgatum | place: USA: Fermi National Accelerator Laboratory | collected 2010-11-19 | reverse complement strand
GCCGCTGATATTTCCCAGCCAGCACTTTGCCGGTGACCACCTGGCGCGCGTAGGCGTCGATGGGATGCATCAGTGCCGGGTCGGCCGGTCCTCCGATGGTGGGGCCGCATCGAACTCCGAGAACACATCGCCGCCTGGCCCGGGTCCTTCGGTGACCACGCGGGAGCGTGACGAGGGCGTCAGGCCGAGCTCGGCCCAGAGTTTCACGAGCGCCACGAGCGCGCGATTCCCGATCGCAATCCACGGATTCGGCATGGCGTAGCCGCTCGGCGCCTTGATGATTTCGGGGCGCCGATGCGCGATGGCTTGCTGGTAGTGCGCCCACTCGAGGCAGCAGGCAATGAGCGCGGCGCGGTCGGCTTCGGTGACCTGCCGGCACTGGCGCAGCATCGGCGCCAGGCGCACCCATTCGGCCGCGGCCTCGGGCTCGGCGGCGACGAGGGCTGGCGGGGTGTCGAAGTCATCCGCCACGGGCGTCGGCGTCGGCTCGTGGACGTTGAGGGGCCGTTTCCCTGGGTTGCCCTCAAGGGCTTTGACGGCGGTGGGTTTCGGCTTGGTGCCTCTATACACGGACCGCCTCGCCGACCTTCACGGCCTGCTGGCCGGTGAACGCTTCCCAGCGGTCGATGATGACTTGGCAATAGCTCGGCGACAGTTCAAACGCGCAACAGCGGCGCTGAAGTTCCTCACAAGCGATCATCGTGGTCCCGGAGCCGCAGAATGGGTCCGCCACGACGTCACCAGGGACCGAGTAGAGCCGGATCATGCGTTCCGCGATAACCACCGGGAACGGGCAAGGATGACCGTCTATACCTTCGCCGGGAATATCCTTCCAGACTCCGACTTGCGCCCACCCTTCCGACACGCGTTCTTGTCCGCCCTCGTTGTGCTCGGCGCGGTAGAACGTGACTAACATTTCCCAGCTTTCATCGATCAGATCGCTGACCGGCGAGCTTTGCAGGTTTCCGCCACCCTTGCCCCAGACGCGTCGATGACGCAACAGCCATCCATGTCGCTCGAGAGCCGCCTGCCAGATAGCATCAAGGAGAATTGTACAAAGTGGTCCGTTGTCACCGACGAGCGTGCTGTTGGTGTGCCCGGTTTGAATCTGAATCCGTCGTCGCACCCGGGAGGCCCAAGTCGCCGCCCATCGCGCCCGGTTTGTTATCGTACGGTTGCCCGGTCCAGTACGGCGGCGATGTCACGACAGAGGCCGCGGGTTGTAACGGCGGGACGAGGCGATCCACGACAGCGGGGTCAAGGCAATCGCCGCACATGAGCCGATGCGTGCCTAGATCGAACACGTCACCTATTCGGATATCCGTCGCACGCTCGGCGGGGATCTCGTCAGGGTCCGTCCGTCCTACCGCGCGTTTGCCCCGAACCAGCGCGGTCAGCTCGTCCTCAAAGAAAAACGGCTTGAGGTCGAGGCCGGCGTTCACGTCTGCCTTGAGCTGCTCGATGTCCCAGGCCGCGAGCTCGGCGGTGCGGTTGTCGTAGATCGCCAGGTCGCGTTTCTGGTCGGCAGTCAGGCCACGCCGCCGCACCGCCACCACCGTGTCGCCGTCCACCTCGACGACTTTGAGCTTAGAAATCCCCGCCCGGGCCGCCCCTTGGAGCACCCCGTTGCCGGCCAGCACCTCGTTCGTTTCATCGATGACGATGCTCCGCGCCGCCCCGACGCTGCGCAACGAGGCCGCGATCATCTCGACGTTGCGCTCGGAATGCGTGCGCCGATTTGACGGATCGGGGATGAGGGCGGCGACCGTGGTCGGATCGGTCGCCGTCGCCCCGTTGTCGCCTATCGATTGGCTACCCTTGGTCATCCGATACCCCGCTGCTCAACTTGCGGTCGCGGGAGGGAAGGGGCAGGGGTTTCCCAGGCTGCCGCGCCCGGGATATGCCGATACCCCCCCCACCGCCGATCTCACCGCTTCCGCGTGTTACACGATCCGCACAGACTTTGATGGTTGGCCGGATCGAAGACCGGGCCACCCGCGGCAATCGACACGATATGGTCGACCACGCGGGCCGGCGTGCGCAGCCCGCGGCGCGTGCACCAACTGTGCGCGCCGTACTGCTGCCCGTCCTGGCGCATCCCACACCAGGGGTACCGATGGAGCCAGGCCTTCGCATACGTCGCCCACGCGGCCGTATAACCCCGTTGCTGGGCAGTCTGGCGCCGGTGCGTGGGACAGCGGCCACCACCGCGCACCAGGCACCGACAGCCGGCCTGGGCACAGGGACGCAGCGGGGCCAGGGACATGACTGCACCATCCAATCATCGTCTCGGTTCAGTCACCGGCTCGGACGCTGCCGCCGCCGCAATCGCCGCGTACACCGTCCGCACCAGGATCCGGTCATCATCCTTCACCGTCTCCGACAGTTGGTCGTACGGCACGAGCTGCTCCTCCCCGGTCGTCGGGCTTCTCCGCGACGTCAGCCCCTGGGCGAGTTTTGTCTCGACCCACGCCTGGTGCACGAGGGCCGCCACTTTGTCCACATCAGGCAACAGCATCGGTTTCTCCTTCAGACCAGGAACAGGGTCGCCACCCAGCAGGCGAGGCCGGCGGATTGCAGGTTGCAGCGCGGCGGCGACGGGACGCCAAGCGCGCTCAGGACGAAGCACACGAAGGCGAAGACCAGCAACAACAGGCGCAGGCTTGTCATGTCGGTTCTCCCAACGATTCACGCTGGCGCTCAAGCATCGCGATCTCTTGATGCAGCCGCGCAATGGCGTCATGTTCAATCTTCCGCTTGGCGTAGCAGGCCCAGCCGTTCGTCGCTTCTCTCGCGAGGCGTAATGCCTTGATGAGACAGTCGTCGGCGGCCACGAGATTTCCGCGTGTCAGCAACATGTGTGCTCCTGCAGTATCAGCGCCGCCGCGGCCAGTAGGCCGCGATCACGAACAGGATCACCGCGAGGAACGCCAGCAGGTACAGGCGCTCAAGGCTCATCGCGCCTCCGCAGCAGTTTCTCCGGCAGTTCCATCACCACGGACGCGACCTTTTCCTGCACGAACGGCACAGATCGTACCGCCATGAGCACGAGCCGCCACTCCTCCTCGTCCAGAAAGCGATGGAACAGCAGCGTTAAGGTATGGGCGTTCGGCCTGTCAGTCTCGATCATCGCGCCTCCGCGAACAGCGGCAGCGGGGCCGCATCGAAGCTCACCACGTCACCGCCCCTTCGGGGCGCCCGACCCCATTCCGAAGCCAGGTCGGGCGCCCACAGCCTGCCACCCCCTCGTTAGTTCGACGGACCGGCGATCGGATGCGCGGGGTGTTCACCGGTCGGCGGCGTCGCGCCCCCGATCGGAATCAGCACATAGCCGAAGACCGGCGACCAGCCGATCACGTAGCCGCCTCCCGAGATCGGATGACCGGGTGTGCCGGGTCCCGGCCACACGATCGGCGGGGCCGGCGGAACGTAGATCGGCGGGGTGGGGACGCCCGGTCCTGGCCAGATGCCGACCGGCGGGCCACCCGGCGCAATCGGGTGTGACGGGAACGTCGGCACGTTCACCTCGCTCTCCTGCCAGAACATGACGCCGGTGATCGTGACGGGTGCTGATTTCATGAACTCTCCTTCTGCGGTGGTTGGATGATTGCCTCGGGGTTCTCGGGTCTCGCCGTGCCTCCTCCATGTAGGCCCATCAGACTTGCGCCTCCGCGAACAGCGGCAGCGGCGCCGCCGGCACCGCCAGGAGCTGCACGCCGTCCGTGGGTTCCACCCGCACGATGCAGTGCGGCGGACTCGTCGGCGCCGCGTAGAACTTGCCCGCGACGATCTCGACCACCTGGCTATCGTCACGGTAGACGATGCCGGAGAGCGCATCCTCCGTACTCCGAATCAGCTTGCTCGTGTCGGGCGCTTTGACGTGTGCCACGCAGCGTTTCGGTAAGGACTTCGGCCGCGGCAGGTAGAACGCAATCGTCAGCCGCACGGCGCCATCGAGCAGGTGCCACGGGGTCGTCTGCGCCTGAATCGCGGACGACGCCGCATCGGCGACGAGGCTTTGCCAGGCTTTCAGGTTGCGATTGCTGTCGGTGATCACTGGGCGCACCCAGCCTTTCGGCACGAACGCGCGCTTGCTGCCCATCGACTGCGCCACGCCGTAGACCGTAAAATTCAGGATCATCGGTCCTTCAGGATGCCGAGCACGTCTTCCGCGCTCGGCAGATCCGCATCGTCAACGCGCTCGGCGGCCTCATCGGGCACGAACTCAAGTCGGGGGTTCACGCACGCAACGAAGCCAACCCACCCCTGCTCATCGAACGTCAACTCCCCGTTTTTCGTCCACGTCTGCCCTGGCGCCGTCGCCTGAAATACGCGGCAGTGCACGTGCCCGCCTCGGTGTTGGAATCGCACGCGGAAGATCATGTCAGCCTCCAAACGCTGAGTGTCATCGCCTGAGGCGGTCCCCTCGGCGCAGTTCGACCACGACGTGATCGACCGCCGCCCGCATCGGACGGCGAATTCAGTCCGCAAACGTTGCAGGAGCGCGGGCGAGAGTTTACCGGCCAGCAGCGCGCGGCACTCGGGCGCGGCGAATGGGATTCTGAAGGCGTCGCCGCGCACCGCCCGCTCGAGGTCGCGTTTCCTCACGGTGTCTTTGTCGGTGGGCATCAGCCCTCCTCGCCTACTTCACGCTCACGCCCGTTATCGCCGACGAGGACCGCCACCGCGTCGAACAACGGGCGCGGCGCCCGACGGGCCAGGCCGTAGAACGTCTCACGCGCGAGATACCATCGCGCGAGTTCTTCGCCGTGCGCCCAATGCCCAACCACCTCGACGCGCGACGTCCGCGGATTGAACGCGCGCTCAAGTTCGTCTGGACTGAACTCACTCGGCACAAACCGCAGCGATCGATCGTCCACGCCCGCGCGACAGCACGCGGCGCATAGACACGGCTGGTCGTCGTAGCGCAGCGCCGTCGCCCGCGCGAGTTCGTCGGCTTCGTCGACGCGCATCGTGCGGCGATCGGGCGGGCACGTCGCCGTCTGTGTCTGCGCGAGCTCGGCGAGCCAATCGGCGGCTTTGGGAAACGTTCGCATCTTCTCAATGCAGCGTTTGCCGGCCGCGATCACGTCGTCGATCGCGTGCGCGTCGAGAATTTTGAAATAGGTCCGCGTCAGTTCCTCGCGTTCCGAACCGGTGAGTTTGATCCGAAACGCGGTGATGACGCGCCCGAACGCTTGCGTGAACTTCAGGAAATCGAAGTCGGTCATCGCGTTCTTCCTCAGAGGCTCGCCGACGGGTGCGAAGGCGCGGCGCGCAGCGCCTAGCGTCCGTAGCGACCCGTCTTCGTTGATCACGATCACCACTGGCGTGCGGGTCGGCGCGCGGCCTGCTGCCGCGCCTCCCCGCACCGCCGCACTGTCCTGCCTACACAGAACCTTGCTAATTAGCTGGTTCTTTCTTCTTGGTACGGGTACGGGTACGGGATCGCGCGCGCGCGCGAGTGTCCGCACACCGTCCGTGGACCGTCCGCTCGGACAACTCGCGGACGGCATATCGCGTGCCACCGATCGATCAGGCATGGCCATTCTTGGTCGCGCGCTCCCGTTGCTTGCGGAGGCGTTCCTCTTTCCGCTTTGTTTTGATGTGTTTGGCCAAGGGGTTGTACTCGTCGAAGTCATGAATCTGGAAACCGCCGGCACATTTTTCGAGCAGTTCCGCCTTCACAAGCGCGTCAGCGATGGAGTGCGGGTGATCGACGTGCCGAAAGCCAAGAATCACGTCGTCCGGCAAGAAACCGTCGGACAAATGTTTGTTACTCCACAGCAACCCCACGGTGTAGAACCCTAACGCGATCGCCGGCCCGTTCTTCCCGATCAACCGGCCGGCCCTGAAAATCTTCCGGTGGTCGATCAACGCGTCGTCCAGTTTCGACCACATCCGGCGGCTCCCTACGACTCGGACCGAGTGACCGCCGGCCGAAACTCGCCGCACCAATCGCCGCTATTGGTGGCGGGCCAGGCGGTCAACCACTCGGCGCCCACATGATCGACCATCGGCGGATGTCGCCGGCATTCACCGGGCACGTATTCATCCGGCGGTTCCCAATACCGGCAATCACAACACGCGGGCTTCACGTCGAGGTCGTCAGGTCGCGGCATCTTGGTATTTCAGCACCACGGAGGAGTCAGTCTTGCCGGTGGATGTGTAGGGCGAACTCGTCTTCGTCTCGTATTCAATTAGCTTGTCGAGCAACTCGAATACAAAGTAACGATCCGCCGCATCGAGAGCCAGGATGTTGATGTGCCCCGAGAGCGTCAGCGTGCCGCCGCTCTTGAGAGTCACAGAGCGCGAATGACCAGCCGGCAGTACCGTCATCATCATGGTCAGCATCTGGCCCTTTCACCGGATCGGATCGTCGGTGTAGAAGAAGCGCACGCCGGGGACATGCGCCGAGTCCTTCATCGCGCGCGCATAGCTGCCCAACTTCGCGAGGTCCACCACCAGGAACTCGCGCGGCACGAGCGCCAGATCGACCACCTCGTATTTCCACGTCCGGCGGAACGACTGGACCGCGCGCACGTCGTCTTGCAGCACCACCACCGGCGGCGGTGCGGTAATCGCTTCCTCGACCACCGCCGCTGCCAGCGCGTGTTCCCCGGCGCGTTCCAGGGCGGCGGCTTCGGCGGTCGCCCGCGCCTGGTCGGCGAGGCGGCGGGCCTCAGCAATCGCGCGTTCGCGGTCTTCGCGAATCCGCTGTTGCTCGTCGTTGAACGTCCGGATCTCGTCGCGCTCAAAGTTATCGAGGATCGTGAGCGGCGCCAGCGCCGCCTTTTCGAGCGAGCAGAACCACTTGTGCAATGAGTCGGCCCACTTCTTCGGCTGGGCGAGCTGCATCAGAACGGCGCGTTGCTTCTCACCGATCGCCGTCCGCACCTGGCGGGCGCGTTCGAGGGACGGCAGGTCGGTGACGGCGATCTTGTTCGCCTCGACGAAGCTGAGGATCTCGCGCGTTGTTTGATTCAGCTGATCCTGCACCGCCGCCGGCGAGATCATTTCCATCGTCGTCATCACGCTTCCCACATCCCTAACTGCCGCATCACCTCGTAGGTCCGAACCTTTGGGTCATTTGTGAGCATCGTTCCAGGAGTGGACTCAAGCCACCGTACGGTCCGATCAATCGCCTGCGATGCGGCCGACACTGCCTTCTGTTGCTGGAACAGATGGCTGATCCAATGGGGGCCAGTTGCTTCAAACATTTTCACGCGCGCTCCGTTTCCCAGCCTGATTACTCCCTGCCGCGCGAGTTCCTCCGTGAACATCGATGGTTGCCAGATGCCGCCGTCATCAACGAACACTTGGCGCTTCGCTCTCTCCGAGACGTCGTGCCGGACGTGGGCGCGGACGATTTCGAGCCGGTGCTCGTTCAAGTCGATCGGCTCCAATCGACGAACCAGTTCGACCGTGTAATCGTCATCGGTCCACTCACCGATCAACTTGTTCTCGAATACCTCGAGGCTGAAGTCCCTTAAAAGGCGCTTGAGGGTTGGTGCTAGCGGTGCCGTCATGCCAGAGCCTCCTTCGTCGCTGACAGGTTTTCGATCCATTGATCAATCAATGAGCGGAGGCGGGCAGTGTCATCGGGTCCTCGCATCGTCGCGATCACATGATCACGTTGGCGGCCGGCAGCAAAAAAATCGAGATGCCGAGCGAGCCCGTCGAGCACATCGATTACTGCCTGTCGTGCCCGGCGCTCCTCACCTAGACGCGTCGCGTATGCCGATTCGGCTTCGACCAGCGTCATACGTCCCTCAGCGACCAGATCCGCAAAATCTGGCGCACGGTCGCGCAATCGTTCGAGACGAAGCGGTTCTGCGTCAGCTTGGTCTTTCAGACGCTGTGCTTCTGCATAAGCCTCATTCAACGGCTTGGTGCCTGCCATCACCAGGTCGGCGATCTCAGGAAGCCAGCGAAGGACCGTGCGCGCGTGGCTCACGTATTCGCCCGAAACAAACTCTGTATTTTTTACAGAGTTTTTCCCACGTCCGCCCTTCGCTGGAACGGGATAGAGCTTCGCGACAGCCATCGCCCGTTGGCCCTTGGTCAGGTGCCGACGGTTCACGTTCACGGCCAGGATGTAGGCGACAGGATCGGTGCCGTTTAACTCCTCGAAGCGAGGTTCGACGTTGGCGCGCAGGCAGGCTTCGCGACGGTTGCGCCCGTCGATCAGTAATCCGTTCTTCACCACGATCGGCTGTAGCAGTCCGTGGGCTTTGATATCCACCGCGAGCTCGTCGAGTTCCTCGTCTGACAGCATCGGGAACACATCGGCCGCCGGATGCACTTTCAGTTCACTCAGCTTCATGCGAACTCCATGGAAGCCCGTTCGCGGCGATACTTCGCGACAATCTGCCTTGCTGTGACGAGCGCGAGAAACTCCCGCGCATCCCCCGGCGCCCAATACGCCTCCAATCGGAACGTCCCGTCACGCCGCAACGCGACCGCGTACCGCTTCACCAGGGCGTAACGGCCGAAGAAGTCCGCGAGCGCCGGGTCGTCGCCGGCCCATTCGCGGGCGAGGACTTCATAGGCCGCGGTCTGTAACCACTTGCAGACGTCGGCGGGGTCCCCCGTGGCGTAGTCGAGCAATACCGCCTGGCCGTCGAGGATGCCCAAACAATCCAACGTTCCGGCCACCTGATACCGACGCGAGGCGATGCGGTGCTCATTCAACACCGACAGGAAATTGCGTTGGCGGCAGAACGTGATCCAGCCCTCGACATAACCGACGAAGTCGGGAAAGTCGAGGCCGAATTGTTCGATGTCGAGGTCCTGTTCATTGAACAGCGCAATCGCCTGGTGCACTGTCGTGCCGCGGAACCGCGCCGCTTCAAGGATCGAGTCGGGGATGCCCGAGAAGTCGATCAGGCCGCTCGCCTTGAGGATGCCGGTCACCGAGGGCACGACGACGCCGTCGAGCTTGTAGCGATGCGCCGCCGCGTCGAAGGTGAGCCCGTGTGTTGTCATTTCTCTTGAGGCAGCATGCCGAGCAAGATCGAAACTTCCCTGGCACTCAGGGGACTTGCGGCAGATCCACCAATCCACGCGATCAGTGTGCCGAGGGTTGCCTTCACAGTTGCCAACTCGAGCTGGGTAGTGAGAAGAGCCCTTTCTAACTGCGCTTGAGTCATGGCTTCGGGTTCCGCAGATCCGCCGGAATGTCGATCGACGCGTTGCCGTACCAGTGATCGGCCACGACATGAAACGCGATCACGCGCGCCGCCGGGGCATCGACCAGCAGCCCGTCACAGACGAAGGCGCTCACAATCGCATTCGCCAGGTCCTGACACCGGCGGGCACGGGCACCCGCGCTCGCGTGGTCGCGGCGCTCCTCGGCGATCACCTCGCGGTGCCGTTCGGGGTCGTCGCCGAACTCGTAGACGGAGCGTGGCACAAACGCCATGGAGACGCCTCCTTCAACGGCTGAACGGAATGTCGCCGGCAACGAGTGGTGGCGCGGCGCCTTCCCCAGCAACCGCGCCACCCCCGGCGGACGGCGCACCGGCAGGCGCAGCGTCCACGACCTCGAATGTTTTGACGTTGTGATAGACCTTGCCCTGGAAGTCGTTGTCGACGTAGGTGATCCGCAGCAGATGGTCCGTGCCCTTGAACTTTTCGAGGTCGAGCGCGAGCGCGGCATCTTTGGTGGTGTATTCGTTCCCATGCCCCACGAGCGTGACGGCATAGTTGTTCTTGTCTTTTCCGAAGACTCGAACGTCTTTCACCTTCAGCGGCGGCGTGACGAGGGACCCGGCGGCCGGCGCGTGCGTCGTGGCGGGCTTCCGGTCTGAGGCCCGCTTCACCTGCTTCGGAGGCGCCTGCTCCTCGTCGACGAGATGCTCCTGCAGTTCCTTAGTGAAATCTTCGAGGTCCTGGTTGAACACCGAGCTCGCGCCAGTCGCCATCAACGTCGCGGCGATGAGCGCACGCTTATGGGCCATTTTCAAAACTGTGTTCGCGAGATCCGCGGGTGAGGTGCGGATCTGCTTGACCTGATAGGCGCCGTCCCGCCCCTTCGCCCACTTGGTGCGCCGCTGCGTGGTCGGCGCCTCGTCAAACTCCTCGTCGCAAACCGGCCGTTTCCACCGGTATTTTTCTTCATCGGTCGACGCCTCGCCGATGCCGACCGCGAGCACGCGATCGTCGACGTTCTTGATCGGCACCTGCACGCGGTAGCGAATGGCTTCACACGTCGAGAGGTCCTCGACCTGCGGCTCAGACGGCGCCAGCGCAAACGTGAGGCAGAGTTTTTCCGCGCCGGGCTTATACAGCGTGGGCTTGTCGGTGCCGGGAATGCGGCCGTAGTCTTTGCCGTCCTCGAGCACGTTGGCCATGACCTGGCGCACCAGTTCGCTGCGCGACTGCATGTGGGCCACGGAGAGCGCCTGGCCGGCGCCGCGGTCGATGACGGTGAGGGATTCACTCACGGGTCTGGTCCTTTCGGTTACGACTGCTTGCCGTCGGTGTAGACGTGGTCGCGCAACCAGCGATCGGAGACACGTTGCGAGGACGGCGGCGGCGGCCAATCCGGACGCAAGCCGAGCCAGATGATCACGCCCGCGACGATCAGGCTGCCGATGAGTGCCATCAGGCCTGCCGCCGCTTCCGGCCGAACACCGGCTCGTCGTCGATCACCTCGCCCTGCAGGTACCGGTGCAGCTTCGCACCCGAGAAGCAACGGGGGCCGATCGCATGCGTCACCTTGAACCGATCGAACTTGCCCTGCTGATTCAGTGCATTGAACCGGCTGGGGCCGATGGACCAGATCGCCGCGATGTCCATCGGGCCGAGCAGCTCGCCGCGGGCTGCACGAGCGAGCACGTCCTCACGATCGCTAGGGGTCTGCATGATGCGCACTCCCCTAGACCGAGTCGGCCGCGATCTGCTGGCGGCGCCGCTCCTGGGCCTCGGCCCGTGTCATCTGGAGTTGCGTGACCTTCATCGGCGGCCACGCGATATCCCCGGGCGTGACTTCGAGCAGGCGCGCGATGAGGGTGCGCTCCCACGCACGCACGGGAGCGCCTTGACCATGCTCGATCTGCCAATAGCGGGTCTGTGTCATATGGGCGCGTTCGGCGAGCAGTTGTTGGGTCAGGTCGCGTTCGGCGCGCAGCACCCGTAAGGCACGGGGGCGAGGGGGAGCCGCAGGCCGCGGGGTCGGTCGCTTGAGCTTGGCCATGCCGCCGATCTTTATTCCAAATTCTGAGCCGTGACAATATAATAAAAAATCCAAATGGTACGAGGACGTTTTGCTAGGAAAACAAGTCGGTACAATCGGCAGCAGATGGAGAGTCTCGGACATCCACTCGATGCTGCCCTGCGCGCATTTTTGCGAGCGTACAAGCCCAATCAAAAACAGCTCGCCAAGCGGATCGGCCGCTCACAGGGCTGGATGAATAAATATCTGCAGGGCCGCGGCAAGGCGACGTTGGACGACGTCGTGCGACTGCTCGCTATCGTCGCGCTCGGCGTCGAGGCCGCGCCGTTGTCGGCCGCGAAGCGGCGGCTCCTCGAGGGATGGGATCAATGCTCGCCAAGTGAGCGACGGCAGTTGAAGACCTTTCTCGCCGTCGTGCTGAAGGATCACGACGCGCCGCCATCACAATCAGCGGCGCCGTCACCTCAAAAAAATCACGGGACATCCGGTAAAGCATCCGGCAGACGGCGGCGCGAGTAGGGGTAGTCGCGACATCAGACTCCTTGTTGCGCATAACTCAAGCATAAACAGAAATGCAATTAGATTTCGAAACCTTGCGACGGATTTTTGCACGCAACGATATCCAGGCGACACAGAAGTGCACAACTCCGCGCAGACGAAAGGAGATGTGAACGGTGGCCTCTATCTACACCCGGCCAGGACGGCCGACCTACATGATGAAATACTACGGGCCGAACGGACGGTGCATCCGCGAATCCACGGGCACCACGGACCCGCGGAAGGCGCAGCGGATTGCCGACGCGAAGGAGACGGACAAAGGGCGCGGCCTGCCGGTGGCGGCCGGCGTCGGCAAGATCAAGTGGGAGGCCGCCGTCGCGCTGTACGAAGCCGACTATCGGAACAACGATCAGCGTTCGCTCGAGGATCAGCAGCGCCGGCTCCGACTGCACTTGACGCCGATCTTCGCCGGCTATCGGATGAGCGAGATTGGCCCGCCCGAAATCGCGGCCTACATCAGCCACCGGCGCGACACCGAAAAGGCGTCGGCGGGGACGGTCAACCGGGAGACGGACATCATTCGGCGGATGTTCACCATCTGCGTGCAAGGTGGGCTGCTGCTCTATCAGCCGCATGTCCCACGACTGCGCGAACGCAATGCCAGGGCAGGGTTCTTCGAGCGCGGCTCCTTCGAGAGCGTCTATCGCCGGCTGCCCGAGGCGCTGCAGCCGGTGGTCGCCTTCGCGAACATCACCGGCTGGCGGATCGACAGCGAGGTCCTGACCCGCGAGTGGCGCCACGTCGATTTCGACGCGAACGAAGTCCGACTTGATCCCGGCGAGACGAAGAACGGCGAGCCACGGGTATTTCCCCTGACGGCGGATCTGCGAGCGCTCCTGCTCGAGCGCCTGGCCGTGCGAAACGCCGCGCTCGAGGCCGGACACGTGTGCCCGTGGGTCTTCTTCCGGATGGTGGCGAAGGGCCGCGGCGGGAAGAAGTATCCGAAGGTGATCAAGCGGTTCGACAAAGCCTGGGCGACGGCCTGCAAGGCCGCGGGCTGTCCCGGTCGCCTGCGGCACGATTTTCGGCGCACGGCGATCCGGAACATGGTGCGACGGCAGGTGCCGGAACGCGTGGCCATGCAGCTGTCGGGGCACCTGACCCGGTCAGTCTTCGAACGCTACAACATCGTGAGCGCGGGCGATCTGACGGACGCCGCGAGCCGCCTCGAAGGGCAGGCGCCCCCGGCCACGGGCACCCCAGCGGGCACCCCAGCGGCCACGACCGGGACCGACGGCCGGTCACCGGCGAAAAAGGTTAGGAAATTTGGAGGCGCCGCCCGGATTTGAACCGGGGGTGGAGGTTTTGCAGAACCGTCGCCAATTGTCAGGAATTGCTGATAATGAGCCAAAACATTAGGAAAAGCGCGTGGCTTCCTGTTTCGCGTCATTGGGCTGGAAACTGGAAACTCCATGTTTTTCCTAGTAAATCCACATACCGCCATTTTGCGACGGGCACCCCGACGGGCACCCCACAGTCACTTCCTACTTCCGGTAGCCTCGTCGTGGCTCCGACATCTCGGATGTCCGCTGGTCAGACCGCCGACAGCCGCATGCCGAATCATTGGGCTTTCGCGCGGCAGGCCGCTTGCTCTCCAGCTTGGTCTATGAGTGAACGACGCGTCGCCTGCCTCGGGGTCCTGGTCCTGTGCGGAACCGTCGCCTGCGGTTGGGGGGAGAAGCGTCTGCCGGCCACCGTGGAGGTCACCCGTGTCTCCGTGACCGTGACGAACAAGGACCATCAGGACTGGCGCAACGTGCGGGTGTTCGTGAATGACAAATACACCTGCCCCGCCGTCGACACGATCGAGCAAGGGCAGACCGCCACGATCAAACTGGCAGGCTGCAACGCCGACGACGGGGAGCGCTTTCAACCCGTGCGGACCGCGGCGTTGCGGATTGCCGTCGCCGCGATTCAGGTGGACGATACCGGGGAAGCCACCAGCACCTTCCTTCGGGATTAGAGCACGGGTGCCTGCGTGTCACACTAAAACGACGAAGAGCCGGAGATAACGCACTCACGTTGACCTTGGTGAGTCATGCATCATGTCGCGCATGAAAAAGCTTTTGACGGCCGATGCTGCCAAGATCCTCAACGTCACGCCCGCCACCGTTCGGCAACTCGAACAGAACGGCCACCTCACCGCCGAGCGCACCGCGAGCGGAACCCGATTGTTCAATCAGCCCGACGTCGAACGCCTGGCGCGTGAACGCGCCGCGCGTGATCGGACGCCCCGGAAGGACTGAATCACGACCAGCGGTACGTGCCCGCGGCAAAGGGCACCGTCACGATATTGGTGCGCCCGACGTGCCCGAGCGGCTGGATATTCATGCGCCTCGTGTCGCCCGTCGTCGCAAAGAAGCCCACGAATTCGCCGACGCGCGGCTGATAGCCCAGCATCGGACTCGCCGCGAAGTAGGTGAGATTCTGCGGCACTTGCCCCGGCGTCAGAATCGGCCCGAGGGTGCAGTAGTCGCCCAGGGCTTCCTTGATCGGCAGCATGTACCACTGCGCGGCGATGTACTCGCACATCCAGAGCGTGTGATTGATGGGTCCGTCCCAGCCTGGCGGGATGACACCCGGCCACGTATCGCGCCCTGGAAAATTGTGCGCGTACCCTTGCTCGGCCTGGGTCAACACGATTTCTGAGAGGGTCGCCAGGATCGGAAGCGAGGCTGGACTCGGACAATCCGCCGACGCGATGACGGCCCGCGTGATGTCGAAGGCATCCCCGCCCTGCTGCGGGGGCGGGGTGGGCTCCGGTGTGGGGGGCTCCATCTCCAGCTCGATGACGTCGAACGTCTCCCAGGCGCCGATGGTTTGGCGATACTGCCAGGGCACGTGCCCGCTCGCGTCGGCCGGCTGCGTCGAGAGATAGCCGTATTCGTTGCGCAGGGCAATTTTCATAGGGACTCCGGTTTACACAAACACGCCGAGCACCCAGAGCGCCAAGCCGACCGATTGCAAGCGCACCCGGCTCGACACGCCCAGCGCATCGAGCACGAAACACAGGAACGCCAGGATGAACAGCAACGCCCGTAGCGAAGTCATCGGCGCTCCTTCTGTGAGAGGTCGGTCACACGTCGCCCAAGCCCATGATCTTGGCCTGGAACGTCCGATTGGCCGCTTGCGCCTGGGCCACGACGTCCATCTCGCCCACGGCCGACTTGAGCACGTTCGCATCCGCGAGATCGAACCCGAACTTCGCGACCAGATCGTCGGCCGTATATTGGTCGGTGAACTGCTTGAACTCCTTCACGCGGTTCGTGACGTGCTCGAGGGACCGCGAAATATCCCCGGACGTGTTGTTGATGTCGGCCTGTGTCACCGGTAGTCCAGCAGCCATTTATTGCACCTCCAGATTGATTGAAAACAGCACCACCGGGGAGGAGCCCGTCCACCCAGCATTGTTGTTCTTTTGCATGACCACGTAAGGCGCGTTCGGGGCCGGTGGACCGACAATCGCTTCGACCATACCGGTGCTGTCGTACACTTGGCCGACGCGGGTGCAGCCGGCCCACGAGTTCAGCGAGGACAAGCCGCCCGGTAAGTAGATGCCCAGTTGCCCCGGCGTTCCACCGATCGTGCTGGATTGGAGATACACGGTCCAGTGCAGCATCCGGCCGGTCAAATGGTACCGATTGGTCACGATACTGCCAGCCGGGACCGTCCATGTCCCGCCGCCGAGGCTAATAAAATTCCCCTGGACATAGGGAACGTCTAGCCCTTGTCCTTGGTCATGGAAGATGAGGCGCCACGCACCGCTGGAGGCGTCATACCGATACGTGGCGGTGCCTTGGATCGCCAGCGGCGTCGGCGCCGTCACGAGATTAATCAGTCGATTGGCGGGCGCGCAACTCCCACTCACATGGACCAGATTGACCGGACCAGCCACGACGGAATGGATGGTGACACACTGTCCGTCGACCCCGCCCGCGATCCCATGAATCGTCGAGGCACCGCCCGCCACGATGATCCACGTATCCGCGCCAGGCGTGGTCAGCCCGAGGTCCACGTACGACCCCGCCGCCGTGAGCCGTTGCACGACGCTACCCGCCTGGATCAGGGCAACATCGATGGGGTCCAGCAGCACGTTCTTGATCGCTTGCTTGTTCCACAGACTGCCGACCGTATTGCTGCCATCGTCATCGACGAGCGCGTTATACGCGGTGCGGTCGATTGCCATTAGGACATCTCCAACGTGCCCGCCAGTTGGCGCAAGAGGTCGTCGAGGGAGAGGCGCACGCTACTCGCGGTCACCGTGAACCGCGGCGCCAGCCCAGGCGTGAGATCGATCTGGTCAATCGTCACGTCCTGAATCACCAGCGTGCCGTGGATCGGGGGGGACCGCAGATCGACAGCGACCGGCTTGCCGCTCTTGGTCTTGAGGTCGCGCGTGGCATAGGTGACCGTCGCGATCGGCGCCTTATAGGCCAGCAGGTGGGCCTCGCAGAGCGCCACCAAGGAGGCCTCGGCGCGCCGTTCATCCTGCACGAGATACTCATAGATTCCATCGCCGCCGTCGCGGGCCGCCATGGCCGCCTGCGCGGCGGCATCATCTCGTTGCACCCAGATCGTGACGAGCGTGCCGGCGGACGCCGTCAACCCGCCGGGGACCGTCACGCCGGTGAGGACGGGCGCCGCCAGGATGTGATCGCCATAACGGACCGTCGTGACCAAGGCCCCGATCCCCGACGGCGGAATCCCCGTCAGCGTATTGCCCGCGATGCCGGTATAGCGGATGAGTTGCGAGCCGATCACCACCCAGCCGCCACTCGATCGAAACGGCCCCGCGCTCGCCGTCGGCAACGTCGCCGATCCAGCGTTCACTTGTCCCTGCGGCTGCGTCAATCCGCTGGTATCGCCGGTCGGCGCATTCGCACCCAGCGATCCATCGCCGAGCGCATCGAGATAGGTAAGCGTGACGTTATCCGCGAGCGTGGCCAGTAATTTGAGCTGCGCGCCACTGACAGCCGTCCGATACACCTTGCGCGCCGTCGTCGGCGACGCCCCAACGGCAATGCCACTGAGCGCGACCTGGTTCGCCGTGGCCGTGTTCGTGCCGGGTGCCGCCGCCCCGAGCGACGCATCGGGCACGGTATCCGTCCAGCTCGTCGTGATGTTGTCCGCGATCGTCGCCGCGAGCTGGAGCGTCGCGCCGCCGGCCGCCGTGCGGTAGACCTTGCGAGCCGTCACGAGACTTCCCCCGATCGGAAGCGTGATCGGAAACTGTTGCAAGGACGCCGTGTTCGCCGTGGGCGCGGGGGGGCCGAGGCTGGCATTCGGATTCGTGTCGGTGTAGGTCGTCGCCGTGTTATTCGCCAGGATCGCGACCAGCTTGTAGGCGCCGGTCCCATTGAATCGCCGATACAGTTTGCGAGTCGTGACGAGTGGCGGGCCGATCGGGATCGCGGCCAGCGCGATGATCGCGAGATAGGTGGTGTTGACCAGGGGCGCGACGATCGTCGACAGGCCGCTGTCGGGCGTCGTGTCGGGCACATTGACCGTGACGTTATCGGCGATCGCGAATACGAGTCGGAGACTCGAGCCATTGGCCGTCGTCCGGTAGTACCGCCGGGCGATGGTCCCCGCTGGCCCCACCGGGACACTGGGCCACGCATATTCGCCCGCGTGGATGCCCGCGACGGTGCGCAGCGGCGCCGCGGCCGTCTCGCCCACGGCCGTCACAAAGGTATACGTCCACGAATAGTCTCCAGCGCTTAACGGCCCCCCAGTCGCCCCACTGAGGTAAGACGTCAGGACCGCGGTCGGATCGGGCACGCCTTGTTGGGTCGTCACCGGGCTACTCACTGGACTCGGCGTCGTCTCGCCGGTGGCCGTCACGAAGGTCACGGCGTACTCATGGATCCCAATGTCCAGACTCGCGCCATTCTGTACCGTCGGCGTCGGCGCCGTCGTGGGCGCCGTCGTCACGTCGGTCGCGCGCGCGGTCGTCGGGCCGGGGGTCGTTTCGCCGCTCGCGGTGACGAAGGTGATCGCGTAGCCATGACTCCCCGGATCCGGCCCCGAACCACTCAGCGGCGCGCCCACGAGCGGCGCCGGCGGCGGCGGGGTCAGGCCCACACTGATGGTCGCCAGCGGCCCGGGCAAGGATTCCCCCGCGGCGGTCACGTTCGTGTAGGCGTATTGATAGACGCCCGAGCCCAGGCCCGCCCCTGCCCCGAGCGTCAGCACTGGGGCGACGCTCGGGCCGGCGCCGGGACCGACGAGCGACCCGTCGCCCCCCAGGTCACGGCCGGTATAGGTCAGCACTTGCGCGAGGCAGTTCGCTTGCCCCCCGCTCGCAGCAAACATCGTCGTGTCGGCGATCGGGAGAATCGTCTCGGTCGCGCTGACCGCGCTTAACAGGTTTTCGCCATGGCCGCGGCCATACACACGCGTCCGCACTTGCGACATCTCGGTCGCGGCGGCGATCGGCGGCTCGTTGAGAAAGCGGCTGGGCGTGTCATCGATCGGATCGGGCGGATCGGTCATCTCCGTCAGGAATAAATGCAGTTGACGATCGAGAAAATACCAGTAGCCGCCAATCAGATTGGTGATCTGCGTCAAGCACCGATTCATCCCCTCCGACCCATCAAAAATGACCGAGACGGGAGGCAGACCGGCTTGCACGAACGCCGATCCGAATCCCGGCACAAACTGCGCAATGAGCTGCTGCGCCACCGTGGTCGCCGAGACGTTCGTCCACTGGCCGAAGGGGCGGCGCCGGTTCGCCTGGGCGGTATCATCCGTCGCCGCGCAGTGATAGACCGTCTGCGTCGGTCGGCCCTCATACGTCACCGCCACTTGATTGAGCGCGCCGTTGAACAGGAGCACCGGCGGGTCAAGGCCGATCGAGATGCGGAGGGATTGCGCCAGGACCGGGGCCGTCGGGCCGAGGGCGCTGAGATAATGCTGGGCGATGCGGGCGTCCGGCAGCGTCTCGTAGATGGCGACTTCGTCGATGAGGCCCGTCCACGGATAGATCCGCCCGCCTTCTTGCACGCCAAGATGGCCGATGGTCAAGACCCCGTCGCCGCCGTTGAGCGACCCCGCCGGCACGGCGGTCGCGGCTTGCTGGACGCCGTTCTTATAGAGCGCCAGTGCGCCCGCGTAATACACGCCGACCAGATGGACCCACGCCCCGACATCGCTGCCGTCGACGGCGATGGACACCTGAGACCAACCAGACGGTCCGACAATGCGCCAGTACCACGTGGCCCCATACTGGAAGAGTAGGTAGCTGGTATTGACGTTGCCCCCAATGGTCTTTTCCACGATGCCGCCAGCCTGCGAGGCCGTGCTCGTCTGCACCCACGCTTCGACCGTCACGGCGTCCGTGAGCGCGAGATCGGCCGCCGCGGCGACCTCGATCCGCGCCCCCACGGTCCCCGGAAAACTCATCGCCCGGTCGCCGTCAGCGGTCGCGCCGGGGTGATTGATCGTCACGCCGCCGAGGACCGTGCCCGTATGGAGACGGCCGGTCTGGTCGAGCGCCGTCGCGGTCGTGTCGCCGAGCCGCCAATACGCCACCGGGGCATCGACGAGCACCGCGTCCCGATAGGCCGGATGCACGGCGGCTTCCATCGACAGGCTGGCGGTATTGGGCGCATCGTTGATGACATCGCGCACGCTGACAGAGCCATACCGCACCCGCCCGCGCACGTCCTCGCCCGCGAGCAGAATACTGACGCGCGTCTTGCGCTCCAGGGCGACGGCCGCCGTTAAATAATTCAGCCGGAAGTTATTCAGGCGGGCGGTGCCGAGCAGCGCGTTGGTCGTCGCCATGTCAGCGCAGCGTGAGCTGCTGCCCCGCGCGCAATGTGCGCATCAGTTCGGCGGCCACCTGGCGTGCGACATCCGCGGCCGTGCCGTTGACGTGGATCGTGACATTCTGCGTGACCATGCCGGACCCGCGGTCGAGCGGCACGATCGCCTCTTTGCCGTGCAGCAGCGCCAACGTGCCGCTGCCGAAATCGCCCACCCCGCCCTCGGCGAAGCTGGGCGGATAGTACCCAGACCCGATGCGCGGTTGATTACTGCTGCCCGAGGAGAACCCCGTGCGGCCCATCAGCAGGTCGTCGATATTGTCGGGCAGCTCGCCGTGCGGGCCGATCGGAATCCGCACCCCATTGGGGCCGGTCATATACTGCTGGCCAAACGACGTCTCGATGCTCGTCCCCGGCATCTTGATGCCCCCGACCAGGGATTCCAGCTTCGACGCGGCCTGGCCGACCACCTCGAGGCCGTGCTTGGCCACGTGGTCGATCGAGGTCTCGGCGGCATACTGAATGGCGTTAACTTCCTCTTCGGCGATCTGCGTCACGATCGCCTTATGCTGTTCGGCCTGTTCTTTGGTGCCTTTAAAGGCCTTGATCTCGGCGTCGGCCTTGTCCCAGATTTTCTGAATCTGATAGGACGTCGTATCGAGGGCGTTCTTCATCTTGAGATCGCGCAGGTCGCCATCGGCTTTGGCGATCGCGTCCAGGCCGCGCGACTCGGCCTCGAAGCGCCGTTGGGTCTCCACCCGTTGCGTCTCACTCAGTTGCTTCATCCAGTCCGCACTGTTCTGGTTCTTGTCGGCTTCGATCTTCGCGACCGCTTTCAACGTCTCGGCGTAGTCCTTCATCGAGGCATCGACGGCCTTGACCTGCACCGCGGTGAGCCCGAAGGCGGTCGCCAGGGCGGCCTGCGACACGCCGGCCTCGAGGTACCACTTGACGGCCTCGACCACGTCGCCGTTGATCGTGGCGAGCGTGCCTTGCCAGCCTTTGCCCGCGCTGTCGAGTTCGATCATCGCGTCACTGACCGCCTTCGCTTCTTTCGCCCAGGCGTCCGATTTCGCGATAATGTCGTCCAGATCCTTCGGGAGCCCCGGCGGCACCAGGCCGGCGAGGGCTGGGGCCGCCTTGGTCGCCTTCTCTTGCATCTTCTCGAGGGACGAATTCAGCGCCAATAGACCGCCCGTCAAGGAGTTGTCCAGGACTTCCGCCAGCATCTCCCCGATGGCGGCCTTCCAGGTGCGGCTGGTTTTTTGGATGTGGTCCCCGAGGTCATCCCAGTACTTGATCGCGAAGGCCGACATCTGCCCGGTGCCGTCCTTGAGCTCCTCGAAGCCCCGTTTGAGCACCGGCAACTGCTCGGCCCACGCTTTCCCGAAGAGCCCCGCCAGGTCCGCGGCTACCCGCAGCGGATCGTGCATGCCGCGCACCGCGTCGGACACCGCCGACATCTGCTCGGCGCCATCCAGTTCCTTAAACTGCTTGATGTCGATCCCCAGATCGCGCAACGCGTTCAACGCCGAGTTGTCGTCGCCGCCGAGCCGCTTTTGCAGCATGTTGACCGCGCTGGTCATGTCGTCGAGGGAGACCCCGGCGTCATCGCCCGCGATCCGGAGCGCCTGCAGGCCTTCGACGGAGATGCCGGTCTTGTCATGCATCTTCGTCAGCGCGTCCGCGTCCTCGAGGATGGCTTTCCCGAAGTTCACGACGGCGGCGAGCCCCGTCTCAATCCCGAAGGCGCCGAGCACGCCCTTCGCCGTGGACAGCGCACTCCCCCAGTCCGTCGTCGCGGTCTCGTTTTGCTTCGTGGCGCTCGCGAGGCGCAGCATCTCTTCGGAAGCACCGCGGGCGCGATCGGCAAGGCTCTGAATGCCGGTCGGCACGGTTTGCCCGAGGGCTTGCAGTTTGTCGACCGCCTGCTGCGCCGTCCCGCCGAGCTTCTGGAGCTCGGCATAGGTCAACTTGGAGACGCCGCCCAGCCGGTCCACGGCCTCGGCGGCCACGGTCGCCGCCTGCACGATCGCGACGCCTGACAGCGATCGCTCCATCGCGCTCAGACTGGTGGTGACCTTGCGGGCATCGTCCTCGAAGGTCACCAGCTTGGTCTGGGCGGCGGCGACGGCGTCCGAAAAGCTCGAGAAGTCGGCTTGAAAGGTGGCGGTGATCGGCATCCTACCGCTCGCGCTCGGCGTCCCGTGTTTCCGTGATCAGCATGTCCACGAGCACCTCGTAATCATCGAGCGTCAGTGATCGAACCCACTCGACGCGCCAGCCACACCGGCGAGCGATGGCGAGATCGCTGGCGATGGACTCTCGCCACCCTGGCCGTTTTTTCGGGCGAGGCGGGCGGCTTCGCACGCGGCATCATGCGCGTCGACGGCGTCCACGATCTCCCGGTAGGTATCGACATCGAGCCCGTCGATGGCCGATTCGCTGACGGGTTCCGGCCGGCCGTCGAGGCCGAGCAGCGACCAGCCCACGACATACTCGACGACCTTGGTCACGCCGACCTTGTCCGGATCGATCGTGGTCGGCCGCCCCGCGTGCATCTCCTTGACGAGCGCACTGAAGATGTGGCGCGCTTCCCCGGCATTGAGCTCCGCTTTCACGTCGATCCATTCACCGCCCGAGAGCGGCAAGCGGACCACGTCCCCTTGTACAAACCGACACCGCCGTTCCATAACCCTGCTCCCTTCATTGCTCGGGCTGGCCGAGCACGGCATACAGCTGATCCCCGACCACGTCGAGCGACTCGATCGCCCAGCACCAGACGCCCTTGTCACGGAACGCCGTGAACAGCAGCGGGCGCTGCCGGCACTGAAAACGATCGGCGCGCGTGACCCGGGCAGACAGATGCCAGACCGGCCGCGTCCGCGGCGCCTCCTGCTTGGCAATCGACCACGCGCCGAGCTCCGCGGCCGTGCGATGCCCCCAGAGCACGGCGCCGGCCTGCCCGCGCACCCGCAGGTGCTGGAACACGTCGCCGCCTTAGGCGGCGCGCTCGGCGTCGTGACGGGACCGGCGAGCCCCGAAGACGGTGGTGCCGCTCGCCATCGTCCACGGTCCCGCGGCCATCCACGTGCCGCTCACCGTCGGGGCGCTGTCGACTTTCACGTCGAGATCGGCGTCGAGATAGGCGAGGCCCGAGAATTTGAAGGTGGGCTCGGTATCGTTGGGGGTCAGTTCCAACATCCCGGGCGTATCGGCGAGCGCGGCCTCAAACAGCGTGGTATCCGCGCTGTTCCAGTAGCCAGAAATCGTGCCCTGCACATCAGGGAGGCCCGGGACGTAGACCTTGTTGGGGTCTCCGAAACAGGAGACATCCTGCTTCGACGTCTTCCAACTGATCTTGAAGTTGTTGACCGAGATGATTTCGACCGGCGTGGTGGCCGCCGGATCGTATTTCACCACGCCGTTGCGTCCTGACAAGATGGCCATTGGTTCGTCTCCTTGTTACACCCAGAAGGATTTACGGCTGGATAGGAATCGTGAGCACCAGATCACCCAGGCTATCGACGACGGGTTCCCCCGTTTCGGCGTTGAGAATCAGATCCCAGTTGACGCGTTGGCTGGCGTTCGAGCAGGTGAACGTCACGCCCGCCCAGGCCTGCATGTCCGTCGCAAAGACGAAGCGGATCACCGCGCGTCCCGGCGCGGTCGGGTCAGTCACGTTGTAGTCCGAGATATCGGGGTTGAGACTCAGGAGCCAGTTGGGCGACACCGCCAGATCCGACGAGACCGCCTCGAGATACACGGCGGGCCACGGGTCGCCCGGGGTGTGATGCACCATCAGCGGCCCGTCAAACCAGATCCCGACGTCCAACTTGCCGAACTGCTCCGCGCTCGACGGATAGAACGAGACCGCCGCGACCGCCGACGCCATGAGTTCGCGATAGACGCGCACGCGGTAGCGCCCGCCGCGCCGCTTCCAGACGATCGACGGATCGATCTCGTCGACCTCGGTGCCGCGTACGAACTCCTCCCGATAGCACGCGGTCACCCGGTAGAGGGGCACGCTCAGCGCTTGATCCTCGAGCAAGGTATCGATGCGCGCCGCCGCCGCCGCCGCCGCGCCCACGTCGCCGCCGCTGCTCTTCAACACCCGCGCCTCGACCAGCAGGAGGGCATCCTCGATCACCCGCCCCTGATGCATCACCGCGGTATCCATCGCGAGCATCTGCGAGACCACCACGAACCGTTGCGCATTGGGCGGCGCGAGGTCCTCGTACACGCCATTCGGGACGAGCGCGAGCAACACTGGATCGGCACCGAGCTTCGCGATCACCGCGTTGACGATCGCTGACGAATCAGGGCGCATCGCCCCGCACCGTCAAGCCTTCCCGCAGCAGGAGATCCTTGAGCTCGTGATACATCTGCGCCCGCCGACGGATGGCCGTCGGCAACATCACATGCAGCGGCGGCATCTTGCCGCGATTGAACCCGCGGCTCGTATGCCGCGCCTCCGTGCCGTTCTCGACCATCCACGCATGCGGCGACGTGTTCCGGACTTCCACGCCCACCCCGTAGGGTCCGAGGCTCTGCGCGCGCTGCGTGAGACCGCGCGACAGATTGCCGGTCACCACATGGCCCGCATAGTCGGCCGCCATCGTCGCCCGCGCCTCCTCGGCCGCCCGCGTGACGATGGTCGCCGCCTCCTGCGCCAGGTGCGCCGGGAGATTCCGGAGCGCCGTGCGCAAATCATCGAGGCCGCCCCACAGCAGGGCGGCCATCACGCCACCTCCGCGCAGACGAGCTCCAGCGTCCGATTGCGTTCGTCCTGGTTCCGGACTGTCAGCACGTTGAACACGCGCGTCTCAAAGCACAGGCGCGCACGCGTGGTGACGCTGGCGTGATACCGGCCGCGGACCAGATGCGTCGGCGTCGCCAGCACGGTGCCGGCGATGAGGGTTTCCCCGGTCGCCCGCGTGGCGGGCTCGATGCTCACGGCCCACGTCGGCGGATCGCCGTCGACCCAGGTGTCGGTATACCCGCCGTCGCCATCGGCCACGGGCGCCCCAGGGACCTGCACCGTCACGAGGTGGCGATACGATCCGATCGCCATCAGGCCAGCGCCAGATCGTGATAGGGGCGTAACAACTCGCGGACCAGGGCATTCGGACCGGCGCCCTCGGGGCGCGGCGGCGCATCGGCGCCGGTGTCATCGCCCCGGAACCGATCCAGCTCGCCGGTTTGCACCAGAATCGCGGCCACGACGACGTCCGGCACCGCGGCGGGGTCTGCGCGCCACGCGTCCACGACCGCCTGCGAGGATGCCGTCACGCTGCACCAGTTGAGCACCTGCGCCTCGGCCTGGTCGACGAGCGCCTGGAGGTCCACCTCGTCGGTCGTCGCCGTCCGTAACCGCGCTTTGGCTTGGTCGAGCGTCACGAACATCGCCACGGGTTACCGCCGCCTCGTGTCGTCGTAAACCTGTTGCCAATCCTTGCCGGCCGGCCCGGGCGGCCCGACGGCGCCATCCTGGCCGTCTTTGCCGTCCCGCCCGCGCTTCACCTTGAGTGTCCAGGCCTTCGAGCCGTCGCCCGGTTTCGTCGCCGTCGTGGTCTGGCAGTGCCACTCGGAGCCGGCCCACGTCACGCCATCGCCCGCGTCGTACGTCTTGCCCTCCGTCCAGACGCCGCGGTAGATGTCGAGCGCAAACGTGGCCGTCCCGATCTCCTTGACGACCGCGCCCCGGGTGGCCGTGATCGCGAACGATCGATCGGTGCGTTGCGTCACGGCGAGATCGTCGAAGCCCAGGCCATCGACGCCGTCGCGGCCCGCCGGTCCGGTCGGCCCGGGGACCGGCGCCCGGGTCTCGAGCACGGCCACGCGTTCGCGCAAGGGTCCGACGGCGCTGGTCTGCGTGGCGACGGCGGCGAGCTGCGTTTCGGCGATGGTGACCCGCTGCACGAGCTCGCCGTGCGCCCGCGTGACGTAGTCGCGAATCACCGGCGCGATCCCACTGACGATCGCCGCGAGCTCGTCAGCCGTCATGCCGCCAATGCCTTGGTCAGCAAGTCCGCCGCGATCACGGCGAGCTGACCGGGCGGCAGCGCGGGCACCGCCATGGGGGCCGGGGTCGGTTTCGAGAACGGGTCCTCCTTATCGCGTTGCGCGAGCGCCCGCAGCGAAAACATCTGCTGTTGCATGTACGGCGTGTCGCCGCCCTCGACCGGGCCGAGGCCGAAGTACCGTTCCCGGGCCTCATCCGGTGACATGGCGCCCGCGCCGATCGCGTCGGCGGCGGCCTTGGTCTTCGTCGCCGTGTCCATCCAGATCAGATCGTCGATGTCGAATTCGGTGCCGTAGGGCGTCCCGTCCAGGCCGAGGCCCTCATCGAGGACCGTTTCAAAATTCGTGGTCAACGCTTGGATGGCTTGCGAGTAATACAACTGCGTCATCGCGTCGAGCTGCACGCCGCGGGGAATCTCGGCGGCGCCGATCATGTACGCCGGCACGTGGAACACGCTGCAGATGTTCTCGGCCGTCCACTTCAATTGGGCGATCAGCTCCGCATCCACCGCGTTCATCGTCAACGGCGTGAATTTCACGTCGGACGTGATGACGGCGACCTTGCCGGCATTGCCGGGGCCGTTGAACGTCTCCCAGTCGGTCTTCGCCTTCGCGAGCTGATCGGCGGTCATCCCGGCCGGCGCCGTCAACAGGCCGCTGGGCCGGCTCCCATTCGTGAAGAACGCACCGGACGTATTTTGAATCGCGATCCCTTGCAGGGCCGCCGCCGCGCAGGCGTAAATCGGCGACATGCCGACGAGCGGATGGAACAGGCACACCATCCGGTCGTGGATGATTTCACTGGCCGGGACGATGAGCTTATCGGGCTCGCCCACCAGCGCCAGCGTCCCCGACAGGTTGTCGTGTTGCAACTGGTAGTAGATCCCGCCATCGGGCGCGATGAGCGGCAGCACGCGCAGCGGATCGAGGACGTAGAGCGCGACCACCACCCCACGCGCGTCGCGCTCTTTGATGACGTACGTGTTGCCCCACATGAGCTTCGACGTGATCCACTGCTCGACGAATTTGATCGTGGTCTGGTAACGATTCGGCTTGCGGAGGACGGGCGAAAAGGCGGGCGAGCTCGCCTCCTCCCAGACCCCGTCCGCGTTCTGCTGGACCAGGCGCAGGGTCAGCTTGCCGATGTCCTGCGCCAGGAGCGTGACGCACGCATTGACCGGGGCATACTGGAGGGCCTGGTCGCGGCGCCCTTCGACGTTCATCTGCCAGGCGCCGGTATACGGTTCCCGCACGACCAGCGGATACCAGCCGCCGCCGCTCACCGCGCCGGGGCTATATGGCGCGGTCAGGGTTTTGGCCGTGATCTCCAGACGCCGGCCGAGGACCGTGACACCGAAGGTCATCGGCGGGGGGGGCCGATGTGCGGTGTCCCGGGGCGGCTCCCCGGCCGGTCCTGATCCCGCCGCAGGGGCGGCGGCTCCACCGGCGGCTCGGGCGTCCACCCCGCGATGGTGACGAAGCCGATCCCGTACAGCGTTTCCGCCAGCGCCCGGTCGGTCACCGCGTAGGTCTCGCCTTCCGCATGGACGACGCCGTGCTCGGTGTGATAGGTCCGCGCAATCACGTCGATGGACTCACCGGCCATGGTGTTTCCTCCCTGGCTCACGGGGCACCTCGGGCAACCGCCGCATCGCAAAGCCGGCGACCTCGAGCGCTTCGATCCATTCGGCCTCGACAGTGATGGTGTCGCCGGGCCGCGCGTACGTGCCCGCCCAGTACCCGTCGCGCAGCACCGTCATCACGACCGCCCCCGGATCGCCTCGGTCGCCGGCCATGGCTTAGGCCGTGTACGTCGCGACCGTGTATTGCACGACGCCGGCGCGCGCTTTCTTCCAGTTGATGAACCGTTCGGCGCGCAAGCCGACGAGATTCATCTGCCAGAGCGAGGTCATCAACGACGTCGCCACGGGCGGATTGTCCAGGGTCGTATCCATCTGCAACGAGGCTTCCCGCGAGACGTCGATCGTCACGCCGCCATCGTCCGCATACAGGATCGCGCTCGGCTGCACGAGGGCCACGGTCGTGCCGGCCACCTGGGAGGCGATCGCCTTGTAGCCCATGATCCGCATGTCGGGGCCTGCCATCGACGGAAACAAGGGTTGGCCCAACGGGTTCAGGGCGTTCATCAACGCCAGCGCGTTGGTCTCGCTCATGATGAGCACGGCGCCCGCGGTCGGAATCAGGGCCGCCGTCATCGCCGCGGCGAGGGCTTGAATATCCGTGCGGGCGTTGGCGGGCGACGTCCCCGCCGTCGTGATCGGGGTCACGCCGTTCGTCACCGAGCCGGGGGACACGCCCGCGACGGGCGCCTTCGTGGGGTCGATGAACGTGGTGTCGAGAAACGCGGCGATGCCGGCGATCATGTCGCGCCGGATGACTTCCTCGGCCGAGGGCGTGGACGTCCGCGCGAGCTCTTCAGTGATCACGATGATGCCCGCCGCCTTCGTGATGGCGAGCGTGATCGTGCCGAATTGCAGTGATCCGACGGGTTTGGGGGCACCCTGGCCGACCCACTGATACGTGCCGCCGCCCGTCTGCGAGGCGACCGACACGTTGAAGGGGACGCGGAAGAACGTATCGACCTTCCCCAGAATCGTCTGCGGGCGCAGGAGGGCGAGAAAATCCGTGGTCAACGGCGTGATGGGCGCCAAGGGGCCGGCCCACGTCGCATCGGTCGTCGTGCCGGCGGCGACGGCGGCCTTGAGCACGAGCTCGACTTCGGGCGTGGAGTCGTGCCAGCGCTTGGCATAGTCGAGGGCCTCGAGCCGCGAGCCCCGGCCGACGGCCAGCGCCTGGCAATACCGGATGAACGCGGTGCCCTTCGGCAACGGGCTCGTGACCTGCACCAGCGGGACCGTGCCGCGCTGGACCGACGCCTCGGCCGGCGTGGTCGCCGTGACCGGGACCGCGCGCGTCAGGGCGAGTTTTTCCATGTCCCGCAGATCGACGAGTTCGGTGTCGATCGATTTGATCTCGGCCTTGAGGTTGTCGAATTCCTCGCGCTCGGTCTCGCTCTTCGTGCGGTCGATCGCCGTGTCCTGGATGGCCTCGAGGCGGGCGACCTTCGCGGCGCGCGTGTGCTCGTAGTCGGTGATGCGTTCGGCCAGCGTCTTCTTGTGTTCCATGGCAAGCGCGTCCTTGGTGACGCGCACGATTGGGAGCGGGTCCCTGTCGCGGGACGGATGACGGCCAGGCGCGGCCAGGTCGAGTGATTTGATGGTGTGAATCGTCGCGCCGGCGTTGGCCGGGACCGTGACGAGCGAGAGCTCGAGGATCTCCGTTTTCGGAAACCGCAGCCCGGTCGGGGTCTTCTTGGCCGGCTCGAGCGAGCGAAACCCGATCGAGACGCCCGCGAGCAGACCGGCCTTAATGGATTGCCACGCCTCCTCGATCCGATCACGGAGCGCACCTGGCTCGGGCACGGCGGGCAACGTCGCTTCAAAGGCGAGGCCCTCGGCCGTCGGCGGCGTGAACGTCACCCTGCCAATCGGCTTGTGCGTGTCGTGGTGCAGCAGCAGCGGCAGCGGATTGGTGAAGCCGATCCCGAGCGGCTCGATGACGTCGCCCATGCGGTCGGGCTCGGGCGTCGAGGCGATCCCGGTAATCGTGCGCTGCGCCGCGTCGAGCGCCTTGACGGTGAGGAGGGCGTACGCACGATCCATGGAGGATGTGCGCCCGAGTGTGCGTCAGGGTCTAGGGTTTTGTGCGGACAAAAGGTCGGCGCTCCTCGTAATCGCCGCAGAACTCGTTGACCGCCTCCCGAATAATCCCCGAGACGCCGGTGCGATTGTCACTGGCGACGCGCTTCAGTTCGAGGCGCTGCGCCGGCGTGACGCGGACGTATATCCGATCCGTCGCCGTGTCCGCATGGATCGGCGGCCGACCACTCGTCGAGCGTTTGCGACTCATCTCCGCCTCCTCACCCCAACACCACGAATTGATAGGCGGGCGGGGCGGGGAGCCCCACCATGGCCAACTTCCGCGCGTTCAACGCCGCCATGACCGGGTCGATGCGTCCCCGACTGCGCTTCTTGCTCGGGTAGATGTTGCCGTGATCATCGGCGGGTGCCACGACGTTGGAGACGGCCCACGTCAGGAGCTCGTTGCCGCCGCCGTCGACCAGGCCGTCGAGCACGTCGGCCTCGAATTGCTTCGCCGTCTCGCTCAACTGCGCGCGATTCTGCGGCACTTCCACGACGAGCAGGCCCGTGGCTTCGAGCTCCGTCACGAGGTTGCCGGCGTTCCAGGGGTCAATCCCGACACCCTGCACCTGATACTGGGCCGCGGCGGCCACCACAAGATCGCGCACCCGGTCCTGGTCGATCCGATTCCCGGGGTTGGTCTGCAAGTATCCCCTGCCGACCCACACGTCATAGGGCGCCCGATCACGGCGCGCGCGCTCGTGCAGCGTATCCGCGGGTGTCAACCCGTGGCAGATCACCCGCCAGGTCTTCCTGTTCTCACGCGGCGGGAACAGCAGGACGACCGCCGTCAGGTCGATCTTCGAGGACAAGTCGACGCCGATCCAGCACACCTCGCCCTGCATCGAGGCCGGCGTCCACGTCGTCGTTTGCCCCGCGCGCCAGCCTTCGAGCGAGAGCCACGGATCGCTGCCGCCGCCGCCCCAGAGGTTCAGCCGTTTTTGCTTGACCGCCGCCGCGGCCGACGGCATGTGCACGGCCTTGGCGACCAGCGCGCGCAGGTCCTCGGGCTTCACGCTCACACCGTAATTCGGGTTCGCCTTCCGCCAGGTGCGCTCGAGCGTCCAGTCGTCCTCGGGGTCCGCATGCGCGATGAACGCGAAGCACTGCTCGTCGGTGATCACGCCATCGAGCACCTGACAGGCATAGTGATGTTGGTCGCCGCACGGCGAGATGAGGTCACTGCCGGCGGTGGTGATCCAGAAAATCAGCGGCTGGCGACGCGCGCCCGTCGCCGTTTCCATGACGTCGATCATGCCGCGATCTTTCATCGCGTGGGCTTCATCGAGAATCACGACATGCGGATTGAGCCCGTCGGTCGAATCCTTGTCCGCGCCGAGCGGCTCGAGCTTGCTCGCGGTGTCGTCGCGGTGCAGGTTGGCCACGAGCACGCGGATGCGCGACCGCAGCCCCGAGGACTGCACGAGCTTCTGACAATCGCGGAAGACGATGCGCGCCTGGTCCCGCTTCGTCGCGACACAATACGTCTCGCTGCCGGCTTCACCATCAAAAAATCCGAGGTAGAGCGCCACGAGCGCGGACTCAAGCGACTTGCCATTCTTGCGGGGGATCTCGTTGTACGCCACGCGGAAGCGGCGCAGGCCCGTGTCGCGATGCGTCCAGGCGAGCACAGACCCCAGCCGAAAGAGCTGCTGCGGCTGCAGTTCGATGTACCGCCCTGCCCACTCGCCCTTGTAATGCCGGAGGTGTGCGGCGAAGCGGAAGAAGCGTTCCGCCTTCGCCACGTCGAACACGTACGGAAACCCGCGCGTGCCTTCGCGCTGGCGATCGCGCTGATGGCGCACACACGCGAGCCGCTGATATTTCCCAGCCAGCACTTTGCCGGTGACCACCTGGCGCGCGTAGGCGTCGATGGGATGCATCAGTGCCGGGTCGGCCGGTCCTCCGATGG